>Ga0137308_101116_pt1 | contig 30567 bp, 24 predicted proteins | sample Inofrocosms_June_FD_97181 | JGI IMG/M metagenome (GOLD analysis project Ga0137308, IMG submission 97181) | Mouse cecal microbial communities from Vienna, Austria - N-Acetylneuraminic and N-Acetylglucosamine D2O microcosms_June | ecosystem: Host-associated > Mammals > Digestive system > Large...
ACATTTCTTTAACTGCTTTGCTGATTTCCTCAACATGAATTGTTCTCAATGTCTCTTCTCCTATTCATTTTTTACTGTTTTCCACATCGGGCGGACGCCTGGTGGTTCTGTGCTTCTTGTCTTGTGTAGCCGGACAAGAAAATGTGCCCCGTGAACAGTAACAATCGTAACAGCTCACGGGGGGTTGTTCCGAGAGGTACGCTCTGGAAAAAGGTTCCCCCGGATTGCGGGTTTCGGAGCCAGAAACTCTAGAGCGTGTCTGAAAATTGCTTTCTGGTAGCTGTGCGTTCCACTTTGTGGGAGATTTGGGCCAAATGAAGGGCGCATAGTGGGCTATGTAACCTGAATTTGGCCCAAATATACCACGAAGTGGGGCGTGCAGATGCCAGGAATGAATTTTAAGACACGCTCTAAGCTGGCCGTGAATAGTAACTAACAATCTTCGTGATACGGGAACAAAAAATAAATCCTTGATTATATCCTGGTAAAATGCTATCATGAAATTGTAATACAGAAAAGAGCGGCGGTGAAGCTGCCGCCCAGTGACCATTAACGGTTGCTTACACGATCGTCAGAGGGCCCATCAGATGCCGGCAGGCTAGCTGATGGGTCTTTTTCTGTCACTTTCCTTAACCGCTTTATGTAAGGTTTACTCTTTCAGCCAGTGTTGCCAGACCTGTCAAAACTGATGTAAGACTATTATAAAGGATTTACAGCATAATGTACACCTTTAATTTCACATGTGTTAGAAAATATTATACATTTGATTACTATTCATGGTCTGGTTTCCTCCATACCCTGCTTTTTTTGAGATGCTGAAGAAGGCGGAGGGAGGTCATTTTTCCGGCAGTGGGGATCACATTATTATTTGAGTGTTTCTGCCCCCATTATAAGAACCAGAATCAGTATAATCAAATACTTATTTTTCTATAAATACTATATCATCGGCGTTATAGTTGGATTTATGAATTCAGGAAGGCGGCTGCCTGTCTGCAAGTGCTTCTGTTACGTGATGCAGGAATGAAAGGGCAGTAGTGGTCAGGTCTGTCCGCCGAAGCTTCAGCCAGCCAACCTCAATAAAAAACGGAAGACCATCCAGGGGGATAGCCCGGACATGCCGATAGGAATGTTTGCCGGGAGTATTGGCAGAGATGGTGAAGGCTTTGGTATTTTCCACCACATTGTAGAGGGCATTGTTTGTATTGACGCGGATGATGCTGTGCAGATGGGGGGAAATACCCAGCAGCTTGAGTGCATGGGTGGTGGCCAGCTGCCGTGAGGTTCCGTAGCTGACATAGGGGTATTTGGAAAGCTCTTTCAGAGGAAAAGTACCTTCCTGGTGGTATAAGGGATTCTTTCTGCCAAGCATAATGTGCATGGGGGAAGCGTATAATTTGTGGTATTCCAGTCCCATGCTGCGGGATCTGCGGACCAGCTCCTTTTGTTCCGGTCCGGTCAGGCTGACGAAAGCCAGATCGCAGGCAGATGTATGGACAAGATCCATAGCCGCGTCGCTGTTCTCTGTATTGTAAAGGGAAAAGTTAAGCTGGTTTCCGTCATAATGGTTGATGATTCCGGAAAAGAAATCATTGATCCAGATGCATTTGGTAGTAGCAATATTCAGGGACAGCCGGATCCTGTGGGGAGCCTGTCCAAGAAATGCTTCTGTAGCGTCCAGCTCCCGTTTGACTGCCCGCAGATGGTGAAGGTATTCCAATCCAAATGGGGTGACCACCAGTCCGGAGGGGTGCGTTCGAAAATGATATTGCCGATCTCATTTTCCAGCTGTTTGACAGATGCGCTCAGGTTTGGCTGGGAAATATAAAGCCTGCGGGCGGTTTCTGTGAAAGAACCAGTGTCGGACAGGGAAAGAATCTGCTCAATCTGTTCTAATTTCATGGGTTCTCCCTTCTGCTTTTCCTTGTAGATTTGTCGTCTGTTATAAAAATATGCTAAAAAATACTCTACTCCCCGCAACACAGATAATCAAGAGAGCGGCCTCATATAAATTCTCTTTCATTTTCTATAAAAATAATATATTTCCTTTCTGTAACTGTCAAGTGATATGATGAATTCACAAAGTAGCGTCAAAGACTTCCGGGATATAAGTGCAAATTACACAAAAATTTTGCTAATAACAGCAAAATCCGGATTCCGGCTTGTCTGGGTTAGGAGGTAAGAAGAATGGTGTACAAGGAAATATCTGAGATGGCGGACCGGCTTCAGGAAAAGCTCTCTGCCTGCAGGCGTGATCTGCACAGGCATGGGAAACAGGATGGCTGGAGATGCGTACCTCATCGCTGATTGCTGCCCGCCTGAAAAAAATGGGGTATGAAGTCCTCACAGGGGACCAGGTGTGCAGACCGGAGGCACGCATGGGACTGCCGTCCAAAGAACTTTTTGACCAGCATTACCAGTGGGCTCTGGAGCATGGAGCAGACAAAGAATATCTTGAGCGTGCGAAAGACGGGCATACCGGCGTCATCGGGATTCTTTGCTGTGGGGAAGGACCTACAGTAGCCCTGCGCTTTGACATGGATGCACTGAATGTTTTTGAGGATGGAGGGCCGGAGCACCTGCCTGCCCGGGAAGGCTTCTGTTCCGTGACAGAGGGGACCATGCATGCCTGCGGACATGACGGCCACATGACCATTGGCCTGGGGACGGCAGAGCTTCTGATGCAGTTTAAGGACCGGCTTTCCGGAACCATAAAGCTGATCTTCCAGCCGGCAGAGGAAGGGGTGCGCGGAGCCAGATCCATCATGGAAATGGGACATCTGGATGATGTGGACTATGTAATGGCATCCCATCTTTCTGCTTCAGCGGACGGGAGCTGCTATGTATGTCCGGGGATGGCAAAAACATTTGCCACAACGAAGCTGGACGCCTGCTTCACAGGAAAAGCCGTTCATGCGGGTGTGTGCCCCCAGAATGGGAAAAATGCACTGATGGCAGCAGCCACGGCAGTGCTGAATATCCAGGCAATCCCAAGACATGAGAATGGGAGCAGCCGGGTCAATGTAGGGACGCTTCACGCCGGGACTGGCAGAAATGTGGTCTGTGACAGGGCAAAGATGGAAATCGAAGTACGCGGGGAGACTACAGAAATCAATGATTATATGGAAGCCTCGGTCCGGCGGATCCTGCAGGGCTGTGCGGATATGTATGAGTGCAGCCTGGAAATAACGACTATGGGATCAGCGGCCGCAATCCAGTGTACAGAAGCATTTACAGAACGGATCGCCAGAGTCTGCAGGGAAAAGCTGCATATGGATGTGCGTCCGTCAGAGGGTATGGGAGCCAGCGAGGATTTTGCTTATATGACAAAGCGTGTCATTGAGCTGGGGAAAAACGCCTGCTTTACAGGAATCCATATCCCCTGCAGAGCATCTTTCCACAACAGGAGTTTTGACTTTGATGAGCGGGCGCTGGCCCTGGGGGTAAAGTTCTATACAGGAGTGGTCTGGGATCTTCTGGGAGACGGGGAGGACTAATCATATGAAAACGACATTTGTGGCAACAGGTGATTCCTTCATTACCAGGAGGATCCCGGAACATTACCCCGGAAGGGATGTACTGCAAGAGCTTCTGATGAAGCATGACGTGCGGTTTAATAATCTGGAGATAACCTGCCATGAAGACGCGGGGTATCCGGCGGCCTTCAGCGGAGGTACCTGGGCTATGGCGGATCCGGCAGTTCTGGATGATCTGAAGGCTCTGGGGTTTAATCTGTTTAATACGGCTAACAACCATGCTTCGGATTTCAGTCAGGGAGGTCTTCTGGAGACGATCCGCAACCTGAAGAAGCGGGGACTTGTATATGCCGGAACCGGGAAAAATATGGCGGAAGCTTCCAAAGCCGTATACCTGGATACGGCAGAGTGCCGCGTGGCCCTGATCGGGATCACCTCTGATTTCCATGATTCGGACCTGGCAGGAGAACAGGGACCGGTCATGGCAGGCAGGCCCGGGGTAAACGGCATGAGAGTGAACCGGGTATGCCATGTGACAGAGGATTATCTTGGAGTTCTGCGCAGCCTTGTCAATGAAACCAATATGAATTCCTATGAGGAATATGGGGTAAAGCTTGGCTATGTGAATCCGGCTCCGGCAGATACACTGTCCATGGCAGGCATGAGGTTCTGTCTGGACGAACGGAATTACATAGAAGAAAAACCTGCAAAGGCAGATCTGGAGCGGACTGTTCTTGAGATTCAGGAAGCAGGACGGCAGGCAGATTACGTGATGGTCAGTATCCATACCCATGGAGGAAGCTATGAAGATTATGCCAATCCTCCGGAATTTCTGGAGGTCTTTACCAGGGCATGTATCGACGCGGGGGCAGATGTGATCTTAGGACATGGTCCCCATGAGCTGCGGGCAGTTGAGGTCTATAAAGGAAAACCCATATTCTACAGCCTTGGAAATTTTATCTTTCAGACAGAGACTGTGGACAGACAGCCGGCAGAGGCATATAGCAATAAGGGACTTCCTGTGACCATGAAGGTGGGGGAGTATATGGACCGGCGCAGCGACGGCGGAAAACGGGGCTATGGGATCCTGCCGCCGGTCTGGTTTTCCGTGATCCCATCCTGGACTATGGAAAATGGGACAGTGACCCAGATACGCCTGTATCCGGTTACCCTGGGGCGAGGGCTTCCCAGAAGCCGAAGGGGATTTCCGAGGCTGACAGAGGATGATGGAATTTTGGAGCATTTGCAGAAACTGAGCAGTATTTATAGAACAAGGATTGAGATCCAGGATCATGTGGGAATCATCCGCCTTTAATAGATAGGAGAAGAATATGAATACACAATTAACCATTTGTCTGATCATTCATGACAGTATTCCCGTTATAAGAATAAAAAATATAGTAAGGTTGTTTCTCCGCACGAGGGACTAGAGCGTGTCTGAAAATTCATTCCTGGCATCTGCACGCCCCACTTCGCGGTATATTTGGGCCAAATTCAGGTTACATAGCCCACTATGCGCCCTTCATTTGGCCCAAATCTCCCACAAAGCGGAACGCACAGCTACCAGAAAGCAATTTTCAGACACACTCTAAGGGATGACTGTTCAAAGAAATTACTAAAATAGAATGGGGCTGTCGGAAAATGACCCCCGCACACAATATATTGTAGTGATATCCAACAAATCACCTAATATATCGTGGACAGGGAATCATTTCCCGACAGCCCCATTCCTAAAATATCATTTATTCTTCCTGGCCATCCGAACTGTTACGAATTTTCATCTTCTGTTATTTCATGTTCTGCCGCTTCATTCTCTGCCATTTCATCTTCCTGTGCTTCATTTTCCCCATCTTCGCCGTCCATGTCCAGTTCCTCAATCCCGTCTCCTTCCGACTTTTCCCCGTCGTCCCGCACCTTGGCGATGCTGGCGACCTTTACATCGGAGTTAGAATCAATGTTCATCAGGATCACCCCGGAGGTATTGCGGCCGATGACGGAGATCTCATTGACTGCGATGCGGATGATGATGCCTTCATTGGTAATGATCATCACGTCATGATCGTCATGAACCAGTTTGGCGCCTACGATCTTGCCGGTGCGTTCTGTGATCTTATAGCATAGGATTCCCTTGCCGCCCCGCAGCTGGGGTTTGAACTCATCGATCAGGGTCCGTTTGCCCATACCCTTCTCAGACACGATCAGCAGACAATCGCCCTGGGTGTGGGTCTGCATGCCAACCACCGAATCTCCCGGATTCAGTTTCATGCCGATGACGCCCATGGAGACGCGTCCTGTGATGCGGACATCCGTCTCATGGAACCGGATACACTGTCCCTGTTCTGTCACAAGGAATATATCCTTGGTGTTGTCTGTGGCCTTGACCTCGATCAGCTCGTCGCCTTCCTTCAGAACAATAGCCTGGAGACCGATCTTTCGGACATTGTCATACTCCCGTATGGAAGTCTTCTTCACCATGCCGTTTCTTGTGGCCATGAAGAGAAAATCCGTGTCACAGTAGTCCCGCACCGGGATAATGGCCGATATCTTCTCCTCAGGCTGGAGCTGGAGCAGATTGACAATGGCCGTTCCCCTGGAAATACGGCTGCCGTCTGGTATCTCATATGCTTTCAGACGGTATACCCTTCCTTTATTGGTGAAGAACATGATTACATTGTGTGTCCTGGTCAGAAGCAGATCCTCGATATAATCCTCATCAATGGTCTGCATGCCCTTGATCCCCTTGCCGCCCCGGTTCTGGCTCTTGAAATTGTCCACGCTCATGCGCTTGATGTAGCCAAGCTTTGTCATGGCCACCACCGTGTTCTCGTTGGGGATGAGATCCTCCATGGAGATCTCATTTTCATCAAAACTGATGGAGGTACGGCGGTCATCCCCGTACTTGTCGGAGATCACCAGAATCTCCTCCCGGATCACGCCCAGGAGCTTTTTCTCGTCTGCCAGGATAGCTTTCAATTCCCCGATCCTCTCCATCAGCTCTTTGTATTCATTCTCAAGGCGCTCCCGCTCCAGACCTGTCAGTGCACGCAGACGCATATCTACGATGGCCTGGGACTGGACGTCGCTGAGTCCGAAACGCTCCATCAATTGCAGCTTGGCGTTCTGGTAGGTGTCGGAACTGCGGATGATCCTGATCACTTCGTCAATATGATCAAGGGCAATCAGCAGACCTTGTAATATATGGGCCCGTTCCTCCGCCTTGTTAAGATCATATTTGGTTCTTCTGGTGACCACATCTTCCTGGTGTCTGAGATAATGCTTCAGCATGTCCAGAAGATTCAGAACCTTGGGTTCATTGTTGACCAGGGCCAGCATGATGACACCAAAGGTATCCTGAAGCTGTGTGTGTTTTAAAAGATGGTTCAGGACAATGTTGGCGTTCACATCCCGGCGCAGCTCTATGACGATCCGCATCCCTTCCCGGTTGGATTCGTCCCGCAGATCGGTGATACCGTCTACCCGCTTGTCTTTCACCAGCTCGGCAATCTTCTCAATGAGTCTGGCTTTGTTTACAAGATAGGGCAGCTCTGTAACCACAATCCGGCTCTTTCCATTGGCCATGGTCTCGATATCTGTGACCGCACGGACCCGGATCTTGGCCCGACCGCTGCGGTAAGCTTCCTCGATTCCACGCTTTCCGATGATAGTTGCACCGGTAGGGAAGTCCGGACCTTTGACAATCTCCAGAATCTCTTCCATGGAAGTATCCCTGTCTTCCTCCACCCGGTTGTCAATCAGCTTCACCACCGCGCCGATCACCTCCCGAAGATTGTGGGGCGGGATGTTGGTAGCCATACCCACAGCAATGCCTGTGGTACCATTGACCAGAAGATTCGGGTACCGGGCCGGAAGAACAACAGGCTCCTTCTCTGTCTCATCAAAGTTCGGCACAAAATCTACGGTATTCTTATTGATATCCGCAATCATTTCCATGGATATCTTGCTGAGTCTGGCCTCTGTATAACGCATGGCCGCAGCCCCGTCACCATCCACGGAACCGAAATTTCCATGACCGTCTACCAGCGGATAGCGGATAGACCATTCCTGGGCCATATTTACCAGAGCGCCATAGATGGAACTGTCTCCGTGGGGATGATACTTACCCATGGTATCACCCACGATACGAGCACATTTCCTGTGGGGCTTATCCGGGCCATTGTTCAGCTCGATCATGGAATACAGCACACGCCGCTGTACCGGCTTCAGACCATCCCGCACATCCGGCAGGGCGCGGGACGCGATAACACTCATAGCATAATCGATGTAGGATTTCTCCATGGTCGATTTCAAGTCTATGTCATGAACTTTATCAAAAATATTAGGCTCCATTCTTTCCTCCGCTTATTTATGTCATTCTACAGATGCCAAATTCACTTTTTCTTTCAAGCAGACAAATATCGGTTTTGGGAAAATCCCTCTTCAGACATATCTGCGGGTTTTCCCAGGGGACGCCGCGCTGCCGCACTTCTCAACTATATATCTAAGTTTTTCACGTACTTGGCGTTGGCTTCAATGAACTCCCGCCTTGGCTCCACCTGATCCCCCATAAGAGTCGTAAATGTCAGATCCAGCTCTGATGCAATATCATCATCCATATTCACCCGCAGCAGTATCCTGCGCTCCGGATCCATGGTGGTCTCCCAAAGCTGGTCCGCATCCATCTCTCCCAGTCCCTTATACCGCTGGATCTTGTTGTTGCTGTCACGGCCTACCTCCCTGAGGATGCCGTCCAGCTCCTCATCACTGTAGGCGTACCAGATTTTCCGGTTCTTCTCCAGTTTATAGAGGGGCGGCTGGGCCAGATACACATAGCCCTGACGGATCAGCTCCGGCATAAAGCGGTATAGGAAGGTCAGCATCAGGGTACTGATATGGGCGCCGTCCACATCTGCATCAGTCATGATAATGATTTTGTGGTACCGGAGCTTGCTGATATCAAATTCATCGTGAATGCCGGTACCAAAGGCCGTAATCATGGCACGGATCTCCGCGTTGGCATAGATCTTGTCCAGCCTTGCCTTCTCCACATTGAGGATCTTTCCCCGGAGAGGAAGGATGGCCTGGGTATCACGGGAACGGGCGGTCTTGGCAGAGCCGCCTGCGGAATCTCCCTCTACTATGAAAATCTCGCACTTTTCCGGATCCTTGTTGGAGCAGTCTGCCAGCTTGCCGGGAAGGGCCATGCTCTCTAAGGCGGTCTTGCGCCTGGTCAGATCCCTGGCCTTTCTGGCTGCTGCACGGGCACGCTGGGCCAGGACTGATTTCTCGCAGATGGTCTTGGCTGCCGCCGGATTCTGCTCAAGGAAATAGGTAAGCTGTTCACATACAATATTATCCACAGCGCCACGGGCCTCGCTGTTGCCCAGCTTCTGCTTGGTCTGGCCTTCGAACTGGGGTTCCTCAATCTTGATGCTGATAATGGCAGTGAGACCCTCGCGGATATCCTCGCCGGAAAGATTTTCCTCGTTATCTTTAAGGAGCTTATTCTTCCGGGCATAGTCATTGATAGTTTTGGTAAGGGCGCTCTTGAAGCCCACCAGGTGGGTACCGCCCTCGGGTGTATTGACATTATTTACAAAGGTATAGATATTCTCTGTGTAGGCATCATTGTGCTGCATGGCCACTTCCACATAGACCTTATCACGGGTGCCTTCACAGTAGATAACGCTGTCATACAGAGCGGATTTGCCTTTATTTAGATAGGTAACAAACTCCCGGATACCGCCCTCGTAGTGGAAGGTCTTCTGACGCTTCTCCTCCCGGTCATCCTTTAAGGTGATTTTCAGGGCCCTGGTGAGAAACGCGGTCTCCTGCAGCCGGATCCGCAGGGTCTCAAAATCATACACTGTCTCCTCGAAGATCTCCGGATCAGGCAGGAAATGAACCTCCGTGCCATGCCTGTCAGCGGGGCATTCTCCCACTACCTTCAAAGGATACATGACCTTGCCCTGTTCATACCTCTGCTGGTAGATCTTGCCCTCTGTATAAATGCGCACCTCCAGCCAGGTGGACAAGGCATTGACCACCGACGCGCCCACTCCGTGAAGACCGCCGGATACCTTATAGCCCCCGCCGCCAAACTTGCCGCCGGCATGAAGTATGGTAAATACTACCTCCACTGCCGGGATCCCGGCCTTTTTCTGAATGCCGATGGGGATCCCTCGGCCATCATCCACCACGGTGATGGAATTGTCTTCGTTGATGGTGACCTCGATATGGCCACAATATCCTGCAAGGGCCTCATCCACCGAATTGTCTACAATCTCGTATACAAGATGATGAAGACCTCTTGACGAAGTGCTGCCAATATACATACCAGGGCGTTTTCTTACAGCTTCCAGTCCTTCAAGAATCTGAATCTGGTCTGCTCCATATTCTGCACTCATGCTATTTCCTCCTGATTAAAATGTCACAATTCTGTCATACAGCAAGCTAATTCAAAAATATGTCACAAGCACATACCTACTTTAACGAACTGTTTCTTTCCTGTGTCACTGTGCCTTCTACCACTCGAAATACCTGATTGATGGGAAAACAATTATTTACAAAATCCTCCAGACCTGTGCAGGTGATCATGGTCTGGATATGGTCAATGGTTTCCAAAAGGTGATTCTGGCGCTCCCCGTCCAGTTCGGACAATACATCGTCCAGAAGAAGCACAGGATAATCCTTCACCAGCTGTTTTACCAGCTGGATCTCTGCAAGCTTTAAGGAAAGTGCGGCTGTCCGCTGCTGACCCTGGGAACCGAACCTGCGTATATCCGCGTCGCCTATATAGAAACCTATATCGTCCCTGTGTGGGCCTACCAGGGTAGTCTTCTGCTTCATATCCTGGAACCGGCTTCTGCGGATGCTCTCCTCCAGATCATCGGAAGAAGCACATGGATCATAAGAGATATAAAGCTCTTCCCGTCCTCCGGACAGCTGGAAATGGATACTCTGGATTATCTCCCCCAGCTGGCTGATAAACTGGCTGCGGAACCTGACCAGCTCTCTGCCATACTGGGCCAGCTGCATATCATATACATCCAGGGTATCTTCATACTCTGGCTTGAACATCAGTTCTTTCAGAAGCCTGTTGCGCTGCATCAGGATCTTATTGTAGGAAACCAGGGAATGGACATAAAGCTTATTAAGCTGGCACAGCTCCAGATCCACGAATTTTCTCCTGTCTGCAGGGCCGTTCTTAATGAGGTTCAAATCCTCCGGGGAGAAAAAGACCACATTGACGATACCGAAAAGCTCGCTGGCTTTGCGGATTGGGATGCCGTTAATAGCTACTCCCTTGGTCTTGTTCTTCTTTAAATGCATGTCAATCCGGTATGGAACCCCTCCCTTTAAGACATTCATCTTGATATGGGATTCTTCCTCATGGAAATGGATCATCTCCCTGTCCTTGCTGCCCCTATGGGATTTGGTGGTGCTGCATACGTAGACTGCCTCCAGGATATTGGTCTTGCCCTGGGCGTTGTTCCCATATAAGATATTGGTTCCCGGACTGAATTCTATATGTAGTTCATCGTAATTGCGGTAATTCTTTAATTCAAGGGATTCTATGATCATGCTTCTATCTTGATGGTCTTTCCATGGAAATCCACCAGGTCCCCGGCGTGCAGCTTCTTGCCGCGCTGGTACTCCACGACTCCATTGACCTTTACCTGGCCTTCTTCAATGGCATATTTGGCATCTACACCGGATTCGCAAAATCCGGCTGCCTTTAAGGACTGACCAAGCTTGATATATTCTTCTCTCAGTTTGATTATTTCCATGTTTTTCCTTTCTATTCAATAAGCCCTATCCCGCAATAAAGTTCACAGGCAGAATCAGATAGATATAGCTCTCATCCTTATCCCGTATAAAACAGGGGGATTTGGGATTCATCATATACAGATCCACTTCCTCATCATCAATGACCCGCAAAGCGTCCAGAAGAAACTTTGGATTAAAGGCAATCATAATATCCTTACCAGTTTTCTGGGCCGCAACATCCGCGGTCATGGACCCGAAGGAGGATTGCATCTTCATGTTGACATTTTCATCTTTTACATCCAGGATCAGGGGCTTGCGGTCATTGTCCCGGACCAGGATCATGGCCCGGTCGATATTATCCATGAAGTCACGTTTATTAAGCTTCACCTGTGTCTCATAATCGCTGGAAAGCATATGGTCAATGCGGAAATATTCTCCCTCGATCAGACGTGACACTACCAGGGTATCGTCGAATTCAAAGAGAATATGATTCTTGCTGAAGAAGATCAGCACTTCCTTATCATTGCCGCCGGTGAGGATCTTGCTGATTTCTGACAGGGTCTTGCCGGGGACGATGACCTTCTGGCTGCTGTAGTGATCCTTGAGGGTAATGTTGCGGATGGAAATCCTGTGCCCGTCCAGGGATACCACCTTCAGGATGTTGTCTTTGATCTCCAGCAGCTCGCCGCCCATCATCTTGTTGCTGTCATTGGCAGCGATGGAGAAGATGGTCTGGCGGATGGCTTCTTTTAAGGTGAACTGGGAGATACTGATATACTGGTCTCTTTCAATATAAGGAAGATAGGAGAATTCCTCCGGGTCCCGTCCCTGAATATGGAAGGACGCGTTCTCACATTCAATGAGGGTGCTGAGCCGCTCATCGGAGGTGATGGTCACGGTGGATTCATTTTCCGGAAGTCTCCGTATAATCTCGTAAAACAGCTTGGCCTCCAGAGCTATCTTGCCCCGTTCTAAGATGGCACCTTCCACCCTGGTCTCGATACCCAGTTCCATATCATTGCCAGTGAGCTTGATCTCGCTGGCTTCTGCATCTATAAGAATACATTCCAGGATAGACATGGTGGTCTTGGCCGCAATGGCTTTGGATACAATATTGATACCATTTAGTAATGCTTCCTTTTGGAATTCCAGTTTCATAGTGATGATTCCTTTCCGTCTGATGGATATTGTGGACTGTTGAAAAGCCCGCGCTATCAATATATATATAATTAAGTTTCGTCGTAATCGTAGTAGGGGTTGTGGATTCGTGCAAAACCTGAGAAAAGCCCTAAAGTACGCTGAAAATCATTGTGAAGTCTGTTGTGGAAAACCTTTCCGGAAATGCTTCCGCACAGGAGAGTTTTCCACAGGTACAGACAGGATGCTTTCTGAAGGGATGGTATCCACAGCTTTTCCACGGCTGATTCACAGGCTATTGTGGATTAATTTTCTTTTTCAGGATATCAATGGTATTCTGAAGGGTCGGGTTCTTCTCCACATCGGCTGTGATCTTGTCGATCCCATGGACGATGGTGGAATGATCCCGTCCGCCCATGGATCTGCCGATCTCCTGAAGGGAGCTGGCTGTCATGCTGCGGCACAGATACATGGCGATCTGGCGTGGATAGGCGATCTCCTTGTTGCGTTTCTGGGAGAGCAGGTCTAAGGATGTCAGATTGTAGTGGTCTGCCACGATCTGGATGATCAGTTCCGGGGTGATCTCCTTGGGGCCGCCTGGGGAGATAATATCCTTTAAGGCTTCCTCCGCCAGTGCAATATTTATTTCCTTATTATTATCCAGCTTGGACAGGGCAACGATCTTGGTCAGGGCGCCTTCCAGTTCCCGGATGTTGGATTTGATGTTGGTTGCAATGTATTTGATGACTTCGTTGTCAATGTTGTAGCCTTCGATGTCTTCCTTTTTCCGTAGGATGGCCATGCGGGTCTCATAGTCCGGGGACTGGATGTCAACGGTAAGGCCCCACTCAAACCGGGAGCGGAGACGTTCTTCCAGAGTCTCAATTTCCTTGGGCGGTTTGTCGGAGGAAATAATGATCTGCTTCTTGGACTCATGGAGAGCGTTGAAGGTGTGGAAGAATTCCTCCTGGGTACTTTCCTTTCCGATGATGAACTGGATATCATCGATGAGAAGCACGTCGTTGTTCCTGTATTTTTCCCGGAATTCTGTGGTGGAAATATTGTTCTTGTTCCGGATGGCGTCAATCAGTTCATTGGTGAATTTCTCGGAAGTCACGTAAAGAACCTTGGCCTTTGAATTGTTCTTCAGGATGAAGTTGGCGATGCTGTGCATCAGGTGGGTCTTGCCCAGTCCCACACCCCCATAGATGAAAAGGGGATTGTATATCTCACCCGGTGACTCGGCCACGGCCAGGGATGCGGCATGGGCCAGGTTATTGTTGGCACCAACTACAAAGGTGTCAAAGGTGTATTTGGGATTTAAGTTGGCGTTCTGCAGGGCAGCCTGACTGACGGCAGTCTGGTTGTTTCTGATGAGCTGGTTGCTACTGACGTTTTCCTGACTGAGCTGTCCCTCCACCGCAAAGTCGATCTCACATTTTATACCGGTGATCTCCTCAACAGAGATTTTCAGGAGAAGGCTGTACTTTTTCCTGATATAACCAAGGAAGTTGGCGTCCGGTACGATGATCCTGATCACATTGCCGGACTCTAAGGAGTAGATCTTTAGAGGAAGAAGCCAGGTGGTGAAAGAAACATCCGAAATTTCATGTTCTTCCTTTAAATAATATAAAATATCATTCCATTTTTCTTTCAGTGTTTCTAACATAGTGTTGGTCTCCTGAAGAGCTGCTTTCCTGGGATAGGAGGTCTGAATATCCAGAAATTCATCCTGCCTTCCGTGTGCAGCGTGGTGTAGTAGTGATATAGTGGTGGTGTAACAGTTCAGGGGCTTTTTGTATGGCCTATTTCTGTTTTGTGGATATCTTTTCCAGAATTGTGAATAGCAGAGTAGGCCAGTATTATTTCTATTGTATAACAAAATTGCTGTTTTTTCAATGAAAATAGTAAAAGAAAGGTGGGTTCAGAAAAAATATCAACATAGTTATCAACAGACTGTGGATAACTTATGTTGATTATCCACTTGAGAATAGATGTCAGGGGGATTTGTTTAATAGAGAATTTCAATATTAAACTACGTGTTGATTGTAAAAATAGAGGGGGATGGTATAATTAAATTGGTTGTTTTAAGACATTGACAAATAACCACCAGGTGTTTATGATGGATTCATACCTTATTTTTTATAACATGCATTGTATCTTTTTTAAGAACAGTAGCAGGAGGAATAAAAAATGGAAAAGAAAAGTAGAGACACCCGTTGGCTTACCAGTGTTGCACTTATGGCAGCGATCGTGATCCTCTTGGCAAATACGCCTCTGGGGATGATCCATCTTCATATTATTAAGGCAACAACTGTACACATTCCGGTGATCCTTGGAGCGATCCTTTTAGGACCGGCGGCCGGGGCAGTCCTGGGGGCTGTGTTTGGGATCTGTTCCATGATCAGCAATACCATGGCGCCTACCCTGCTGTCCTTTGCATTTTCTCCGTTTATGAGTATGACGGGGATCATTGGGGCAGTCAAGGCAGTCTGGATCTCTGTGGGATGCAGAATCATGATCGGCGTGGTCGCCGGCTGGGTCTGGATCCTTCTGAAGAAGATGAAGGTCAATCGTCTGGCGGCGCTGCCTGTGACGGGATTCATCGGTTCTATGACCAATACGGTATTTGTCATGGGAAGTATCTATCTGATGCTGGCAAGAGAATATGCCCAGGCCAGAAGCGTGGCCGTGGATGCCGTATGGGGACTGATTCTTGGTACTGTCACCGCATCCGGTGTTCCGGAAGCGATCGCTGCGGCTATTCTGGTGGCACTGATTGGGAAGGTGCTTCTCAAGGTGCTGGGGAAGTAGGTTTTTAAATATTTTGATATGCATTTATTTATAAAAAATCAGGTAGAAAATATAGATGGGACTGGTGAAAACTTTTTCCTGGGATTAGGACAATGATGATTTGGTGTATTAATCTGTTGTCTTTTTGTAGGAAATTATGGGGGTTCATAGTCCCATTTTAAAATTTTGTGGGCGGATAATAATAAGGAATGTTACTGTTTAGGAGCCTCGGATAGTAATCTGGGGCTTTTATTACATTGATAAAAGAAAATATTGTAAAACCCTTATAGTAAAGCTATAATACTGAATAATAGTAATTGTTCATAGGGTATTTGAAATGTTACGAATAAAATATAGGAAGGAAGGCGTGATTTTGAATTTTCAGGGTATTTATAAGAAACTGCACATTGAAAAGGTCTATATTAATTTTTTAGTTTTTAGTATGCTGGCCGGTATATTGATTTATCTGACTTTTATATCCAATCAGTTGACAAACCATTATGATGGATTGTGGAGTGATCCGTGGTATGAGTCAGGAAAATGGGAACTTTCTATAGGACGCTGGTTCTGGCTTTTTCTGGACAGATTCAGAATGGGTTATGCGGCTGATCCATTTAATTCTTATCTTGCACTGTTTTTTTTCTCTATGGGAAATATGCTGCTGGCAGATATTTTTTCATTAATAGGGAAGATAAAAGCGTATCTGGTAAGTGTGATGATACTTTCCAGCACTACAATAAGTGTATTTTTGTCCTACCGCTATATGTCACCAACCTTTGGTTTAAGTTATCTCCTTAGTATTGGTGCTGTCTGGGTACTATATAAACAGAAGAATACAATCATAAGTGTGATTGTTTCCAGTGGTATGATTTGTTTGTCATTGGGACTTTATCAGGCGAATCTGGGTTGTACATGCCTGATGATCATTTCAGTAGTTTTATTTTTATGTTCTGAAAAATATGATACTAAGGATATTTTCAAATTTATTATTAAATGTGTTGTTTCCATGATAATTGCATGTCTTGTTTATAAAATATTGTGGGATATCGCGATGAAAATTTATCATGTTGAACAAAATCCTTATAATGGAGCATCGAGAGTTTCTATCCCTTTGATTTTTCAGAAAATGCCTGCAAGAATAATGGCAGCTTATTCTCAGTTTTATAAATATTTTTTTGAAAATTCTATTAAACATAATATTTTTCAGCAGTATAAGGTATTTATTGTTTTCTTGTTTGTTGCTTTTATAGTTCTATTATGGAAGGGATGCGAATTTCTAAAACATAGAGAATGGATACGGTTTGTAATCTATCTTTCAGGGATTATTGTGATTCCAGTTGCATGTAATGTTAGTATGATTCTTGCACCGGAATCAGGATTTCTGATCCAGCAGACGGCTGCAATGGCTATATTATTTCCAGTGATACTATGTCTGGTGTCCAGGCTATTTTCCGGTATGGAAATTAAATGTGGAATAGTAAAGTATTCAGCTATAGGAATTTCACTTTTTATTTTATATGGGAATATTTATATGACAGCAACAGACCTGGAAGCTATGTATGAAGGTACTGTTTCATCGGATGCTATTATAGACCATGTAGTTCAGACATTGATTAATGATGATTTATATAGTGAAGAAAGGGAATATATTTTTATTGGCCAGATCAGTGATAATCCAATGTTCCGTACTACTATATTATGGGACAGGGCAAATAGTTATGCACGTTATGGAGAATTCTGGACAGGGGGAAGTGTTATGAGAATGGCATATAATGGATTATTGCGTCGGGGGGGGGTAAACCTGCCGCTTGCACAAGAGGATGTATTTGAGTCTTATAGGAATCTTGAAGAGATTGCAGGTATGCCTTGCTACCCATTGGAGGGTTCTATCAGGGATATAGATGGGTATATAGTAGTTAAGATTTCAGATAGATACTGAGGAGGATAATAGTATGAAAAATCCTTTACCAGTATTGTATCTGGTTGTTCCTTGTTATAATGAGCAGGATATTTTGCCGATTACCAGCAGATTGTTTGAAAAAGAAATAATCGATCTGGTACAAGAAGAAAAAATAGACAAAAAAAGTAGAATTTTGTTTGTAAATGATGGAAGTAATGATTGTACATGGAAGATTATCTGTGATTTGTCCCAAAAAAGCGAGTATATTTGCGGAATATCCCAGAGCAGAAACCGGGGACATCAAAGTTCTCTTCTTGCAGGACTGATGGAGGTAAAGGATTTATGTGATATAGCGGTTTCTATTGATTGTGACGGTCAGGATGATATTCATGCGATCGGCGAAATGATCACCGCATTTCAGGATGGAAATGAAATCGTTTATGGCGTTCGCAGTAAACGAGAGACGGATACATTTTTTAAACGATTTACAGCGGAAGGGTTTTATAAACTGTTAAATTGGATGGGGGTTGAAATTGTATTTAACCATGCAGATTACCGCCTGTTGTCATCCAGGGTTTTGAAGGAACTGGCTGATTATAAAGAAGTGAATTTGTTTTTGAGGGGAATGATTCCTTTGATTGGATTTGAAAGTACAATTGTATATTATGAGCGCAGGGAACGGATTGCCGGTGAAAGTCATTATTCTTTGAATAAGATGCTTTCCCTGGCATTTGACGGAATTACAAGCTTAAGCATCAAACCCATCCATATGATTACGGGAATGGGATTTGGAGTTGCATTGCTAAGTTTTATTGGGGTAGTCTGGTCCGTTATGGTAAGATTTACTGGGACCGCAGTCAGTGGATGGGCCAGTATGACTTGTATCATATGTTTTATTGGAGGGATTCAATTGATCTGTATGGGGATTATCGGGGAATATATAGGAAAGATATATACGGAAACGAAATCAAGACCAAGATATATTATAAGCAGTAGAGTTGGAAATGGATGGGCGGACACCCGATGTTTGTCTGGCGTAGCCGGACAAGAAGATGCATCACATGAACAGTTACAATTATAATATTAGTTTTGCAAATTTTTCTTGACTTATCTTTTGATTTTCGGTATAAACTAATTAGAGATAAGCGTAGCTTATCCTATGAGAGTATGTACTCTTGTAAAAAGCAGTGAGTCCTACTGAAAGTGGAACCTATAAAAGCAGTGAGTCCTACTGAGAGTGGAACCTATAAAAGCGGTGAGTCCTACCGAAAGTGGAATCGATTTGAGGCTGCGTTAAGGCGTAGCCTCAAGTTTTACTTAAAAGAAGAATTGTATAGAAGATTTTTGACGAAAGGATGCCATGGAACAGAAAAGGCTGGAAGTAATTTTACAAAAATGGAAATAAAGATTAAAGTAATAAGTTGAGAGCAAGAAGCTTCTTGAACTGCTGTTACTATTCATGACCAAGTTGTTTTTTGCGGCTGGCAGATACCAGATCTGGAAAAATTTTTCCCCGGATTGCATTTGCAGGATGTTTAGAAACTCTTAGCTCGCAGGAATCTGCGTTAGGATCAAAAATACAGCTGTCTGAGCGCAGCGAGTTCTGTATTTTTTATCCTGCTTTTAGCAGATTTCTGCAAGCTTAGAGTTTCTGCATCCGAAACCCGCAATCCGGGGAAAAATTTTTCCAGAGCGTACCTTCCGGAACATCACCCCCATGAACAGCAACAACTGCTACAATATTTGCTACAATTTTAAAAAGAACCTGCGAGAAAATACTTGACGAAGCCGCATATTTTCTATATAATCGAAGGGATGTTTGATTTCAAATACAATGTGCTAATCAGATAATATTTGATCGCAGAGGAGGTGCAGCGATATGAAGATGACATTTCAGCCTAAGAACAGGCAGAGATCTAAAGTTCATGGTTTCAGAGCCAGAATGAGTACTCCAGGTGGAAGAAAGGTACTGGCAGCCAGAAGAGCGAAGGGCAGAGCCAGATTATCAGCTTAAGCTTAGGGAACCAGGGTCACAAGAGATTGTGGCCTTTTTTGTTCTTCTATATGGAGAAAAAATGAAGAATTTTCCAAGTATCAAAAAGAACAGGGATTTCCAGGAGGTATACCGTTTAGGGAAATCCTACGCCAATAAGCAGTTGGTGATGTATGTGAAAAAGACAGGGGGGCCGGGGAACAGGATCGGGATCTCCGTCAGCAAAAAGGTGGGAAACAGTGTGGTGAGACACCGCCTGATCCGGCTTTTGCGGGAGGCGTTCCGGCTTCATAACAGCACATTGAAACAGGGATCAGACATTGTGGTTGTGGTACGAGCCACAGCAAAGGAAGCAGATTACAAAATAATTGAGCGTGCATTTATGCATTTGTGCGGACTGCATAACATTGTAGAGAATCGAAGTGAATATGATTAAGGAAATATTGATCATAATGATCCGGGGGTACCAGATCTTCTTGTCCCCGATGAAGATGAACATTCACTGTATTTACACACCTACGTGCTCACAATACGCCATTGAAGCACTCCAGAAGTATGGTGTGGTGAAAGGACTATGGTTGTCCGTGAAGAGGATACTGCGGTGTCATCCATGGGCAGAAGGCGGTTATGATCCAGTTCCGTAGCTTATGAGGAGGTAACAGATTGAACTTGACGTTTTTTGTGGCCACGAAATCCCGAGATTTCTTTACGTTTGGCCCGGTAGCAGATATCCTTGGATTTATCATGGATATGTTATTCCGTTTTACCCAGACATTTGGCGTGCTGAATATTGGGCTCTGTATTATTTTATTTACTCTGGTGGTGAAACTTATTCTGTTTCCGCTGACCATCAAGCAGCAGAAATCTTCTAAGCTGATGGCAGTCATGCAGCCGGAAATTCAGGCAATTCAGAACAAATATAGAGGAAAGACAGACAATGACTCCATGATGAGGATGAATGTGGAGACAAAGGCTGTCTACGAAAAGTATGGTACTTCCATGACAGGCGGCTGCTTACAGCTGATCATCCAGATGCCCATCCTGTTCGCGCTGTACCGCATTATCTATAACATTCCTGCTTATGTAAGCTCGGTGAAGGCATATTTTATGAATGTAGTTTACGCCATCACCGGGATCACAGATGCAGCTTCCATCCCTGAGGGCGCGGCGAACAGGCTTCTGCAGTTTGCCACGGACAATCAGGTGGCCCTTACCGGGGTCAATCCCATCGGTGATCTGACCGGAGTATCTGGGGAAGCCCTGGGCAACAAGATGGTAGATATTCTTTACAAGCTGAATCCGGCCCAGTGGTCTGAGCTTGCAAACCAGTTCCCAGGTGCAGCATCTGTTATCAATGAAAATGCTGCCGCAATCGAGAGTATGAACTCATTTCTGGGTATGAACCTGACGAACCGACCCTGGACAGGCTCCTTTATCCCGAATCTGGCCTGGCTGATTCCCATTGCCGCAGGCTTGTGTCAGTGGTACAGCACTAAGCTGATGACAGCCAACCAGAACCAGGATCCGGATGCACCGGGCGCCCAGATGATGAAGCAGATGAATGTAACCATGCCACTGATGTCTGTATTTTTCTGCTTTACATTCCCAACAGCCGTAGGCCTTTACTGGGTGGCCAGCAGCTTTTTCATGATCGTCCAGCAGGTGGTTATCAACGTATATCTGAATAAGGTAGATCTGGATGAAATGATCCGCCAGAATGTGGAGAAGGCCAATGCCAAACGTGCCAAAAAGGGGCTTCCTCCCCAGAAGATTAACCAGAATGCCAGTATGAGCCTGAAGAACATGCAGGCCGCGGCTGAGAAGGAAGAGAAGGCTCTTGCCGACAAGATAGAGCGGACCAGAGAGCAGGTGAAGGAATCCAATGCCTATTACAACCAGAATGCGAAGCCCGGAAGTCTGGCGGCCAAGGCAAATATGGTTGCGAAATATAATGAGAAGCATAATAACAAATGAATATCTGGCAGATCTTAGTACCTGTGTAATGAATATAAGATAGTGTAATAGCATGTAGGGATACTGAATAGTTATAATAATAAACAGGAGGTATGGTCGTGGACATGATTACCATTTCTGAGAAAACCCTTGATGAAGCGATCACCAAGGCGCTGATTGAGCTGCAGACTACCAGTGAGCATCTCCATTATGAAGTTGTCCAGAAGGAAAGCCCTGGTATTCTTGGGTTATTTGCAAAACCATGTATTATCCGTGCGCGGATAATGAGCGAGGAGGAAGAGAGAAACCTTAAAAAGCAGGCTCAGGAGGCTGCAAAGGCAGCCCAGAAAGCAGCGGAGAAGGAAAAGCAGGCCCAGAAGCAGGAAAAGCCTGAGACAAGGAAAGAGCAGGAGAGCAGATCTTCTGATAGAAACGATAAAAAGCAGTTTGAGAAAAAGCCGCTCCAGAAAGAAGGGGAAAAGGCTTATGACGGTGCGGTGAAGCATTCTGAGAAGTTGGAGAGCGGCCGGACAGACCACAGTGACCGTAATGCAAATGACCGTGGTGAAAGAACAGACCGCAAAGAGAGATTTGACCGTGGAAACCGCAGTGGGCATGAGCGCGGAGAGAGATTCGACCGTGGAGAACGCGGTGGGCACGGAGAAAGGTTCGACCGTGGAAATCGCGGTGGAAGTGAGCGCGGAGAGAGATTCGACCGTGGGGAGCGCGGTGGAAATGAGCGTGGAGAAAAAAGAAGGTTCCAGGAGCCCAGAGAGGCGAAGCCTATTGAGAAGAAAGAGAAAAAAGAGTTTCATGTTGATGAAGCTAAGGTCAAGAAGGATGCGACAGATTTCCTGAACCAGGTATTCGGTGCCATGGGGATGGAGGTTTCTCTGGAAGCCAGATTTGATGCCGGGGAAGGCGAGCTGCTTGTGATGATGAACGGGGAAGATATGGGAATCCTCATCGGCAAACGCGGTCAGACCCTGGATTCACTTCAGTATCTGGTAAGCCTGGTAGTCAATAAGGATACAGAAGGATATCTTAGAGTAAAGCTTGATACAGAGAATTACCGGGAAAGAAGAAAAGAGACTCTGGAAACTCTGGCCAGGAATATTTCCTACAAGGTCAAGAGGACGAAGCATCCGGTTTCTTTAGAGCCAATGAATCCTTATGAGCGGCGGATCATCCATTCGGCTCTCCAGAATGACCGGTATGTGGTCACCAGAAGCGAGGGTGAGGATCCCTACCGCCATGTGGTGATCTCCCTGAAGCGGGACAGCTATGGTGATGGGCGCAGAGGGCGCTATAATAATTCCCGGAGAGACCGTTACCCGGACCGGAATGGAGACAGGCCTGTAAGGAACGGGGAGAGGAATAAAGACCGGGCCAGCGGGCAGGATACAGATAAAGTGATTGAAAAAGCTGTAGAAAAGACTGTAGAGAGTCCGGCGGCGGAGATTGCAAAGTAAACCCTCATATCAGCTTTACAGATATCACCATGAATGAAAGAGGGTTTACTTTAAGCCTCCGGCGGATGCGCAGAAAATGGGAATGGAAGATGTCACTTCGTGACCCCATTTTCGCGCAGTTCAGCGCCGGAGCGCTGAACTTTCAAAGTAATGGTTATATTCACAGGGCGTATCTTCTTGTCTGGTCCAGCCGGACAGGAGCATCAGGTGTCCTTCCGATGTGAATAGTTATTGATCAGGATATCTGGCAGTGGTATAATCCATTGCCAGATATCCTTTTGTTTTACAAATGGGATGTTTGATGGTAAAGTAATGGTAGAATATTTATGACACTTCAAAGGGTGCCTGAATTCTTGCAGAGAGATTTAAGCTAATAAAACATCGGATTATGAGGAATGGAAAATGATGGAGGACAGATATAGTTCAGATACGATTGCTGCTATTGCCACAGCTATGAGTAATTCCGGGATTGGGATTGTGCGGGTAAGTGGGAGTGAAGCCTGCATGATTGTGGACCGGATTTTCAGGGGTGGCAAGGATGGAAGGTCAGAAAAGCGTCTGACAGAGGTGCCATCCCATACGGTTCATTATGGGATGATCCAGGATGGAGAAGAGGTAATTGATGAAGTTCTGGTGATAGTGATGCGGGGGCCCCACAGTTATACGGCTGAGGATACGGTGGAGATTGACTGTCATGGTGGTGTTCTGGTGATGAAGAGGATCCTGGAGACAGTGATCCGGTATGGGGCCAGACCGGCGGAGCCGGGAGAATTCACAAAGCGTGCTTTTTTAAATGGACGGATCGATCTTTCCCAGGCAGAAGCAGTCATGGAGCTGATCCAGTCCCGGAACCGGTATGCCATGGAGAGTTCTGTGAATCAGCTGAAGGGATCTGTGTCCGGGAAGATAGGAAAGCTGCGGGAGGATATTTTGTATCACCTTGCTTATATAGAATCTGCCCTGGATGATCCGGAGCACATTTCCCTGGATGGTTATGGGGAGACTTTGCAGCAGGTTCTGGAACCGCTGGTACAGGAGCTGGAGAAGCTGATCGCTTCCGCGGACAATGGAAGGATCATTTCCGAAGGTGTTCGTACTGTTATTCTGGGCAAGCCTAATGTAGGGAAGTCTTCCCTTATGAATGCACTTCTGGGGGAGGAGCGGGCCATAGTTACAGACATAGCAGGAACTACGCGGGATACCCTGGAGGAGCAGATATCTCTCAGAGGTATTACACTGAATGTTGTGGATACTGCGGGAATCCGGAAGACGGATGATCTGGTGGAGCAAATAGGTGTCTCCCGTGCCAGAGAGGTGGCAGACAAGGCAGATTTCATTCTCTATGTGGTAGACGGCTCCTGTCCCCTGGATGAGAATGATGCACAGATCATGGAACTGATCCGGGGACGGAAGGCAGTGGTGCTGCTGAATAAGACAGATCTGAAGCTTGTAGTTGACCAGGAGCAGCTTGCCATGGGAACCGGGTGTCCGGTAATCCCTGTCTCGGTGCGGGAGGAGACCGGGATCGGGGAGCTGGAAAAGACGATTGAAGAAATGTTTTATAAAGGAAGCATTGATTTCAACGACCAGGTTATGATAACCAGCGTCCGGCATAAGGCTGCCCTGGAGGCAGCTCTTGGGAGTCTTAACATGGTGATTGACGGAATCCGGGGTGGGATGCCGGAGGATTTTCTTACTATTGATCTGATGGATGCATACAAGTATCTGGGGCTGATCATTGGGGAAGCGGTGGAAGATGATCTGGTAAATGAAATATTCGGAAAATTTTGTATGGGAAAGTGAATGTAGAATGTTGCAAGTTCAGACACGCTCTAGTACTCCGTAATTGAAGTTCCTGTGTAAATTTTCGAGGATATTTTTTCGAGTGTGCAAGTTCAGAAACAGAGGCGTAGCGGGCTACGCTGAGTATTCTGGACTTGTGCAATCGGGAAAATAGACCGAAATATTTACACAAGAGTTTTCAGTACGGAGTACTAGCTGTGCTGACTGTGCCAATACGTACTGGTCAAAGGACATCTGCCACATTGCGGAGGGATTTTCATGGGCAGATGTGCAACAGTCCAGGGAGTGTCTGAATTGTTACGGGAATTAAAAGTATATATTTCATGAGATTAGGGAAAGGAAATTTTGTATGCCATATTTGGAAGAAACCTATGATATTGTGGTTGTCGGTGCCGGACATGCGGGGTGTGAGGCGGCGCTGGCTTGCGCGCGGCTGGGACTGGAGACCATTTGTTTTACTGTCAGTATCGACAGCATAGCCCTGATGCCCTGCAATCCTAATGTGGGGGGAAGCTCCAAAGGGCATCTGGTCCGGGAGCTGGATGCCCTGGGCGGGGAGATGGGGAAAAATATCGACAAGACCTTCATCCAGTCCAAAATGCTCAATGAATCCAAGGGTCCGGCAGTGCATTCTCTGCGTGCCCAGGCGGACAAGCAGGATTATAGCCGCCAGATGCGCCAGACACTGGAGAATACAGATCATCTGACTATCCGTCAGGCGGAGGTGTCAGAGATTCTGGTGGATGAGGGACAGATAAGGGGTGTGAAGACGTATTCTGGCGCGGTCTATCACGCCGGCGCGGTAGTTCTTGCCACAGGTACTTATCTGAAAGCCCGCTGCATCTATGGGGAGGTGAGCAATGCGACTGGCCCCAATGGGCTTCAGGCAGCTAATCATCTTACTGATTCTCTCATTGCCAACGGGATCGAGATGTTCCGGTTCAAGACAGGGACTCCGGCCCGGGTGGATAAGCGGAGCATCGATTTTTCCAGGATGGAAGAGCAGACAGGAGATAAGCGGGTATGTCCGTTTTCATTTTCCACGGATCCTGAGTCCGTGCAGAAGGAACAGGTTTCCTGCTGGCTTACCTACACCAATGAGGAGACTCACCGGATTATCCGTGAAAATCTGGACCGTTCTCCACTATTTTCCGGAGCTATTGAGGGAACCGGGCCACGGTACTGTCCTTCTATTGAGGATAAGGTGGTGAAATTCCCGGATAAGAACCGGCACCAGATTTTTGTGGAGCCGGAGGGACTTTATACTAATGAAATGTATCTGGCCGGAATGTCAAGTTCTCTACCGGAAGATGTCCAGTATGCCATGTACCGGACAGTGCCGGGGCTGGAGCATGTGCGGATTGTCCGGAATGCCTATGCTATTGAGTATGACTGCATTAACTCATTGCAGCTGAAGCCGACTCTGGAATTCAAGAAGATTAAGGGATTGTTCAGTGGAGGCCAGTTCAATGGCAGCTCCGGATATGAGGAGGCGGCAGTTCAGGGATTCATGGCCGGAGTCAATGCGGCTATGAAGATTCTGGGACGTGAGCCTTTTGTGCTGGACCGGTCCCAGGCTTATATCGGTGTGTTGATCGACGATCTGGTGACCAAGGAAAATCATGAGCCTTACCGGATGATGACCTCCAGGGCAGAGTACCGCCTGCTACTGCGGCAGGACAATGCGGATCTGCGGCTGCGGGCTATTGGACATGAGATCGGCCTGGTGGATGATGCTGCTTATGGGCGGGTGTTGGAGAAGGAGCGGGAGATTACCGCAGAGATGGAAAGGCTTGAGAAGCTGAATGTAGGGGCCAGTCCACAGGTGCAGGAATTTCTGGAAAGGCATGAAAGTACTCTTTTAAAAAATGGGGTGACTATGGCAGAGCTGGTGCGCAGACCGGAGCTGGATTATTTTATGCTGGCAGAGATTGATCCGGGCAGACCCCGGCTTCTTGAAGATACGGCAGAACAGGTGAATATCAATATTAAATATGACGGATATTTGCGGAGACAGAAACAGCAGGTGGCCCAGTTCAAGAAGCTGGAGGGCAAAAAGCTGGATCCGGATTTTGATTACAGTACGGTGAACAGTCTCCGGCGGGAGGCGGTGCAGAAGCTGAACCAGCTAAAGCCGGTTTCTATTGGTCAGGCATCCAGAATCTCCGGTGTGTCACCGGCAGATATATCGGTGCTGCTGGTGCATTTGGAAAGGATGCGCAGGGGTGGAAGGGATTCTGAGGAATCATCGGGGCTGTGAAAAAGTACGTCCCGCAGTTTGGAAGATCAGGGATTTACATAATCTTCCGTCATTTTCCACTAGAGTGTGTTTGAAAATTGCTGGATATTCGTCAATATGCCGAAAGTAGGCAAAAGCCATACCCTGGTTCACTCTTTTTCTGCGTTTTAGGGGCAGATAACCGGGGCTTCTAAGGATATTTCCAGCGATTTCATACCAGATTTTGTGCAGAATTTAATTTTCAGACACATTCCAGGTCGCCGCAACTTTTTTCACAGCTCCTTTTATCTGGATAATTGAGAGTGTGGTATGATATTTATATAGAACATATGTTCTGTGTTTAAAGAAGAATCATTTTATATCTTTATACTGTTTAAAAAGAGATTTGCAACAGTTCAGGCAGGCCTGGGCGTTTCCTAAGGGATGTCTTTGGTGCACCACTCTGATCGTGGGAAATCGTAGCAGTCGTGAGTATATGGTACATATTTTTCTCTGGCGTAGCCGGACAAGAAGATGTATCTCATGAACAGTAAACAAATTGAATAATCGTTTGACTTATACACGGAGGTAATGGGAATGGATCAGTTATTTGTAGATAAGATGGAGTCAGGACTGAATGATCTGGGGATAAGTCTTTCTAACAGGAAGATGGAGCAGTTTTATCAGTATTATGAGCTTCTGACAGAGTGGAACAAGGTGATGAATCTGACTGCGATCACAAAAATGGAGGAAGTAGTCAGCAAGCATTTTATTGATAGTCTTTCTCTGGTTCGCGTGGTTCATGATCTTCAGGAAGGAGCGGCGCGCCTGATCGATGTGGGAACGGGAGCAGGATTTCCAGGAATCCCCCTTAAAATTGTATTTCCAAATTTAAGAGTTACTCTTTTAGATTCTCTTAATAAACGGATCAAATTTCTTGATGAAGTGATCAGGAGCCTGGGACTTGAGTACATTGCAGCAGTTCATGGAAGAGCTGAAGATTCTGGAAGAAATCCGGAATACCGTGAGCAGTATGATTACTGTGTTTCCAGGGCTGTGGCTAATGCGTCAACCTTGTCAGAATATTGTCTGCCATTTGTGAAAGTAGGTGGATGTTTTGTTGCTTACAAATCAGGAAAAATCGAAGAGGAGCTGGAGCAGGGCAGGAAGGCTGTGAAGCTGCTGGGAGGAGAGATCCAGCAAACAGAGCATTTCCATCTGACCAGCGCAGATGCAGATAGGACATTGGTTGTGATCTGTAAAAAAGAAAAAACTCCCAAGCGGTTCCCGCGAAAGGCGGGTGTGCCGGCAAAGGAGCCTATGTAGAAGTTTTTATATTTTATAACAGTTCAGACGGGCCATCTCTTTGCTCACTAAAAATATCGGGACAAAAAGCCCGTCTGGGCTGTAAAAAATAGTTCCTACTTTTTTGCAATCAAATCGTAACTTTCTGCAATCATCTGTTTGATCATTTTTTTAGGAATACTCCCGTCAAGAATCAGGGAGTTCCAGTGTTCTTTGTTCTGATGGTATGCAGGAACTACGGATGCGTAGGTACTGCGCCAGAAGTCACGCCATTCCGGATCTACTTTTACATTTACCCAGATATGGCCATTTCTTTCATAGGTCCAGGCAAAAGCATGCTTATTTTTGCGATAACGGACCAGGACCCAGTTGCTGTCATGAAATGGAGTATCCAGGTATGTATCAGGAAAGGAAAGACTATATTTTAATACTTCTTCTCGCTTTGTCATGGCTTTTGCTAAATCAGTCTCTATTTGGAACAATCTCAATCCAGTATCCATCTGGATCAGAGATGAAATAGATTCCCATCTTTTCGTTCTCAAAGCAGATGATTCCCATATCTTTATGTTTCTGGTGCAGTGAGTCATATTCATCTGTTTTAAATGCCAGATGGAATTCGCATTCGCCCAAATTGTATGGTTCTTTCCGGTCTCTGAGCCAGGTCAGTTCCAGACTAAAATCCGTGATTCCGTCTCCCAGGTAAACAAGCTTGAATGATTCATCGTCCGCTGTTTTCTCCCGGACTGGTTCAAGACCAAGAGCCTCTTTGTAGAATTTGAGACTTTTGTCAAGATCAAGAACATTGAAATTGAAGTGATAGAATGTAGTCATAATATTATTCTCCTTTATATTTTTTGCGAAAACTTAGTTATTTCCTGACAATATTATGCGTAAAGGGGTAAACCCTATTTTCGGCATGTCAGGAGTGCAGGTGGCAGCAAATGGTAACGACCAAAGCAGAGCATAGCGCTAAATGTGCCTGCCAATCCAATATACTCTCATTTATTTGCAGCGCTTCCTTTACTCGGGATAAAAATGTTTCACGTGAAACATTTTAGTTAATGTATGTCCGAATCAGGTGGATCACTTTTTCCGGAGCTTCCAGTTGTGGAAGCTGTTTTGCAGATGGAATATAGAATGTTTCAATGGCTGGATTGTAAATCGTGTAAGCCTCCAACCGCTCTTTTATATCAAGAATTCCTTCACTGCCGACCAGATAGATGCTATTATCAATCTTCCGCAGTGCATTGGCAATATTGCATTTGGTGTAATTGCACCTGACACTGGAGTAGATCGATTTTGGAGAGAGGCCCAGGTGGGCTGCTTCCAGGTAATGGTCAATTTGATCTGATTTTACGGAGTAGGGATTATAAAATGCTTCCTTCTGGAAATATTCTGTTATTATCTTACGGCTATATACAATATTGTAAAGCAGGGTTCCTGCAATGGGAAGGTCTACCAGCCATTTATACAGCTTCGCAGTTTTTCCGGGTATTTTGCCATAATCGGAGAGGCTGAGGGGATTTATCAGCATGATCTGGTCAAAAATATTGGAATCATATGCGCATGCCATCACTGGAATAGAGCATGATTCACCAGTGGCGACGATGGATGTTCTATGTCCGATTACATTTTTGATAAAATCGGAAATAAGCTGGACATAGAGATAATTAGTATAGGTAAGATTGATTTTTTCGGAACGTCCGCAACCTAGAAGATCGATAATATATACAGTATATTCTTCCTGCAGTCCCGCAACAATATGACTCCATTCATAGCCGCTGGAAGCAGCGGTGAGATCGTGAATCAGAAGGAGTGGTTTCCCTGAACCGGTCTTTGTATAATGAATATTTCCCAGCCGCCACTTATAGCAGAGCGAGTTTTCGTCTGCAAGAAGATTTTTGGAGGTGGCTGTGATCTTGAGTACTTTATTTATGACTGCTATGGTGGCGGCTGAAGCGGAGGACAATATAAGAAGCGTAAGAAGCTTATTTTTTGTTTTCATAGGTTTCCCTCCTTTGGTTTGTAAATGTACTCTCGAAATCTCACTGTGCCTAGAGCGTGTTTGAAAATTGCTTTCTGGCAGCTGTGCGTTCCGCTTTGTGGGAGATTTGGGCCAAATGAAGGGCGCATAGTGGGCTATGTAACCTGAATTTGGCCCAAATATACCGCGAAGTGGGGCGTGCACACCGAAGGCGTTTCTTGTGGAGATGCCAGGAATGAATTTTCAAACACGCTCTAGTACTGCCTTGTGGAAATAACGGTGAATTCAGTGCTCGATATCTGTGTCAGCTCTGCAAAGCGACGGCGTAGTGGATCCTACGTCTAGCTTTGCAGGCGTGCAGATGGCGTGGATAGCGGGTGCTTAATTCACTGGAATTTCCGCAAGGCAGTACTAGTTCCATACTGAAAACCCTTGTGTAAATATTTCGGTCTATTTTCCCGATTGCACAAGTCCAGAATACTCAGTGTAGCCCGCTACGCCTTCGTTTCTGAACTTGCACACTCGAAAAAAATATCCTCGAAAATTTACACAGGAACTTCAAGTACGGAGTACTAGTTTTGTGAGATGGTTTTGTATAACAGTTTACAGATATTAGTTCTTGGTGCTGATTTATAATTATAGCTGATTACTTTTCTTCCTATAGTATAATATAATTTTGATTGTTGTACAATGATTAATTGATTAATTATTCACATTAAAGTAATAGATGTTACTGTTCATGGGAGTTGATGTTCCAGAGCTGGTATCT
>Ga0137308_101117_pt1 | contig 30482 bp, 28 predicted proteins | sample Inofrocosms_June_FD_97181 | JGI IMG/M metagenome (GOLD analysis project Ga0137308, IMG submission 97181) | Mouse cecal microbial communities from Vienna, Austria - N-Acetylneuraminic and N-Acetylglucosamine D2O microcosms_June | ecosystem: Host-associated > Mammals > Digestive system > Large...
GGAGGAGAAACCTCAATGAAACCAACATCTGAAATTTTAGAGCGTATTGAAAAGTGTTCCAGCGAACACAAAGACGGCGTGTTCACAAGGCTTTACAGATATTTGCTTCGTGAAGATATTTACTACGCCGCCTACCAGAAACTTTATGCAAACAAAGGCGCAACAACACAGGGTATCGACGACGATACCGCAGACGGTTTCAGTGACTTCTATGTAAAAGAGTTAATCCAGTCATTAAAGGACGGAACCTACAAGGCTAATCCTGTAAGGCGTGAGTATATTCCAAAGAAAAATGGAAAACTCCGCCCTCTGGGTATCCCGTCTTTCCGTGACAAACTCCTGCAAGAAGTTGTCAGAATGATTTTGGAAGCTATCTATGAACCTGTCTTTGACAGTCATTCCCACGGTTTCAGACCGGGCAAAAGCTGTCATACCGCACTCCGTCAGATTTCTTCTGACTTCACGGGCGTGGTTTGGTTTATCGAGGGCGATATTCAAGGTTGTTTTGATAACATCAATCACGAAAAACTGATTGAAATTTTGAGCAGGAAAATCAAAGACAGTCGTTTTCTGAACATCATTCGCCAGTTTTTGAAAGCTGGGTATATCGAGAATTGGAAGTACAACGCCACTTACAGCGGTTCTCCGCAGGGTGGTATCTGCTCTCCAATACTTGCAAATATCTATCTGAATGAGCTGGACAAGAAGTTTCGGGAAATCGCAGAACGCTTTGATAAACCGAGGTCTGCATATCAGACACCGGAATATCATGCGGCAAGCAAAGAATTAAAAAGACTGTCCTATTGGATTGACCATACCGCTGATGAAGCGGCAAGACAAGAACTGATTGACCAACATAGGGCGCAGAAGAAAGCTATGAGAAATCTGCCCTGCAAACCTGCCGACAACAAGAAGTTTACTTTTGTCCGTTATGCGGACGATTGGCTGGCAGGCGTGTGCGGCACAAAAACGGAATGTGAGGAATTGAAAGCCGAAATCGCTGAATTTCTAAGCACAGAGCTGAAATTAACTCTAAACGAGGAAAAGACGCTGATAACGCACAGCTCCGAAAAAGTCCGCTTCATTGGCTATGATATTTGTGTCCGCAGAAATCAGGAAGTCAAAGGTCACAGAATGAAAAACGGAACGTGGAGAAAATCCCGTACCCTGCACATGAAAGTCGCCTTGTCTATTCCCCATACGGAAAAGATTGAAAAATTCATGTTTGCAAAGAAAGTCATTCGCCAGCAGGAAAACGGGGAGTTTCAGCCGATACACAGAGCCGGACTTCTCAACCTTGCGGATTACGAGATTGTGGAACAGTACAATGCCGAAGCAAGAGGATTATGCAACTATTACAATCTGGCTTGTGATTATCACACGCTGGACTACTTCTGCTATCTCATGGAGTACAGTTGCTTAAAGACGATTGCCAATAAGCATAAAACCAGTATCCGCAAAATCATTCGCCAGTATAAAGACGGGAAAACATGGTCTGTCCCTTATGAAACTAAAGCAGGGACTAAACGTGTTCGCCCTGTTAAAATCGCAGACTGCAAGCGTGGCGAAGCGAGTGACATTATTTATCAGAGAAAGAAATTTAGCTGGAAAACCACTATCAGACAACGGCTCAATGCCAGAGTTTGTGAATTATGTGGGTGTAAAGAAGCCGATTTGTATGAAGTTCACGTTATACGGAACTTAAACGAGTTGGGTAATTCTGATTGGGAAACCGTGATGAAAAAGAAGCGGAGAAAAACGCTTGTTGTTTGCAGCAAGTGCCATGAAAGAATACACAGACACTAATCAATACGTCAATTACTAATGGGGAGCCGGATACTTCGAGAGGAGTAAGTCCGGTTCCGAGGGAGGGTGTAGGAAACCTGCCGCCAGCGGCGGCAAGGCGCCTTTACCCTACCCTACGACCTTTTGAGCAGCCGGGAAGTGGAAAATATCTTTGAGAACAGCGATTTTGTCCTCATGCTCAATCAGGCGGCAGGCGACCGGGCTATCCTTGCAAAGCAGCTCAATATCTCCCCCCAGCAGATGAAGTACGTTACCCACACCGAAGCGGGCGAGGGGCTTTTATTCTACGGCAATGTCATTCTGCCCTTTGTAGACCGCTTCCCGAAAGATACGGAGCTGTACCGCGTTATGACGACGAAGCCGGAGGAAGTGAGCGGCGCATGACAGCGGACACCATCATCAACCGGGACGCGCTGTGCGCCTTGCGGGAGCTTCCCGCCGAAAGCGTCCATTGCGCGGTAACGTCACCGCCCTACTACGCCCTGCGGGACTATGGGCTTGACGCGCAGATCGGGCGGGAGGACACGCCGGAGCAGTACATAGAACGGCTGACGGCGGTTTTCCATGAGCTAAAGCGCGTCCTGCGTTCTGACGGCACCTTTTGGCTGAATATCTCGGACACCTACTGCGGCACAGGCAGCAAAGGCAGCTATACAGACCCCAAATATCCCAAAGGCCGCAACGGACAGGGCTTTTCCCTTGCCCGTACAGCGGCGGGCTGCAAGCACAAGGACATGATCGGGATTCCTTGGCTGCTGGCGTTCTCCCTACGCGCCGACGGCTGGTATCTGCGCAGCGATATTATCTGGCAGAAAGACAACCCCATGCCGGAGAGCGTGAAAGACCGCCCCACCCGCTGCTATGAACACGTTTTTCTGCTTACGAAGTCAAAGCAGTATTACTATGACGCCGCCGCAGTTGCGGAGCCGACCGCCCCCAAAACGGCGGCAAGGTACAAATCCAGCCGCAGCGTAAGCAGCAAATATGCCGCAGAGGTACCGGGACAGGGCAAGGTGCAGGGCTTGAACAAGGCAAGGAGCGGCGGCTACTATGACCCCGCCCTTATTCCCACCATGCGCAACAGGCGGGACGTGTGGCTGATAAACACCGTTCCATACAGGGGCGGGCATTTTGCCGCGTTCCCGCCGAAGCTGGCGGAAACCTGTATCTTGGCGGGCTGTCCCAAAGGCGGCGTTGTCCTTGACCCCTTTTTCGGCAGCGGCACGACAGGGCTTGCGGCGAAAGCCCTTGACCGCCATTATATCGGCATTGAGCTGAACAGCGAATACTGCGCCCTTGCAAGGGCGCGAATTGGAGGTGAAGCACCATAAAACAGTATAAACCCCGCGATAAGATCACGCAGAAAATGACCCGCGACGGGGCTATCGAAGTCAATGAAACTCAGCAGACGGCCCAGCGTATCAGCCAGCGGGAGCAGGACGCAGATTTTCAGAAAACGCCTGAGCAGCAGGCTGCACAGGACGCGGCGGCGCAACTTGACCCCACAGCCACCGACGCTGCCCCGCTGCCCCGTCTGCCTGTTACCCCCGCAAAGGAGGACGCCGCCACCGCCGAGCGCGTCATGGAGCATATCGGCGGCGCACAGACCCGCAAAGCGTCTAAAAAGGCGGTGCGGAAAGCCCAGCGGGAGAGCGCGGCGGGGGCGAGATCGTCACGTCTGCAATTTACCGACGAGGAACGCAGTACGCCGGAGCTTGGCAAGTACATTGAGAAATCCGACAGAGCCGCCGACCGTCTGGACGCTGCAAGGGCGGCTATCCCCAAAGAAAAGAAGCTGGTGCGGGAACGCTCCTTTGATGAAGCTACGGGCAAGGGCAAGACCCGCCTGCGCTTTGAGGAACACGACAAGCCCCCCGGCTTCAAGGAAAAGCACAGCCCTTTTTCCCGCCCCGCACAGGAGGCTGGTATTTTCGTCCACAACAAGGTACATTCCGTTGAAAAGGACAATTCTGGCGTGGAGGGTGCGCACAAGTCCGAGGAAGCAGCGGAAAAGGGCTTGAAATACGGGGCGCGGAAAGTCAGGGAGGGCTACCGCAGCCACAAGCTCAAACCCTACCGGGCGGCGGCGAAAGCGGAACAGGCGGCAGAAAAGGCCAACGTCAACTACCTGTACCAAAAGGCGTTGCAGGATAACCCGCAGATCGCCGCGTCCAACCCCGTTTCCCGCTTTATGCAGAAGCAGCGTATCAAGCGGCAGTATGCAAAGGCCATGAAAAAAGGCGGCGCGGCTGCGGCGGCAAAGGCAGCGGAGAACACCCGCAAGGCGGCGAAAAAGACCGCAGAGGAAACGAAAAAAACCGTTTCCTTTGTGACGCGGCACCCGGTAGGCGTGATAATCGCCGTTGCCGCGCTGCTGCTGTCTGTGATGATCTTCTCCGGCCTGTCGTCCTGTTCCTCTATCTTCTCCGGCACCATAAACGGGGTGCTGGGTACGTCCTATACGTCGGAGGACAGCGACCTTGTAGCCGTTGAGAATGGCTATGCAGGAATGGAAACAGCTCTGCAAAGCCAAATAGACAACATCGAAAGCACCTATCCGGGCTATGACGAATACCGCTACGACCTTGACGACATTTTCCACAACCCCCACGAATTAGCGTCCTACCTGACTGCCCTTTTGCAGAGCTACACCCCCGCGACGGCACAAGCAGAATTGCAGCGTATTTTCGATCTGCAATACACCCTGACCGTCACGCCCACCGTTGAAGTGCGCTACCGCACAGAAACCCGGACGGACAGCGAGGGCAACAGCTATACAGTCCAAGTCCCCTATAACTACTATATCCTCAATGTGTCCCTGACGAACACGCCCATATCGTCGCTGGCCCCCAGCCTTTTAACGCCGGAGCAGTTTGATATGTTCCGGGTGTATTTGGAAACAAGCGGCAACAAGCCCCTTATCTTTGGCGGCGGTTCTGCGAACAGTACCCCGTCCGAGGATTTGAGCGGCGTTCACTTCATCAACGGGACGCGCCCCGGCAATACGGCGGTGGTGGACATTGCAAAGTCACAGGTTGGTAACGTGGGCGGCTACCCCTATTGGAGCTGGTACGGCTTTAATGGGCGCGTGGAGTGGTGCGCCTGTTTCGTTTCGTGGTGCTACAATCAGATGGGCCTGTCCGAGCCGCGCTTTGCGGGCTGCACGTCCGGCGGTATGGCGTGGTTTACCTCTCACGGGCAATGGGGCGACAGGAACTATACCAACATTGCCCCCGGCGACGCGATTTTCTTTGATTGGGACAACTCCGGCGACGCCGACCATGTAGGCATTGTGATCGGCACCGACGGGGAGCGCGTCTATACTGTCGAGGGCAATTCCGGCGACGCCTGTAAAATCAAGAGCTATCCCCTTGGGAGCAGCGTCATTCGCGGCTACGGCCTGATGAATTGGGATTGACGGGAGGGACAGCCATTGCTTACCCTGACCCCCGTTTCCCTTGCGGAAGCAAACGCCTTTGTCGCCCAGCACCACCGCCACCACAAGCCCGTTACCGGGCATAAGTTTTCCATCGGCTGCACCGCAGAGGGGCGGCTTGTGGGCGTGGCAATCGTGGGGCGGCCTGTCAGCCGCTATCTGGACAACGGCCTGACGCTGGAAGTCAACCGCCTTTGTACGGACGGCACGAAAAACGCTTGCAGTATGCTCTATGCCGCAGCGTGGCGGGCGGCGCGGGCTATGGGCTACGAGAAGATCATCACCTACACGCTGGACACCGAGAGCGGCGCAAGTTTACGCGCCGCCGGGTGGACGTGCGCGGGGCTGGCTGGCGGGAAGCGTTGGACGGGAAGCCGACGCCCAGCCGCCGACCTGTACCCCGCGCAGATGAAATACCGATATGAAAAAACATCAAAAATGGAGGTGCGATAAATCAATATAGTTTCCTTTGGGGGCGGCACGAATAGTGCCGCCTTACTTGTTGGGCTTTATAAACACCATATCCCCGTTGACCTTATCACCTTTGCGGACACAGGCGCGGAGCAGCCCCACACCTATCAGTTCATCGGGACGATGAATGAGTGGCTTGCCGCCCACGGTATGCCGCAGATCACTGTTGTGGAGAACGTAGACCGCCACGGCAACCGCCTGACCCTTGAAACGGAGTGCTTGCGTTCCTGTACGCTGCCCTCTATCGCCTATGGCTACAAGCGGTGTTCCCAAAAGCACAAAATCGGGCCGCAGGAGAAGTTTTGCAACAACTATGCCCCATGCCGGGAGGTATGGGCGCGGGGCGAAAGGGTAAACCGCTATATCGGCTATGACGCGGGCGAAGTAAAGCGGTACGAACACTCCCGCAAGTACAACGAAGCCGATAAGAAGTATCACAACATCTATCCCTTGATTGAACAATGGGGGTGGAGCCGGAGCGATTGCGTCCGGGAAATCCGGGCGGCGGGCTTGCCGCAGCCGGGAAAATCCTCTTGCTTTTTCTGCCCCAGCATGAAGCGGCAGGAGGTAGAAGCCTTGAAAGAGCAGTACCCCGCGCTGTACCAGCGGGCGATTGCGATTGAAGATAACGCCATGCCCCACCTTATCAAAGTGAGAGGTTTAGGGCGCAGCTACGCTTGGAAAGAGCGTTACGGAAAGGAGTAATGACAGTATGGCAAACAAAATTGACCGCATTGACAAGGAGATCGAAAAGACCCGCGAGAAGATCACCGAGTACCAAAACAGGCTGAAAGGGCTGGAAGCGCAGAAAACCGAAGCGGAAAACCTGCAAATCGTCCAGCTTGTGCGCTCCATGCGCCTGACCCCGCAGGAGCTTACGGCTATGCTTTCTGGGGGCGGGATTCCGGGCATTGCCGCCCCCGCAGACTATGACGGACAGGAGGATAACGGGAATGAGGAATAAGAAAATCGTGCGCAGCTTCCTTGTGCTGCTGGCCCTTATTATGTGCTTTGGCAGCGTTTCCGTCACCGCCTACGCGCAGGGCGACGACACCCCCACCGACGACAGCAACGTAAAGGTGGAAACACCCGACCCGCAGCCCTTGACCCCGGAGGGCAACATGACCCTTGTGGACGACATCAGCGGCGACGCCGCCGGGGATAAGCAGTTTATCGTGGTGCAGAGCAAGGGCGGCAACTATTTTTACATCGTCATTGACAACGCCGCCGACGGAAATAACACCGTCCATTTTCTGAATCAGGTGGACGAAGCCGACCTTTTGGCTATCATCGACGAGGACGGCGGCAGCGCGACGCCTGCCCCCGCCGTTTGTAGCTGTACCGACAAATGCGAAGCCGGAAAGGTGAATACGGCTTGCCCCGTATGCGCCACCAACATGACCGCTTGCAGCGGCAAGGCAGCGGAGCCGGAGCCGGACGAACCCACGGAGCAGCCGAAAGAGAAAAGCAATATGGGCGGGCTTGTCCTGTTCCTTGTTGTCGCGCTCTTGGGCGGCGGCGGTGCGCTGTACTATTTTAAGTTTATGAAGCCGAAGCAGGCCGTCAAGGGCGGCACCGACCTTGACGATTTCGACTTTGACGACTACGACGAGGACGAGCCGGAGGAACAGGAGGGCGAGGAAGAATGAGCTATACGTTAGTCATTGCAGAGAAGCCCAGCGTCGGGGCGGCGATTGCCGCCGCCCTTGGCGTTTCGGGCAAAAAGGACGGATATATCGAGGGCAGCGGCTATGTCATTTCATGGTGCGTCGGGCATTTGGTGGAGCTGGCGCAGGCCGCAGCCTACGGGGAGCAATACCAAAAATGGCGGCTTGACACCCTGCCTATCTTGCCGCAGGAATGGCAGTACACCGTTTCCCCGGATAAGGGAAAGCAATTCAAAACCCTAAAGGGGCTTATGCACCGCTCCGACGTGAGCGAGGTTGTCAATGCCTGTGACGCGGGGCGGGAGGGCGAATTGATTTTTCGCTTTGTCTACGATATGGCGGGCTGCAAGAAGCCCATGCGCCGCCTTTGGACTTCCTCAATGGAAACGGCGGCTATCCGGCAGGGCTTTGACGAGCTGAAAGACGGGAGCGAGTATGAAGGCCTCTACACTTCCGCGCTGTGCCGCGCAAAGGCCGACTGGCTTATCGGTATCAACGCCACCCGGCTTTTCTCCTGCCTGTATGGAAAGACCTTGAACGTGGGGCGCGTCCAGACCCCCACGCTGAAAATGCTGGTTGACCGGGACGCAGCCATTTCCCATTTCCAGAAAGAGAAATACTACCATGTGCGCCTTGACCTTTCCGGCGCGGAAGCGGCAAGCGCGAAGATCCCCGACGCCGCCGAAGCGGAAGCACTTAAAACGGCTTGCGAAGCGTCGCGGGCCGTTTGTACTTCCGTCCTGCGGGAGAAGAAAACCGCCGCCCCGCCGAAGCTCTTTGACCTGACTTCCTTACAGCGGGAAGCCAACCGCATTTTCGGCTACACCGCGAAGCAGACCCTTGACCTGGCGCAAGCCCTGTATGAAAAGAAGCTGCTGACTTATCCGAGGACGGACAGCACCTATCTGACCGACGACATGGGGGAAACGGCGGCAAGCACCGCCGCCATGCTGTGCGGCAAGCTGGCCTTTATGGAGGGCGCAGCGTTTTCCCCCGATGTTTCCCGCGTCCTTGACAGCAGACAGGTTTCCGACCACCACGCCATTATCCCCACGATGGAGCTTGCAAAGGCCGACCTTTCCGCGCTGCCCGAAAGCGAGAGGAATATCCTGACCCTTGCCGGGGCGCGGCTGCTGTTCGCTGCCGCCGAGCCGCACACCTACGAAGTGGTTACGGCGGTTTTCTCATGCGCCGGCGGCGAGTTTACGGCAAAGGGAAAGGCGGTGCTTTGCATGGGCTGGAAAGACCTTGAACGCCGCTACCGGGCGACGCTGAAAAAGAAGCCAGATACCGACGACGAGGAAAACGCCCTTGCGCTGGACGCCCCGCCCTTTGCCGAGGGGCAGAGCTTTGACCGCCCCGCCGTTAAGGTGACGGCCCACGATACCACGCCCCCGAAGCAGCACACGGAAGCAAGCCTTTTGTCCGCTATGGAACGGGCCGGGAACGAGGACACCGACCCCGACGCGGAACGGCGGGGGCTTGGCACTCCCGCCACCCGCGCCGCCGTCATTGAAAAGCTGGTGAAATCCGGCTTTGTGGAGCGCAAGGGCAAGCAGCTTATCCCCACGGGGGACGGCAGCGGCCTTGTGGCGATTCTCCCTGACGTGCTGACCTCTCCCCAGCTTACCGCTGAATGGGAAAACACCCTGACACAGATCGCAAAGGGCAAGGCCGACGCGGACGGCTTCATGCGGGGCATTGAAGCTATGGCGCGGGAGCTGGTGCAGGCCCACCCGCATATCTCCGACGCGGACAAGGCCCGTTTCAAAGAGGATAAGCCTGTAATCGGCAAATGCCCCCGCTGCGGCGGCAGCGTCTACGAGGGTAGGAAGAACTACTATTGCGAAAACCGGGATTGTGCCTTTACCATGTGGAAAAATGACTGCTTTTTTGAGGAACGCAAGACCGCCTTTACTCCGAAGATCGCCGCCGCGCTGCTGAAAGACGGCAAGGCGAGGGTGAAAAAGCTGTACTCCCCGAAAACGGGCAAAACCTACGACGGGCTGGTGCTTTTAGCCGATACGGGCGGGAAGTACGTCAACTACCGGGCTACGGTTTCGAGGGACAGAGAACTTACGCAGCAAGCATAGGAAGCGGGTACCCACTTCCGTAAAATCCCCGCCTTGCGCTACGGCGCAGGACGGGGATTTTGCTTGTTGGGATAGTCCCAAACCCTTATGCGGAAAGGAGGAACGCTATGGCGAGTTTACGGGACGCCGTAAAGGTTTATCAGGACGAATTGCAGGCGGGCATTGCGTGGATAGCGTTCTGGCGGGAGGGGCGTTCATGGAGCAGCGACTATATCTATCTTGAAATGGACGACACCCTTACGCCGGAGGACAGGAGCCGCTTGCAGGAAATCCAGCATACCGACCCCGCCGCCGTCGTCTTGAACGGCTACTACTGCGGCTACTTGGGCGAGGACATGAACCTTGTCGAGCTGACCGCCGGAGTGCGCCGCCACTATGCGAACGGCTATAACAATATCGCTGACTTTATCGAAGCCCACGACAACACGCTTTCGCCGGAGCAGATCGAGGAAGCGAGGGAAGCCGCCCGCGACGCAGGGCTTCCCTTTTCGGAAAAGCCCTACCGGGACGGGGACTTTGACCCCTATGTATTTGACGGGAGTATGAGCGCGGAGGATTACGAGCTTATGCACCTCATGATGAATGAAGAAAGGAGCGAACGATTGAGCGAAGTTTTTTCTATCTTGATTGACAACCGCAGCCGCTTTGAAGCGGGGGAATTAAGCAGCGCGTGGCTTACTCTGCCGACGACGGCGGAGCAGCTTCACGCGGCTATGCAGAGCGTCGGCATTACCGCCGATAATCCGCAGGATTTTTTCATCAACGGGTATTCCTACCCCATAGATAAGCCCCTTGCGCTGCCCTATGACATGGTATGCGCAGCCGGGATTGACGAGCTGAATTTCCTTGCGGCGCGTCTGGAAGCCCTCGCCCCCGCAGACCTTGACGAGCTGAACGCCGCAGCGCAGCGGAGACCGGGCTTTGATAACATCGGGCAGATCATCGACTACACCTATAACCTTGACTTTTTCGTGCATATCCCCGAAGTACAGACGGTGCGGGATTTGGGCGACTACTACTTGAACAAATCCGGCATGGTGGATATGCCCGAAGATTGGAAACGGGGCATTGACCTTACGGCCTTTGGGCGCAACGCCGCCCAGCATGAGCGCGGCAGCTTCACCCCCTATGGCTATATCGTGGAGAGCGGCGACAAATGGGAGCGTCACTACGAGGGACGGGACGTGCCGGAGGAATACCGCATTATGAGCTATCCCCAGCCCCCGGTACGTCCTGACCCGGAGAAAGCGGACTTTGACGCTATCACTACAAGGCAGGCCGCAACCTTGACCGCCGAACCGCCCCAGCCGCGCCCCGCCGTCCCCATTGTCCTGACTTCCGAGAAGCCCGCCGAGAAGCTAAAGGAGATCACCGACCGTCTGGAACAGGGCATTACGGAGCTGTTCGACAGCGAACGCTACAAAGAATATCTGCGCGTCATGTCCAGATTCCATAATTACAGTTTCAACAATACGCTGCTTATCGCCATGCAGAAGCCGGACGCTTCCCTTGTGGCGGGCTTTTCCTCATGGAAGAACACCCACGGGCGCAACGTCAAGCGGGGCGAAAAGGGTATCAAAATCCTTGCGCCGTCCCCCTATAAAATCAGGCGGGAAATGGAGAAGATAGACCCGCAGACCCAGCAGCCCGTCATCGGCAAGGACGGGAAGCCCGTCACCGAGGAAAGGGAAATCACCATTCCCGCCTACAAGGTGGTATCTGTCTTTGACGTGTCGCAGACCGAGGGGCGGGAGCTGCCCGACATTGCGGTGGACGAGCTGGCGGGGGACGTTGACCGCTACAAGGACTTTTTCGCCGCGCTGGAACAGACCTCACCCGTCCCCATCGGCTTTGAGAACATCGAGGGCAATTCACACGGCTATTACCATCTGGAAGAAAAGCGGATTGCCATTCAAGAGGGCATGAGCGAATTGCAGACCCTTAAAACCGCTATCCATGAGATTGCCCACGCCAAGCTGCACGACATTGATTTGAACGCCCCGAAAGAGGATTTAGCCGACAGGCCAGACCGCCGCACACGGGAGGTACAGGCCGAAAGCGTGGCCTACACCGTCTGTCAGCACTACGGGCTTGACACGTCCGATTACTCCTTTGGCTACGTCGCCGGGTGGAGCAGCGGGCGGGAGCTTTCGGAGCTGAAAAGCTCTCTGGAAACCATACGCCGCGCCGCCGCCGAGATCATAGACAGCATTGACGCGAATATCGCGGAGCTGCAACAGGCGCGGGAGCAGACCAACCAGCAGGAGCAGCCGCAGCCCGGTTTTGAGCAATGGAGCGAACCAGCCGCCCCGGACAATGGGCCGGATAATCCGGGGGAGCCGTCCGACGATGTAGCCGCATATCTGCCGGAGCAGGATAAACCCCCGCAGGAAGCGGCCCCCGACCTTGCCGCCGAGCCGACCGTTACAATCATTTGGAGCGAAAGCGCAGAGCTGCAAGAGGGCGAAACCATGCCCCTTTCCCGCGCAAATACCCTGTTCGCTTCTCTGGACGAAGCGCAGTTTGCAAGCCCTGGCTATGACAAGACCAAGTTTGCCATTGATTGCGTCTTTGACGGCGAAGCCGACCACTACGAGGGGCGGCAGGACTTTGGCGACGGCGACGGGAGCCTGATAGACCATATCGAAAAATACCACGCCCACTATGAGAACAACGCGGATTGGGAAAACCATCTGCTGCACACCGAGGGCAAGGAAGCGTTGGAAGCGGACAAGGAGTATCGGGCTATGCTGCTGCATGAGTTTATCCCCTATTTGAAGCTGCATTGCGCCCTTTCCGAAATGGAGCAGGCCGCTACCGCCGCGCTGCAAAGCGGGGAAAGCCTGACCCAGCCCGAAACGGCCTACCACACCGCCGTACAAGCCTATGTTGCCGAGTGCCGGGGGAAGCTCAACAGCGGCGATTATGAGTTGCCGCCCGCGCCCCGCCTTGCGGACTTTGACCCGGAGCTTCAGGCGTACAAGGAACACGTTAGGGAGGAAATCGCGCAGGAGGCCGCAGCAGCGGGAATGACCGTCGAGGAATACGCCGCCAATGACTACGAGCCGTACCCCGCCGCCGGGGGACGGCCGCAGGAGCAGGAAACCCCTGTCTTTGATAAGCTGCCCCCCGAACAGCAGCAGGAGCTTTCCGGCGAGGTAAAGGCCACGCTGCAAATGCTGATCGACGCGGACTTGCAGGCCACAGGTGAGCTTACGTCGGAAACGCTGGAAGCTATCGCTACGCAGGGCTATTCCTACCGGGACGGAAACCTTGTCAGGCAGGACACGCCCACCGAGTTACAGAAAAAGGCTGCTGAAATCGCGCAGAAATATGAAAGTCTGCCTATGCAGGACAGGATAGGGATTATCGCGCAGACGTTCGGCTGCACGTCCGGCAAAATCGAAACTTCCCCCTGTTCCGGCAAATGGCGCGGGACAAGCGACATATCTATCCGCTTTGACAACGGCGCGTCCCTTGGTATCGGCAACGACCTGACGCCGAAAGCCAAAACTGCAAAGGTGCAAAACGAGCTTGTCAACGCCACTTTGCTACGGTATAACCCGGAGATCGTTGCCGCCGCAAAGGAAGCCGCCCTTGCAGCACTTAGGGCGCGGGAGGTCAAGGACAATGAGATTGCCGCGCAAAAGGGCTTGAAGCCCTATACCCTGCTGAATGTGGAACTGCACGACGGCGCGGACAGCAAGAGCGGTTATATGGGCTGGTACTATGTGACGCTGGTGGTTGACGGCAAAATCCATTCCCATTTGGAAACGGGATTAGCTTATGACATAGCGGGCGGCAAGGTGAGCGAAACCCCGTCAAAGAGAAGCTATTATACAGCGGGGGCCTTAAAAGAAGCCGAGGTTGACTATGTTTTCAACAACGTGGGCTTTTCCTCTACCTCTGACCTGTATTCGCTGCCTATCAGTGCCGAAGTGCGGGAACGTGCGGAAAAGGCCCTTGCGGAGCGGAGCGCAGCACACCCCGCCGCCGAAACTCCCGCGCCGGAGCAGGCCGCAGCAAAGCCGGAAACGGCGGTACCTTACTATCCCATCAACGAGGACGCCGCCCGACGCGCAAAGGAAGCCATGAGCTTTGACAGCTATAAACCGGGCAGAGCGACAGCCGAATACCGCCACTATGTAGATAAGGCCGTCGAGCTGGCGGCGCGGCAGAAAAGGCGCGTTGACCCATCTTTCCACGCGAAAATCGACGGGCTGCTTGACACCTACGCCCGGAAGCTGGCGGCGAATATGAATCACGGCTACGAGATCGCGGCGCGTGTCCCCTCTATTATGATTGCGGGCGGTTCTAACTTCCCTGTACGGAAGAAACAGAAGCAGCTTGCCGCCGATGAAAAGAATATGCAGGAGTTTTCCGAGATACAGGGCTTGCTTTCCAAAATCCGCAGTACGGGCATGGGCGGTATCAGCGCGGACGACCCTAACGCTATTTCCAAGCTGCAAAGCAAGCTGGCGAAGCGGGAAGCCTTGCAGGAAACCATGAAAGCCGTTAATGCCTATTACCGCAAGCACAAGACCGTTGACGGCTGCCCCCACCTGACACCGGAGCAGATAGAGAAAATGAAAGCGTCCATGTCCGGCGATTGGCGGGCAAACCCGAAGCCCTTTGAAAGCTACCAGCTCTCCAACAACAACGCGGAAATCCGCAGATTAAAGGAGCGCATTGCCGCCCTGACCCGGCAAAGGGAAATCGGCTATGTGGGCTGGGAGTTTGACGGCGGCAAGGTGGAAGCCAACGCCGCAGACAACCGCTTGCAAATCTTCTTTGATGGAAAGCCAGAAGCCGACACCCGCGAGAAATTGAAAGAATACGGTTTTCGGTGGTCGCCCTCTGCTGGGGCGTGGCAGCGGCAGCTAAACGACAACGCTATCCGCGCCGCCGACTATCTGGCGTGTATCGCCCCTCTGACGGGGGAGCGTCCCACGGAGGTACAGAAGTGGGCGCGGCGGGAAGCAGCCGCACAGGACGCGCCGAGGGAGAAAGCAGCCGCGCCGGAGTACGTCTACAAGATGGAAGCCAACCCCCGCAGCGAAAGCGAAAATGACCGCTTTTTCCTGCAAGCCTATCTTCCGCAGGGGGACGGGACGGCGCAGATCGGGGACGTGCTGTATATCGGCACAGCGGAGAAATGCCGCGAAATCATGGTGCAGCTTGCCGCTGGGGAGCTGACACAAGGCGAGGTTAAGGAGCTGTACGCAAGGGCGCAGGAAGCCGAGCCGGACAAGGAAACCTTTTCCATCTACCAGCTAAAGCGCGGGGACGAAACGCGGGACTTCCGTTTTGAGCCTTACGACCGCTTGCAGGCGACGGGGCTTGCCGTTGACCCGGCGAATTATGACCTGATTTATACCGCGCCCCTTGCGCCGGATATGTCGCTGGACGATATTTTTACCCGCTTCAACATCGACCACCCCGCAGACTTTAAGGGACACAGCCTTTCCGTTTCCGACGTGGTAGTGCTTCATCAGGCCGGACAGGACACCGCCCACTATGTTGACAGTGTAGGCTATCAGCAGGTGCCGGAGTTTTTGCGGGAGCAGCAGGAGCTTACCCCCGACGCCCGTATGACGGGGGAGCAAGTCAGAACGCCCCGGGGCAGCTTCCATGTTACCGATATGACACGCGAACAGATGGAAGCCGCTGGGTATGGCTTTCACCACCAATCCGAGGACGGCAAGTATTTTATCATGGGGAATGGCACACGGGCGTTTGCCGTTGCCGCCACGCAGCCGGAAAGCCACCTAAAGCACATTGAGGACGCCGTAGAGCAGAACGACAACAGCTTTGACGGTATCATCAACAACACCCCGCCCACGCCCACCGTTGACGAGCTGGAAGCAAAAGCGTTATCCGGCGAACAGATTTCCCTTGCCGACCTTGCCGAAGCTATCAAGGCCGACGAGAAGCGCGGCGGCAAGGATAAGCCGGAAAAGAAGCCCTCTATCCGGGCGCAGCTCAAAGCCGATAAGGAGCGGGCGGCGCAGCGAAAGACGGCGGCAAAAGCGAAGTCGCAGGACTTGGAAAGGAGCTGACCCATGCAGAGATTTGATAATGTGGACGTGTTCGCGTCCCTCAACGCCCTTATGAAGCAGAACACGGGCTTTTACCAAAGCGATTTGGAGATTGACAAGGAGGTTATTGCAAAGGCGGCGGCAAGCCCTGACGCAGCGGACAAAACGCTTCTCTGGCTCTCCCGCCCGTCGGGGACGTACTGCTTCAAGGAGCGCGACGTTTTCCTAAAGGACACAGGGCCGCACAATACCTGGCGTTTCCACAAGGAGCAGACCCGCGACAGGATTTTGGCCTATGCCATTGAGCTTACAGGCGTGGAGCGCGGGAAAATCCGGGGCAATCTCTATGAACTGGACTACGCCCAGCACTACCAGCGCGTCAAGGAACAGGCCATTCCCGCCGATATGGTGCGCCTGACCTATGCTTATGGGGACAGGGAGCAGCCCGCAAGGGAGTTTTTTGACGCTTCCCCCGACCCACGGCTTGGAAAGTATCTGCGCTATGAAACGCTGCCAAACGACCCCGAAGCACTCCGCGAAGTGCTGCAAGCGGAACGGCGCAGCCGGGACGCCCTGACGCCGGGGGACTTCAAGGCCCACGTTACCGCGCTGCACGATGGCCTGATCGAGCATGAAGCACGGCGCGTTGTGGAGCGCATGAAAGAGCTGGACAGGCTGAACAGCCCCAGCAAGACGCATTACATGGTGGAGCTGTCCCCGGCGTTCATGCAGCTTGCGTCTACAAGGGACACCGACCGCCTTTTCTCCATGCTGCCCTACAAGACCCTTTCCTTTTCCAAAATTGAGGGCAGACATGGGACGTATGCCATCATCGGCAAGGACGAGGACAGGGACAAGGAGATACGCAGGCCCCGCCCCTCTATCCGGGCGCAGCTTGCCGCTGATAAGAAAACCGCCGCCCCGAAAAAGGCGGCGGCGAAATCGAAGAAACACGAAATGGAGGTATAGAATGATTCGATTGACCGTTGAGGAAGAAAACCTTTTGAGCATTTACAAGACGGGCAGCAAGCGGGAGCTGTCCGAGCGCGTCAACGCCGCCCTGCCGTTCATGGACGGGGATATGCGAGAGCTGGCGGTACGCGCCTTGCAGAAGATCGACGCCCTGACCGAAGCGGAGTTTGCGGGGCTTGCCGTTTTCGCCGCAAACGACGAATGAACGGGCTGAAACGGCTGACGCCGCAGCAAAGCCGGAAAGTCAACGCCCTTGTGAAAAAATCCTGCTGTAACTACGACAACGGGAATTGCCTGTTGTTGGACGACGGGGAAACGTGCGTCTGTCCGCAGCTTATTTCCTATTCGCTGCTGTGCAAGTGGTTTCGTGCCGCCGTCCTGCCGGACGATAAGGAGCTGCAAGCCGAGCTGTACCAGCGGGAGGACTTGCGCCGCTGTGCCGTATGCGGCGCGGCCTTTGCGTCCAGCTCCAACAGCGTGAAATACTGCCCCGATTGCCGGAAGCGTATCACCCGGAAGCAAGCTGCCGAGCGCATGAGGAAACGACGCGCCCATGTTACGCGGTAGGGGCGAAATAAGCCCCGTTTCATGCGGCTTTCCGGGCGCGTTTTTTAGGAAGCAAGGGAATTACATTCAAGCCCTCTAAAATGGGCTTCTACTGCGTAACAGGCGCATAAGAGCTGCACCCACATAAAGGCGGGGCGCGGTGGCCATACCTGGCTGCCGCGCCCCGCCTTTGTTATTTCTCGTTCGGGTTGTACGATAATTCTTTAAGGGCAACGACAGAGTTACCTATAATATAGCCTTGCTCTGAATAATATTTGCATAGCCCTTTTTCAAAATATGCTATTGAACAAGTGCATTTTGATTCTTTTTCAAATGTTTCAAGAAGGCGTTTTCCTATTTTTTGACCACGATAATTAGTGTCAACATATAGGTATTGCGGAAGTAGCGTTTTATTGGGTAAGACAAAGCCGTATATAAACCCTACTATCATTCCATCTATAAATGCCCCGTATGTATAGCTAATTCCGTCAAATCCGGCTTTTATGGCTGCGGCAACACTTAAAAACATTGAAGTCATAATTTCATCATCAGGTGCCAGTTCCATAATCAGCAAGTAATCATCTGGTGTTAAAATCCTAATATCCATTTTGAAAGCTCCTTTTCTTTTTTCACAAGAGAGCTACGCCCTCTTGTGGCACTTGTGGAAAAGATACACCCGCTTCGCGTCTGTATCTTTTCCACAAGTCGGCATTTCCATTGATGGCAAAGCTGCGTCTACTTGCCCTCAATGGGGAATTGCGGGATTGCTTCAAGCAATTTTAGGATAAGCTGCTGCCGCATATCTTCATCGACAACGACTTTCATGCTCCCATCCGACTGACGCTCCTTTACCGTCGCAAGGCGGTTAATTTCGTCGTCGTAACAGGCAAGCACCTTTTCCAATGCCCACGCTTCCCCAGCAACGGCGGCACGTATCGTTTCAATATCTGGCGTGTTCTGCATTCCCATGCCAAAGCCCCCGTATGTATTGATAGCCCTATTATACCACGCCTTTCCCGTACTTTCTACTGGCAAAAGGGATATTATTCACGCTCTGTCTGCCGCTCCTTTTCCGGCTGGCGTTCCCGCTGCAAAATGCTGTCTATGTTCTGCCGGATAACATCGTACTCCCTGACCTGTTTTTTCAGCTTGCCATAGTCGGCGTAAAGGGCTTCTTTCAGGCCTTGCAGCTTTTCATACTCTGCTTGGAGGGCGGCGACGCTGGGGAGCTTCCTGCCGATCTGCGCGGCCTGTAACGTCCTTGCCGCCGCTTCATGGAGGATAATGCCCCGCTCATGGGCTGCTTTGAATTGCCACTTATCCTTGGCCTTGCGGTATGCGTCATACAGCGGCTTTGTCTTTTGATAGGTGGTAACATTCTTGATAAACACCGCCATATCCGTAAGCCGCCTTTCCACGTCCTTTAGGCTGGCTGCGGCCTGTTCGCTGGCGGCTGTCACTTCCTCTATCCGGCTGACTAAATCCGCATACTGTTCTATCTTGTGTTCTGTCAAGAAGTTCATCGTCTTTGCGGCCTGTTTCAAATTATGGATTTTCGCCCATTGTTCATAGCCACGGCTCTGCTGCGCCTTGATACTGTTCTCAATGTCGATAAGCAGGCTGACGCCGCCCCGCTGCTGCTTGGGAGCTTTGGCGGCGCGGGTGCGCTTTCCAGCTATCCGCTCCCGTATGGCTTCCTCTGTGTAGTCCGCGCCGAGAGTTTTAAGGCGGGTGAAACGCTCCTGCCCCGGTGCGCGGCACGACACGTATTTTCCCGGCTTTATCTCATAGCCCGCTGCCTGTAACCGCTGCAACAATTCTTCAAAGCTGGACACTTGGGGGATAAGCGCGTCAACAGCGGTTTTCAGCTTGCCTTTCCAGCTTGTCCCCGTTTTCTCCGCTTGGTACTCCGCATAGCTCTTGCCCTTGCTGCCCTTGCCGGGGACGACAACGGACAGGCCGTTTTCCCGGCACAGCTTGTCGCTCATGTTCCGTATGCCGTAGTACGTCCGCTTATTGGAAACGTACTTGTGGTGGTCTACGAAATTGACCGCGCAGAAAATGATGTGATTATGGACGTGGCCCTTATCTATATGCGTCGTCAAAACATATTCGTGCTGGCCTTTGGTAACAGCGTCGGCAAGCTGCCGCCCGATCTCATGGGCGGTCTGCGCGTCTGTTTCCCCCGGTTCAAAGGACTGTATCAGGTGAAAGGCTAAATTGTTGCCCTTTTGGAGTGCTTGCGACAGAGTAAAGCCAAACTCTATGTCTGCCGTTTTATAGGAGCAGCCGAAAGAGGACACCAGCATTTTCCCGTCCGTCTTGTCCGGGTTTTCGATGTAGTCAAGGGCCTTGCTTAGAGTGCTTTTAATAGGCTTAATCTTTGTAACCGCCATATTTCATCTAACGCCCCCTTTAGCTCGTCTATGTCCTCTTGGTACACGCTGCCCGTACTGTTCACCCGCCGCGCAATCTGATTGATATTCACACCGATTTTCTGTATCTCCGCTGTCATGGCCTTTATGTCGCTGTGGTCTACTTGCACGATATAGCCGTCTATGGCGATCTTCCGCAGATACGCCGCCATGTTCTTTGTCGGTATGAGCTTCATTTTTTCCAGAATCAAATCCCGTTCCGCTTCCGTCACGCGAAACTTGACTTGCACCGTCCTTTTCCATCCGTCCATGCGCCGCCGCTCCTTTCCGTTTAGAGGGTTTGGGACACTTCCCAACAAGCAATTTTCAACCGACGCGCCGCAGCGCGGGAGGGCGAAAATACGGAAGTGGGTACCCGCTTCCTATGCTTGCTACGAAACTTCTTCCCTAATCCCTACTACAACGAAAAGTCCCTATCTGCCAAAACAGCGCAAAAGAAAAGACGCTGCGGCCTGTAATGGCTGCAACGCTTCTCAAAGCCTGTTCAGTTTTCCTTTTCGACTTCCAAAATCTCTTTTGCCGCTGCTATCAGTATTCGCAATCCCTGTTCGCTCATATTATCCAGCAGCGCGTCGAGCTGCCGACGCTGTGTGCCTTTCTCTGCGGACTGCTCCGGGAAAAAGAGCTGGTCTACGGACACCCCGTAACGGGTGACAAGCTCATAAAAGACTTGCAGGCTGGGATGCTGCCCCTTATTTTCAACATTCACAAGGTAGCGCGGGGACAGGAACATTTCGTCGCTGGCTTTCTTGCGGCTGTCCCCATGTGCCTTTCGCGCTTCCTTGATGGCCTGTCCAGCAGGCTTGAAATCAAACTTTGGTACTGGTCTTTTTGCCATGTTAATTCACCCTATTACATTTTACTGTTCCCTTTCTTGCTTGGATATGTCTACACAGTTCTCTTAGATGGTTAGAATAATTCATAATTTTAGTCTTGCGATTATTCGGCGCTCCGCATATAATTATACTGATAGACTGAAAAGAAAGGGCGGGCGAATGATGGAATATATGTCTTGTGCTGAAGCTGCGGGCAAATGGGGCATTTCAGAAAGGCGGGTACAAAAGCTGTGCGAGGAAAATCGCATACCGGGCGTGGCAAAGTTTAGCTTTGTGTGGTTGATACCAAAGGACGCAGAAAAGCCAGCAGATAAGCGAAAAAAAAGCAAATCTACACAATAGATTCAAATTAGGCTGCTACAATCACCATAAGGAGGTGCGCTATGAGCAAAATCTTAATTGTGGAGGACGATTTATCCATACAGGCATTACTACACGACTTCATAGAGGAAGCAGGCCACAGCGTCGCATTAGCGTCTGATGGGGTGGAAGCACTTGCAAAGTATTCTGAACAATCCTTTGACCTGATACTGCTTGACATTATGCTGCCCAAAATTGACGGTTACGGTGTTTGTGAGGTTATCCGGCAAAAGTCAGATGTGCCTATTATCATGCTTACGGCATTGGACGGAGAAGAAAACCAAATTAAAGGTTTGGATATGCAGGCGGACGACTATATTACAAAGCCTTTTTCAATGCCTATATTGCTGCGGAAAATCGCCACTGTCCTGCGTCGCTCCGCAAAACAGTCTGGCGAACCGCAGACGATCACTTACAAAGACCTCACCTTGGATTTAGAGGGGTATCGGGTAAATACCCAGCAGGAAAACATCGACCTCACACCCCGCGAGTTTGAAATCCTGCGGGAGCTGATAATGCACCAAGGCAGGATTTTGACGCGGCAAAACCTTTTGCAAACACTTTGGAAGTATGAGTTTTTCGGAGAAGAACGGATTATTGACACGCATATCAAAAACTTACGAAAAAAACTCGGTGCCGCAGACTACATAGAAACGATTAGAGGGGTGGGATATAGAATTGATAAGGAAAATTAGAAGCAAGCTGTCGGTCAAGGTGTTTTTTATCACTCTGCTACTTGTGGCTGCTTGTTGCAGCGTAACTTACTTATGTATCGCCCGTTTTGCTCCCTATGTGTACTCTCACGAATTAGCCGAAGCAGAGGAATTAGCGGAATTATTTGCTACGGAGCTGTCCAATATTCCGCAAGATGAAGTACCGTTTTTTCTTCCAAACTACGATGATATGCTTGCAGACCGATTTGACGGCGAATTTATCATTCGGATTTTCAACAGCTCTGGCAAAGAAGTGACTTTACCACATCTTGATACCATTACAGGCAGAAAGGTTGAAGATTTTAAGAGCGGTGATCTATCCAAGCCATACGCTGTTTCTTTACTCGATGGAGGAGAGGAATATAGCCTGTTGATTGCTAAAAACGCAGGCAAAGAAAGTCAAGTAGTAGAAGCACTCCAAAAGTCACTTCCCATACTGGGAATTGTTGTCTTGGTGGTATCGGTAATCGCTGCCTTTTTCTATTCATGGTATATGACAGCGCCAATCAAGAAAGTAAGTAGGCTATCAAAGCAAATGGCCGATATGGATTTTAGCGGCCTATGCAGCACGACCCGTACTGATGAAATAGGCGTTCTGTCGATCAGTCTGAATACACTTTCCCAAAAGCTCGGCGCTGCGCTCTCGGATTTGCAGGAAGCCAACCAAAAACTGCAAGCGGATATTGATATGGAGCGGCAGCTTGAACGCCAGCGGGTAGAGTTTTTTTCGGCGGCTTCCCACGAACTAAAAACACCTATTACTATTATCAAAGGCCAGCTACAAGGTATGCTTTATCAGGTGGGACGCTATAAGGACAGGGAAACCTATCTTGCACAATCTCTGGAAGTAACGGATAACTTGGAGAAAATGGTACAGGAGCTTTTGACAATATCCCGTCTGGACACACCGGGGTATGCGTTCAATCCCTCGCCCATTCATTTTGACAAACTAATCCAAGACCGTCTGATAACAAATGAAGATTTGTTTATGCAGCGGGAATTAACGGTTGAAAAAGATATATCCCCGGAGGTCTGCATTTCAGGCGATTTGCAGCTTCTTCAAAAAGTGGTGGACAACCTTTTGGGGAACGCCGCCGCATATTCCCCAGCGGGGGAACGAATAATGGTTAATGTATGGCAGGCCGATGAAAAAGCGCATTTGACGATTGAGAATACAGGGGTACATATCCCTGACGAGGATATTCCAAAATTGTTTGAGGCGTTTTATCGTGTAGATCAGTCAAGAAACCGACAGACAGGCGGCACGGGTTTGGGCCTATATATTGTCAAGACAATCCTTGATCTTCATGGAGCGGCAATCAAAATCGAAAACACAGCACAGGGCGTAAAGGTATCAGTACAATTTTAGAAATATCAGACCTCAACGGGCGGTGAGCGAAAGGCTTGCCGCCCGTTTCCATCTCCACATAAAAAACATATTCAATACAAACTCAATTCAAGCTGGGTCGGTATGATAAAGCTGTACCCGGAAAGGGTAACAGAAAGGAGCATTTATCAATGAAAAAATACCTATCACTCGTTCTCGCTGCTCTGCTGATCGTGGGTGCGCTGGCAGGCTGTGGAGAACAGGGAAACACCCAGGCCCCTGACAATTCCAGCGCACCCATTCGCACACAGGCAACGCTCCCGGCTGACGGTTCCTTTACCAGCGAGGAATACGAAAAGTTGCTGGCACTCCGATTTGACGGTTACGAGGAAATGACCGTAGCCGAGTTTCGGGACAGGGTTGGCGCTACAACAGACACAAAGGAATATACCTCTCTCTTTGAACGGCTTTCCCAAAGCGTCGCGCTCCAAGACATGAAAGATACCGATGAAGCCGCCGCGTTCCTTTTCTACACATTGATGCCGCTTACCGATGAAAACTGGCAGACAAAGGCTTTTAATGGTGCTGCCATAACGGAAGCCGATACCAGCGCAATTTTGGAATACGGCTATACGCTCACGATTGCAGATGAAAATACTCTCACGATCCGCGAGTATAACGCCGCGCAAAAGGGAATTACCGATGGGCTGCAAGCCTTTTTGAGCGGCAAAGCTGCCGCCGAGCTGCAAGACGAGGCCGCAATGCAAACGGCAATCGGGAATGAGATTGCAACGCTTACGAAATCGTGGGGGAGCGAAAAACTGGAAATTACGATTGAGTATGTTTTTCGCTGCGAAAATCCGCCGGATGGGACCCCGAACGGCAACGACACACCAGCCCCCAATACGGAAACCCGACAATCCGAATATGGTACAAAAGAGGACTACCAATCCCTGCTGGCTTTGAAAACGCCAGACTATGCCAGCATGAGCGTTGCAGATTTCAACGCAAAGTTGCTGGCATGGGCTAACGAGGATTTTAGCCGAATGGAACGGATTGACGCTGATATGCTATGTAATGATTTTCAAGTGAGTTTCAGCGAAGAAGAACTTGCGTTTATTCGACTGACAGTATTTCTGTCTGGAACTGAAAATGGTGAGTTTGTGCAAAGCAATTACACAGGCGACCCTATGGTAGCCCCAGCCTATCAAGAGAGCTTGCCGCAGAAAGTGGATAAGTCCAACGAAAAAGCCCCTATGTGGTGCGACTTTGGCTATCGCTTCTTGTACCACATAGCAAATCAGGAAACGCTGACGGTTGGAGAGCGAGATCGTTGTATCGGCGGCATGATTACCGCCGTAGAGAAGTTTTGGAATGACACAACGCTTGATGATCTGCTCACTATGACGAAAGATGATGTGATTTCCTGCCTTAATTCTTTGGCTGCTGAATACAGCACCGACGACATTGTGATTACCATAAGCGCAGAGCACGTCCATTTCGACCATACGGAGGAACGGCCCGAACTGCCATAACAAGAAAACACCAATCATCTATCTATCAAATATGAAGTTATCTGCCGCACGACGGCAAAAGAAAAAAAGCCGTCGTACAGCAGCCATATCCGCATACCCAAACGCGGCGGCTTTGAGAAATCAAAGCCGCCGTTTTACCTTGTCGGAATACAAAGTATAACGTCACCCCATCAAACCTACGGCGGCTAAAGGAGGTAGCCGCCATGAAGCGCAGCATATATCGCTGGGGTACAATGTTCTTTGACTTATCAAAAAAAGCCCGGCCACCGCCGGGGGACAGCACACCCCAAAGGGTGAACTGTCAGACTACATCTATGCTGCGCACAATTCCTTTGCCCTCGTCTGCATTTTGCGGACGAGGGCATTTTTGTGTTTTCCCGAAAAGATTTTGAGAAATCCGGCCTTTGTTTCCGGCGTATTCAAAACGCTTGGTGTTGAGGGCTTACGAAAGGGGAAGTCATCACCCGCTTTCGCGGTTGCGAAAGGAGGTGAAACCATGAACGAGCCTATTCGTACCCAATGGCAAATCCGTTGCGCCTTTAACGGCTTTTGCAAGCGGACGTTGAAAAACGAAGCCATCAACGCCCACAGGGACACGAAGCGTCAGCAGCTCCGCGAGGTTAGTTTTTCTGACTTGTCCCCGCAAGAGGAAAAACAGCTTTACACCTATGATACCTACTTTGCAGATGATGAAGCTGAAAAGTCCTTTTGCGTGGCGGGAAAGGAGATTACCGCGAAGCTGCTTGCCGAAGCCCTGCGCAGCTTGCCGGAAGAAAAGCGGGACGCCGTATTGCTCTACTACTTCTTTGACATGAGCGACGTGGAGATCGGAAAGCTCCGCGACGTTCCGAGAAGCACAGTCCAGTATCGGCGGACAAGCTCTTTTGAACTGTTAAAACGCTATTTGGAGGAACGCGCCTATGACACAAGCGACTGGTAACACCGAACAGGACGAGCGCGGCTTGTTGCCTTACCCGGTAATCATAGCCGCAACAAAGGGCGACCCGGAAGCTATGGAGATCGTCGTACATCATTACGACAGCTACATAGCGTCCCTGTCTATGCGGAAGCTCCGCGACGAGCGCGGTAACAGCTACTACGGCATAGACGAGGACATACGCGACCGCTTGAGGTCAAAGCTCATGCGGGCTGTCCTGTCATTCAAGGCCTGATTTGAAAAGCAGCGTCCCCCTTTCCGCTGCTCCCAGCTCTGGCCTTGCTGCTGCACCTTGAAAAAGAAAGCGGCGCAAGATAACGGCGGCGCAGCATAGGGCAAATCGGATACGTTCCTTTTGCGCCGAGCCACGCGGCGGGTGCGCCATGACGCTTTTCCCTATGGGAAAAAGCCGAGCGACCAACACCGACGCCGGAAAACAGGCATAGCAGCTTGTAGGCCACGACGCGCAGAATACATAATGATACTCCTGTATAGCCACAGTCCGAGCGTTGAAAGCGTCGCAGGCAATGGGTACAGCTCCGGCAGACCGTCGGAGGGGTGAAACTCCCGTGAGGTTGCCGCTAACAGCCGTCCGATGATAGCCCCTTTTTTTCGATTCCAACCTTTTAACAGTTTTGAAAGGGGATTATCTATGTGCAATACCGATGTTCCCATTTGGGAAAAGTACACGCTTACCATTGAAGAAGCGTCAAAATATTTTCGTATCGGGGAAAACAAGCTGCGCAAGCTGGCAGAGGAAAACCCCACCGCTGGCTGGGTGATTATGAACGGCAACCGTATTCAGATCAAGCGGAAGCAGTTTGAAAAAATCATCGACACGCTGGACGTGATTTAAGAAAAAGAACGTGCAAAAGGGCCTTGAATATGCTATAATAAGTGTAGCATATCAAGGCTCTTTCCGTCTTTGGAAAGGAGCAGCGCATTATGTCAGAGAAAAGACGGGACAGCAAAAACCGTATTTTGCGTTCAGGAGAGAGCCAGAGGAAAGACGGGCGATATGCTTACAAATACGTTGATACCTTTGGAAAACCGCAATTTGTCTACGCATGGAAGTTAGTGCCTACGGACAAGACCCCAGCCGGAAAGCGGGAGGACATATCCCTACGGGAAAAGGAAAAGGAAATCCAGAAAGACCTTGACGACGGGATAGACCCTATCGGCAAAAAAATGACGGTCTGCCAGCTCTACGCGAAGCAGAACCGCCACCGGGGGAATGTGCGGCACAACACCGTAAAGAGCCGGGAACGGCTGATGAAGCTATTGGAGAGCGACCCGCTGGGCGCGTGTCCGATTGAGAGCGTAAAAATGTCCGACGCGAAAGAATGGGCTTTACGCATGAGAGATCGGGGCATAGCTTACCGAACTATCAGCAATGACAAGCGTTCTCTGAAAGCAGCCTTTTATACGGCGATACAGGACGATTGCATACGCAAGAATCCGTTTGACTTCCAGCTTAACACCGTTCTGGAAGATACGACGGTGCCAAAGGTACCTCTCACGCCAGCGCAGGAAGAAAGCCTACTGGCCTTTGTGGAGAGCGATAGCGTCTATGAGAAATACTATGACGAGATCGTGATACTGCTGGGGACAGGGCTGCGGATTTCCGAGCTTTGCGGACTGACCGACGCCGACCTTGACTTTGAGGGCAGGACAATCACAGTAGACCACCAGCTTCTTAGGAGCAAGGAAACGGGCTACTACATTGAGAAGCCCAAAACGGAAAGCGGTGTCCGGCAAATCCCCATGAGCGAGAAAGTCTGTGAAGCGTTAAAGCGTGTGCTTGCCAACCGCAAGGGCGCAAAGGACATTATCGTGGACGGTTACTGCGGTTTCCTGTTCCTCAACCGGGACGGCAACCCGAAAACGGCACCGAACTACGACACCATGTTTCGGCTGCTTGTGAAGAAGTACAACAAGTGCCACGAAGAAGCCTTACCTAAAGTAATGACGCCGCACACGCTCCGGCACACGTTCTGCACCAACTTAGCCAATGCGGGCATGAACCCTAAAGCGTTGCAGTACATCATGGGACACTCCAATATCACCATGACGCTGAACTATTACGCACACGCAACCTACGCTTCCGCAAGGGCTGAAATGGAACGGCTGGCAGCATAGGCAGGACGAGGTTTTACTACTTTCGTACTACCTTTGAGAGCGAAAACCTAAAAACTTTTGAGAGTATATGTGAGCTTCCCCCGACAGCAAAAATGCCGCGAACCCTTGAAAAATCAAGACTTAGCGGCATTTAAGAACTTATAAAGAGATAGTCAAAAATCCCTTTGGATTTTAGTATAACATATATGTCATTTTCAACGGCAAAATCATAAATATAATCAAATAATTTTCTTTGCATTGCCGGATGTAAATTATTTTCCAACTCCTCAAAGCCATATACTATTTTCTTTCCATCATTTCGGGATTGCAATGGAACTACAATCAGATTAAGTAAAACTAAAATAATTGTTTTTATCCCGCTACCGGACTTAGATAAGGGAACTCGCTCCCTTCCCTTTTCCTTAAGATATATTTCCCAAACATCTTCTCCGCCTATTTTTGTTTGCTGGATTCGTATACTCTCAAACTCTGCCTCAGGATACATAATCTCATTTAATGCATTAAACACTAATCCTTCTATTACCCTTTCGTCATATGCACTATTATTCAAAAATGCCCTAACCAGATTACTGGCCCCCTCTCCTGTACTGGAAAGTTCCAAATCCATTTCTTTTTCAGGAACAATACTTCTTTCTGCAGATAAGCGTCTAAATATATAATTATTCTTTGTCTGCTCAAAATCATGTAGCGCTCTATCAAAATATCTTATTATGGGAATATCATCGGTGTTTATCACTCGATAAGCACTAGGATTTTTTGCATTCCTTGTTCCGCCCAATTCAATCAATACATTTCTTCCCTCTACTTTTTTCCAATAATTCATTGCATTCCACTCACCAATACTCCTGTACTCTGAAAAGATACTTTGAACCATATCTCTTGTTATTGGTATATTCACTCTTATCAAACCAATTTGTCGTTTTTGTTTTTTGAAAGATGCTTCATCATATGCCATTTCAATAACATCCAACAAGCTTGATTTCCCACTATTGTTTTTTCCTATAATCACATTGATGTTAGTTATTTTATCAAATTCTAAGGTACTTTCTTCACAAAATAATTTATACCCACTAAACTGTATCCCTATATACATACATGTTTCTCCTAGTATTCATTATTCATATATTAACACTGAGCTACATCGTGTCACTATTCACCGAAACGACAACATTATACTTTATTCGCTGTTTCAAATATTCATTTCATTGAATGTGCCTATCCAATTTTCATTATAACAAATTCACTTTTTAAATTCTACTATAATTTAAATCATATCTCAACATTCTTTTGACATCTAATGACTCTTTTGAAATGGTGTAACAATGATACAACAAGCACCTAGCGTCCTTGCTAAACTATTAATTTTGCAGTTCTTTATGGGACTTTTCAAAATTTTACACTACATACAAAAAACGCCGCTCGTGGCACTCCTCCGCAAGCAACGTTCTTTCTATTCTATCACCCATATCACTCTTTTTTCAAACCGTTCTATTTTCTTACATCCTTGTGTACAAATGCAATTGAACAACTTCACCATATTAGTATCATACTTACAACAAAAATCTACTTCCCCCTACAATCTGCCTATACTCTTCGTTTATGCCAGATATAATCCAGGTATATTACTCCCAGCTTATCTTCTGTCAATTTATAATCAGCATAATTATCTGATTGGCCATATCAACCTCCGTATATTTCATCAGATAAGGAATAATTGTTTGAAAGTTCTTCTTTTTCACCCCTGACATCTTCCTGATATCAGTCCAACAAAACGGATCTCCCTCTTCCATCAACTTCTGATATGCCCAGATAATCTTTCTTGCCCAGCTCTCGGGATAGGATTCTGTATATCGTTCAAAGATTGTTTTACACTTTGGCATATTCTCCAACTGATGCCCCTGCAGGTTCATCTCCCGATACACAAGCCGTTCTGATACTCGTTCCGGTCTGCCGTTTTCATTAGCAGTGCCATCATATACACCTTTAACAAACCTTTCTAAGACAGGTGCTGTCTCTGTGTCCAGCTGTTCCCAATCAACAGATCCCGCATCTTTCATGTAATGACTGTCCTGCTCCTGCTGAATCTGTTCTGGTGTCAGTGATGGGGATGTCAGTTCCTCCGGTTTCATCCCTAAGAAGAAAGCAATCTGACATACAATCGAGAAATCAAACCCACTCCCCAGCAATGTCCTCTGAATCTGGTACATACTTGCTACAGCACATATACCCATGTTCATGTAAAATTTATTCATGTCATGAGCAAGCCTCTTCATATATCTGCTCCTGCCAGATGGTTTCAAATATTTCGTCCTGCTCATTCCATCATACAATATAGAACTGACCGGAACATCATTATCAAAATCCATTGGTGCATCAAATACAGATTCCAAATATCTTGCATAGTCAAGTTTCACTATATCATCTTCCAATATAGGTTCATCATTCCAAACATAATTCTCTGCAGGAAAAAATGTATAGCTCTGTTCACTCTTTGCAAGAACACTTGATTCCATAAGCTTACATTTATGCTTTGTGCAGATACTCACATTCCGTATCTGATGTTTTCTATGCCAGTAAGTCTCACCATAAATCTCCCTGTCCGCTTTCACACATAAAGGACAGAACCGCAGGTATTGTTCTCCGTCATATCTAGGAAGTACTGCAAACAAATGATGTATATCACAGGAATCATGACCCAAATGAAATAATGCTGTTTTCTTTTGCTCCAACGGAACAAAACGGGCATATTGCGGATACATTGTATGATTCAGAACCAGCTCATCCAACGGATACATTCTTCCAATCTGCTCCCTTAATTCTGGTTTTAGATTACCAACAAACTCCTTGCTCGGATTATCTGACCTTTTACAATACAGCTTCTGGAGAGCCATTTTATGAGACAAACACCCTGAGTGGACATAGTACCTACAGAACCAACTATACACCAGTTCATCAGGATAAATGGCCGGAAAATAAGCAATCATATTGCCACCTCCACGACCGGCAAATGTCCTTTCAGCAACTGTACAATGTCCATATCCTCATTCTTAGCCATTGACACCAAACTGGCAATCGTAAAGTCACCACCATCTTCCACAACAGACAGCTTCACCCCATCAACAGGTATCTTACTCTTCATACTATCAGCAGACACTTTCCGCTTTGTTTTAG
>Ga0137308_101118_pt1 | contig 30453 bp, 27 predicted proteins | sample Inofrocosms_June_FD_97181 | JGI IMG/M metagenome (GOLD analysis project Ga0137308, IMG submission 97181) | Mouse cecal microbial communities from Vienna, Austria - N-Acetylneuraminic and N-Acetylglucosamine D2O microcosms_June | ecosystem: Host-associated > Mammals > Digestive system > Large...
CCGCGTTTTCCAGACGGTAGATTTTCTATCGTTATCAGGCCGGATCGGCCAAGTATCAGCAATCAGAGCCAATATTTCAAGGAGTAAATGATGTCATTCAGTACAATTTTATCTGCGGCCATTCAAGGGCTGCATGTGGATATGATCCATGTGGAGGCAGATGTAAGCAACGGCCTGCCCGTGTTCCATATGGTAGGCTATCTCTCCTCGGAGGTCAGGGAGGCTTCCGAACGCGTAAGAACCGCGATCCATAATTCCGGTTTCCAGATCCCGGCGAAGAAGATGGTCGTTAATCTGGCTCCGGCAACCGTCAGGAAGAAGGGATCATCCTTTGATCTTCCGATCGCGCTGGCAATCTTGTCTTCCATGGGGGTATTTTCGGGGGAGCAGCTTAAGGAGACGTTGGTGATCGGGGAATTGAGCCTTGACGGAAGCATCAAAGAGGTGCCTGGAATCCTTCCGATCGTGATGCAGGCCAAGGAAGAAGGGTGCAGAAGATGTATCATCCCCAGGCAGAATGTACGGGAGGGCGCATTGATCAGGGGTATGGAGATCATAGGTGCGGCGCATCTTGAGGAGATTTGCCGGTATCTGAATCAGGAAGAAGAACTGGAAGCCATAACGGGAGGAATGCAGGAAGGAATGCAGGATGCACAGGAGAAGGAAGCCCTGGATTACAGCGATATCAAGGGACAGGAGGCAGTGAAGCGCGCCATGGAGGTTGCGGTGGCAGGAGGCCATAATCTGCTTCTTATAGGGCCGCCCGGAAGCGGGAAGTCCATGATGGCAAGGCGGGTACCGACGATACTTCCGCCGCCGGCACTGGAAGAGAGCATTGAGATCACGAAGATCTACAGCATCCTTGGTATGGTAGACAAGGAGCGCCCGCTGATAACGGGCAGACCGTTTCGCAGCGTCCATCATACGGTGACGAAGACGGCGCTTGCCGGGGGAGGGATGATCCCGGTGCCGGGGGAGATCAGCCTGGCGCACGGAGGAGTATTATTTCTGGATGAACTGACAGAGTTCCAGAAGCCGGTGCTGGAGGTGTTAAGACAGCCGCTTGAGGAACGGCAGATCAGGATCACAAGAGCCCTGGGGAACTTCGTATTTCCGGCGGATTTCATTCTGATCTGCGCTATGAATCCCTGTCCGTGCGGTAATTATCCGGATTATAACAGGTGTACCTGCACGCCGGTGAAGATCCAGCAATATCTAAGCAGGATCAGCCAGCCGTTCCTGGATCGGATCGATATCTGTGTAGAAGCGCCAAGACTTCAATATGAGGCGCTTACAGACGGGGGAGGGCAGGAGAGCTCTGCGAAGATCCGGGGCAGGGTATGCGCGGCGCGGAAGGTACAGCAGAAGAGGTATGAGGGCAGGAGGATTCTTACGAATTCCGTGCTGGGGGTAAATGAACTGAAGGAATTCTGTTATCTGGGAAAGGATGAAGAAGCATTGATGCGTCAGGCATTTGGAGCTCTCGGACTTACGGCGAGGACCTATCATAAGATACTGAAGGTGGCAAGGACGATCGCCGATCTGGATGGGAGTGAGAGAATCCGGGAGCAGCATTTGAAAGAAGCGATCGGATATCGGACGATAGACAAGAAGTATTGGAGGTGACAAGAAGTGAGATATGAATACTGGCTTGCGGCAATTCCCATATTGACAGACCGGAAAAAAAGATTGCTCAGAGAAGAATACGGAGACGCCAAAGCCGTATATTATATAGAAGAAATACAGCTCAGGTTTCTGGATTATATCAAAGAAAGGGAAGTTGAGGCGATTCTTCGGGCCAAAAAGACCAAAGATGTCGAGAAGGAATGGGAGCGGCTGGCAGATCAGAATATCCGGTTTGTTCCGTATTATGACGGAGAATATCCAAAGCGGCTCTTGCAGACGGCAGATCCGCCCTACGCGCTGTATGTGAAAGGCAGTCTTCCCAGACAGGAGAGTGCGTCCGTTGCAATCGTGGGCGCAAGGAAATGCACGTCCTACGGGGAGCAGATGGCGCTTGAGTATGGGGAATATCTGGCATCGAACGGTGTACAGATCATAAGCGGCATGGCAAAAGGGATCGATGGTGCAGGACAGAGAGGCGCGTTAAATGGAAGAGGGAGGACTTATGGAATATTGGGGTGCGGCGTGGATATCTGCTATCCAAGGGAACATATCGGCCTGTATATGGATATTCAGGCGTCCGGTGGGGTGATCTCTGAGAAGCCGCCCGGATGCCCGCCGCTTCCCATGTATTTTCCTGCAAGGAACAGGATTATCAGCGGCTTATCGGATGTGTTGTTAGTGATGGAGGCAAGACAGAGGAGCGGTTCGCTTATTACGGCGGATCTGGCGCTGGAACAGGGAAGGGACGTATATGCGCTGCCGGGTCCTGTGACCAGCCAGTTAAGCATAGGGTGTCATCAGTTGATCCGGCAGGGTGCGGGAATCCTGATTTCGCCGGAAGAATTGCTTGCGGATCTGGGGATCGGAGACATGAGCGCAGAGCATAAAGCAGAACAAAAATCTGACAAAATTAAAAAAACGCTTGAAAATCACGAAAATGTGGTGTATAGTTGTCTCGATTTGTTCCCGAAGGGGTTGGATCAGTTGTCGGCAGAGACGGGCCTTGGCGCCCGTGAATTGTTAGACGGACTGATCTCGCTGGAATTGAAAGGATATATACGGGAAATATCGAAGAATTACTATATCAGAGTCCGATATGAGGACAAATGCTAGTTATATGGAGGAAGCAAGGTTATGGCACGCTATCTTGTAATCGTGGAGTCACCAGCTAAGGTGAAGACAATTAAGAAATTTTTAGGAAGTAATTATGTGGTTACCGCATCCAACGGACATGTAAGAGACTTGCCTAAGAGTCAGCTTGGGGTCGATGTGGAGCATGATTATGAGCCGAAGTACATCACGATCCGTGGGAAGGGAGATATCCTTGCCGGACTCCGCAAGGAAGTGAAGAAAGCGGATAAAGTCTATCTTGCAACTGACCCGGACCGCGAGGGAGAGGCGATATCGTGGCATTTAAGCCAGGCGCTTAAGTTAGAGGGGAAGAAGACTTACCGCATCAGTTTCAACGAAATTACGAAGAATGCGGTAAAGGCATCCCTGAAGAACGCAAGAGAGATCGATATGGATCTTGTAGACGCCCAACAGGCGCGCAGGATCTTAGACAGAGTTGTGGGATACAGGATCAGCCCGCTTCTGTGGGCGAAGGTAAAGAGGGGCTTAAGCGCGGGCCGGGTACAGTCGGTGGCGCTTCGGATCATTGCGGACAGGGAAGAAGAGATCAATACGTTCATACCGGAGGAATACTGGTCGCTGGATGCGAAGCTTAAGGTAGATGGCGAGAGGAAGCTTCTGACCGCCAAATTCTACGGCACAGATAAGAAGATGACGATCCATTCCAAAGAGGAGTTGGATGAGATCCTGAAAGAAGTGGAGTCGGCAGAATATACGGTGGAGGAGATCAAGAAGAGCGAGAGGACGAAGAAGGCCCCGGTGCCTTTTACAACCAGTACACTGCAGCAGGAGGCGTCCAAGGCGCTGAATTTCGCTACCGCGAAGACGATGCGGATCGCACAGCAGCTCTATGAAGGAATTGATATCAAGGGAAATGGGACCGTGGGGCTTATAACCTATCTGCGTACCGATTCCACCAGAGTTTCCGAGGAAGCAGATGCGAATGTGCGGGGATACATCGCAGCTAGTTATGGAGAGGAATATGTGGCGGTAAGCGAGGGTAAGGGCAAGGATAACAATAAGAATATCCAGGATGCCCATGAAGCAATCCGCCCCACGGATGTGAGCCGTAGCCCGGCAGCAGTGAAGGATTCCTTAAGCAGAGATCAGTTCCGCCTGTATCAGTTGGTGTGGAAGCGTTTTGTCGCCAGCAGGATGCAGCCTGCCAGGTACGAGACGACATCCGTCAGGATCGCGGCAGGAAAGTATCGGTTCACGGTAGCGGCATCCAAGATCGTGTTCGATGGTTTCCGGACCGTATACACCGAGGCAGGAGAAGAGAAGGAAGAGAACAATGTGCTGATGAAGGGGCTTGATAAGAGTTCCAGGCTTACGAAGGCAGACTTCGATACAAAGCAGCATTTTACACAGCCGCCGGCACATTATACGGAAGCAGCCCTGGTCAAGACATTGGAGGAATTGGGGATCGGGCGTCCAAGTACCTATGCGCCTACCATCTCCACCATCATTGCCAGGCGTTACGTGGCGAAGGAGAATAAGAACCTGTATCTGACAGAGATCGGAGAGGTGGTTAATCACATTATGCTCCAGTCCTTCCCCAGCATTGTGGATGTGAATTTTACGGCCAATATGGAGAGCCTGCTGGACGGCGTCGCCGAAGGGAAGGTCCACTGGAAGACAATCATAGAGAACTTCTATCCGGACCTTGAGGCGGCGGTAGAGAAGGCGGAAGAAGAGCAGGAGCAGGTGAAGATCGAAGATGAGGTCACAGATGTGATCTGCGACCAGTGCGGACGGAACATGGTCATCAAATACGGACCCCACGGGCGTTTTCTTGCCTGTCCGGGATTCCCTGAATGCAGGAACACGAAGCCGTATCTCGAGAAGATCGGGGTCGCCTGTCCGGTGTGCGGCAAGGACGTGGTGATACGCAAGACGAAGAAAGGAAGAAAGTATTACGGATGCGAGGATAATCCGGAATGTGAATTTATGTCCTGGCAGAAGCCTTCTACGAAGAAGTGTCCGCGGTGCGGCAGCTATATGGTGGAGAAGGGCAGTAAGCTTCTCTGCGGCGATGAGAAATGTGGTTATGTAGAGAATATGGAGAAAAAAGAGAAATAGGAATAAAATATTTACGAAATTAATTGAAAAAAAAGAAATTGTATGATAATATTACTTCCAAAGGACGGAGGATTGCCAATGAGTGTACAATTATTAGATAAAACCAGAAAAATCAATAAATTACTGCACAATAACAATTCAAGTAAGGTAGTATTTACTGATATCTGTGAGGTACTTACTGAGATCTTGGATTCCAATGTGCTTGTTGTCAGTAAGAAGGGGAAGGTGCTGGGCGGAAGCAAGTGTGATGAGGTACCTTATATCCGGGAGCTGATCGAACAGGAGGTTGGCCGTCATATTGACGGTATGCTGAATGAACGGCTGTTAAGTATCCTGTCCACGAAGGAGAATGTGAATCTGCAGACATTAGGCTTCTCAGAGGAGGCAGTTGCGGGATATCAGGCGATCATTACGCCGATTGATATCGCAGGCGAGCGCCTCGGCACATTATTTATCTACAAGAAGGAACAGATGTATGAGATCGATGATATCATACTGAGCGAATATGGGACGACGGTTGTGGGCTTAGAGATGCTCCGGTCCGTGAATGAGGAGAACGCGGAGGAGACCAGGAAGGAGCATATCGTGCAGTCGGCGATCAGTACCCTGTCCTATTCAGAGCTAGAGGCGATCATCCATATTTTTGAAGAATTAGACGGGACGGAAGGGATCCTTGTTGCCAGCAAGATTGCCGACAGAGTAGGGATCACCAGGTCGGTCATTGTCAACGCTCTCAGGAAGTTTGAGAGTGCGGGCGTTATTGAGTCGCGTTCTTCCGGTATGAAGGGAACCTATATTAAGGTCGTGAATGATTACGTATTCACTGAATTGGAGCATATCAAGGCAGAGCGTATGAAATGATCTGTAACAATAAGGGTATCGGGGAACTGATACCCTTATCTGTGATTGGAGAGCAGAAGGGAATGTGACAGCATGTATGAGGGATGCCGGGCGGATATCAGAATGAACCGTATGGTACTCAAAGAAGGCAGGTTTGATGAGAAAGTTCATCGCTGCAGTATTATCACGTATAAGCCGGAAGAAGAAAGCATATACTTGATAGCGGAGGATACGGATATTACGGAATTTTCACTGGACGGGAATTATGAGTGCAGGATCGGCACACCGGAAGGCGAGATGGCGTGTATGGGCGCCGTTGTGGAGAGGTACTGGAATAAGTCCGGGAAGGTACTTAAGTTTAAGATCAAGAATGGATTTTATAAAAATCTTGTAAACTAAATATAAAGTGTGTTGACAAAGTCGGAAGAGAGTGCTATTTTATATCTAGAGTCTTTTAGCACTCTCTTTTTATGAGTGCTAACAAAATTGTAATTATTAAAGGAGGCATAAATTTATGAAGTTAGTACCATTAGGAGACAGAGTTGTATTAAAGCAGTTGGTTGCAGAAGAAACCACGAAGTCAGGGATCGTGATTCCCGGACAGTCCAAGGAAAAGCCGCAGCAGGCAGAGGTTATCGCTGTTGGGCCGGGCGGAACCGTAGACGGCAAGGAAGTGAAGATGAATGTAGCAGTCGGACAGCAGGTGATCTATTCCAAATATTCTGGAACAACCGTAGAGATCGATGATGAAGAATATATCATCGTAAAGCAGGATGACATTCTTGCAATCTGCGAGTAGACGTCTGACCATCATGATTTAGAATATTACAGATAGAAGATACAGTTAGATCATTCAATAATTTAGATTATAGGAGGCATAATAATTATGGCAAAGGAGATCAAATACGGCGCAGAGGCAAGAAGCGCACTTGAATCAGGAGTAAATCAACTGGCAGATACAGTCAGGGTAACACTTGGACCTAAGGGACGCAACGTTGTCCTGGACAAATCTTTCGGCGCACCGCTTATCACGAATGACGGTGTGACGATCGCGAAAGAGATCGAGCTTGAGGATGCATTTGAGAACATGGGCGCACAGCTTATCAAGGAAGTTGCATCTAAAACCAATGATGTTGCCGGCGACGGAACAACGACAGCGACAGTTCTTGCACAAGCTATGGTGCATGAGGGTATGAAGAATCTGGCGGCAGGCGCGAACCCGATCATCCTGCGCAAGGGTATGAAGAAGGCTACAGATACGGCTGTAGATGCGATCGCGAAGATGTCAAGCAAGTTGAAAGATAAGGATCAGATTGCAAGAGTTGCTGCGATCTCTGCAGGTGATGACGAAGTTGGCGAGATGGTTGCAGACGCGATGGAGAAGGTTTCTAACGACGGAGTTATTACGATTGAAGAATCCAAGACCATGAAGACAGAGCTTGACCTGGTAGAAGGTATGCAGTTTGACCGCGGATATGTATCTGCGTATATGGCTACGGATATGGACAAGATGGAAGCAATCTTAGAGGATCCGTATATCCTGATCACAGACAAGAAGATCTCCAATATCCAGGATATTCTTCCGCTGTTAGAGCAGATCGTACAGTCCGGTGCAAGACTGCTGATCATCGCTGAGGACGTAGAGGGCGAGGCGCTCACCACATTGATCGTGAACAAGCTGCGCGGTACATTTAACGTAGCGGCAGTTAAAGCGCCTGGATACGGTGACAGAAGGAAAGAGATGCTTAAGGATATCGCGATCCTGACAGGCGGTCAGGTAGTATCAGACGAACTTGGAATGGATCTTAAGGAGACGACCATGGATCAGCTTGGACGTGCGAAGTCTGTGAAGATCCAGAAGGAGAACACCGTGATCGTTGACGGCCTGGGAGATAAGAAAGAGATCTCTGACCGTGTAGCGCAGATCAAGATGCAGATCGAAGAGACTACTTCTGATTTCGATAGAGAGAAGCTTCAGGAGAGACTTGCGAAGCTGGCAGGCGGCGTAGCCGTGATCCGTGTAGGCGCGGCAACCGAGACAGAGATGAAGGAAGCGAAGCTTCGTATGGAAGATGCTCTTGCAGCTACAAGAGCGGCAGTAGAAGAGGGTATCATCGCCGGAGGCGGTTCTGCGTATATCCACGCTGCGAAGGAAGTTGCTAAACTTGCAGAGGAGCTTAACGGAGATGAGAAGACCGGCGCCAACGTAGTATTGAAGGCTCTGGAATCCCCGCTGTTCCACATTGCAGCCAACGCAGGTCTGGAAGGCTCCGTTATCATCAACAAGGTGAAAGAGTCTGCTCCTGGTTCAGGGTTCGATGTGCTGACAGAGAATTATGTAGATATGGTTGAGAGCGGAATCCTTGATCCTGCTAAGGTTACAAGAAGCGCTCTGCAGAACGCGACAAGCGTTGCTTCTACATTGCTGACGACAGAATCTGTTGTTGCCAATATCAAGGAAGAGACTCCTGCAATGCCGGCAGGCGCAGGCGGCGGAATGGGTATGATGTAAGAATCATTAATTTTTTGAAAACTCCTCATATGAGGAGTTTTCTTTTACCCCTAAAGTATGATACAATACATATAAATCATCATACAGGGTACCGGGATGAATAGTCCGGCCTAATAAAGAGTACGGAGGAGTAGAAGATGAATGATTACTATACAGAACAGATGGTGAAGAAGCAGACGGATATGAAAGACATTGTGATCAAGGCGGTACTGGTGGCGGCGACGATCGTTTCGTTTCTGGCTATTATGATGTTTCCGGGGATCATTATCCTGCCGGTTATTATGATTGCGCTTGACGTGTTCATATTTGGGCGGCTTAAGGTGGAGTATGAATATCTGTTCGTGAACGGTGACCTGGATATTGATAAGATCATGAACAAGGCGAAGAGGAAGAAGCAGTTCTCCATGAATGTAGCGGATATGGATCTGCTCGCGCCGGCAGACGCCGCAGAACTTCATCAGTATCAGAACGCGAGGACTTATGACTTCAGCTCCAGGACAGGACAGGCTAAGCTGTATGCGCTGATCGTGTCGGGACAGGGGGAGAAGAAGAAGATCATATTCGAGCCGAATGATACGATTATTGAAGGATTCTATATGCTTGCGCCAAGGAAGGTAATCCGCCGTTAAAGATATGAGAAAAGCCTAAGAAAATAGTTGACAAGTGGTATCATAATTGGTTATTATAGCAGTTAAATATATTGTCGGCAGGTTGCCGAACCAATTCAAACAGAGAAAGAGAGGAATGATGATCATGGGAAAGATAATCGGAGAAGGAATTACATTTGATGATGTTCTTTTGGTGCCGGCTTATTCAGAGGTGGTGCCGAACCAGGTAGATTTGTCAACGAATTTAACGAGAAGCATCAGACTGAATATACCGATGATGAGTGCCGGGATGGATACGGTTACGGAACACCGGATGGCGATCGCCATGGCACGTCAGGGGGGCATCGGTATTATTCATAAGAATATGTCTATCGAGGCTCAGGCAGAAGAGGTAGATAAGGTGAAGCGTTCTGAGAATGGCGTCATTACGGATCCATTCTATCTGTCGCCGGAGAATACTCTGGAGGATGCCAACAATCTGATGGGGAAGTTCAGGATTTCAGGTGTTCCGGTTACAGAGAACGGGAAGCTGGTAGGTATTATTACGAACCGTGATTTAAAATTCGAAGAAGATTTCTCTAAGAAGATCAAGGAGTCGATGACTTCCGAAGGTCTGATCACTGCCCGTGAGGGTATTACTCTGGAGGAGGCGAAGACGATCCTTGCGAAGGCAAGGAAGGAGAAGCTTCCGATCGTAGATAAGGATTTCAACTTAAAAGGCCTGATTACTATCAAGGATATTGAGAAGCAGATCAAGTATCCGCTGTCAGCCAAGGATTCGCAAGGGAGGCTGCTCTGCGGTGCGGCGATCGGTATCACTGCCAATTGTCTGGACAGGGCGAAGGAGCTTGTGGATGCGAAAGTGGATGTAGTTGTGATGGATTCTGCACACGGACATTCTGCCAATGTGATCCGCACCGTGGATATGATAAAGTCCAAGTTCCCTGAACTCCAGGTGATTGCCGGCAATGTGGCAACGGGCGAAGCTGCAGAGGCGCTGATCAAGGCAGGCGTAGATGCCGTGAAGGTAGGGATCGGACCAGGTTCTATCTGTACGACACGTATCGTGGCGGGTATCGGTGTCCCGCAGATCACCGCGGTCATGGATTGCTATGAGGTGGCAGATAAGTATGGAATACCGATTATTGCAGACGGCGGCATCAAGTATTCCGGTGATATGACCAAGGCAATTGCAGCCGGAGCGAATGTCTGCATGATGGGAAGTATCTTCGCAGGATGTGATGAGAGTCCGGGAACATTCGAACTGTTCCAGGGAAGGAAATACAAGGTATACCGCGGCATGGGTTCTATCGCGGCGATGGAGAACGGAAGCAAGGACCGCTATTTCCAGACTGATGCGAAGAAGCTGGTTCCGGAAGGCGTAGAAGGACGCGTTGCCTATAAGGGTACGGTTGAGGATACCGTATTCCAGTTGATGGGAGGACTCAGGTCCGGTATGGGTTACTGCGGCGCACATACGGTGGAAGAGCTTAAGGAGAACGGAAGATTCGTGAAGATCTCTGCTGCTTCTCTTAAGGAGAGCCATCCTCATGATATACATATCACCAAAGAGGCGCCGAACTACAGTGTTGACGAATAAGAACGGCAGATTTATGAGAGAGGTTTAAGAAATGAGAAGTGATTTCGGAACGACGTCTAAGGGCGAGAAGGCAGCATTATATACCCTGAAGAACAGTAACGGTATGGAAGCGGCAGTGTCAGACTACGGCGCTGTGCTGGTGAAGGTACTGGTCCCGGACCGGGAGGGGAAGCTTAGGGATGTGGTGCTTGGATATGATGATGTGAGCGGTTATGAAGCCGGAACCCTGTATTTTGGTGAGACAGTGGGGAGAGTGGCGAACCGTATCGGCGGCGGCAGCTTTGAATTGAACGGCAGGACTTATGGGCTTACACAGAATGACGGTCCCAATACCCTGCACGGCGGCAGGGATTATTATGGGAAGAGGATGTGGACGGCAGAAGAAGCGGATGACAGTCATGTGACTTTTATGCTGCGCAGTACTGACGGTGATCAGGGGTTCCCGGGGGCGTCGGACATCCGCGTGACCTATACGCTGACGCAGGAGAATGAGGTGAAGATACATTATCATGCGGTGCCGGAAGCGGATACGCTTTTGAATCTCACGAACCACAGTTATTTTAACCTGTCCGGGCATGCGTCAGGTCTGGCGTTGGATCAGGAGGTTATGATCAATGCCGATGCCTATACAGAAGCGGATGCACAGTCTATACCGACTGGAAATGTGATTCCTGTAGAAGGGACGCCTATGGATTTCCGGAAGGCAAAGACGGTAGGACAGGAGATTGAGTCGGATTACGAGGCGCTGATCTTCGGCCAGGGCTATGACCATAACTGGGTACTGAACGGGAGCGGATACCGTCAGGCCGCGTCCATGTATTCGGAGAAGACAGGGATTGAGATGAAGGTATATACAGATCTTCCCGGCATGCAGTTCTATACTGGCAACTTTATCGTAGAGGAAGCAGGTAAGGAAGGAGCCGTCTATAAGAAACGTCAGGCCGTATGCTTTGAGTCTCAGTATTTTCCGGATGCGGTGCATAAGGAACGGTTTGCCGGTCCTGTGGTGCGGGCCGGTGAGGTCTATGATACTACTACGGTCTATCAGTTTGGACGGAGATAAGATATGTGCATAATACCCTCAGTGTACAGGGAATCCGGGCAGTCTGCCGGGGTTCCGGTATGCTGGGGGTATCTCGCGTACCTGCCGGCTTACTGTTTGTATCCAATTCCATTCTTCATTAATTCCTAAGGAATCTTTTACAAAAACATAAATATTACATGATATGATAAAGAGGTCATCAAACGGACGTCTGATGGCATATTATGTTACTGTCAGAATACAAAACGGAGAAAGTCATGAAGAAAAAGAAGAAAAAGAGCCAGAAAAAGAAAAGAATCCAATTATATCTGCGTGCAGGGCTGGCCCTATTGATCGTTGCGTTGGTGATATTGATACTGATCAAGATATTCAAACCTTCCTGGCTTACCAACAAATATTTTGAGAAGACAGGAGAGAAGATCGAAGCGGTAGAACCGGAAATCGATGTGGAGCTTCTGACGGTGAACCCTTATTCAAGGCCGGGTACGCCTACGGAGAAGATTACCGGTATTGTCGTTCATTATACGGCGAATCCGGGGTCGGATGCCATAGATAACAGGAATTATTTTGAGAGCTTAAAGGATGGCCATGACACCCAGGTGAGCAGTAATTTCGTTGTCGGCCTGAACGGCGAGATCGTGCAGTGTGTTCCGACCTGGGAGGTAGCTTATGCCTCGAACAGCCGTAATATAGATACGGTATCCATAGAATGCTGCCACCCGGATGAGACGGGGAAATTCAACGACGCGACCTACACATCCATGGTTCAGTTATGTGCGTGGCTGTGTATGAAATTTGACCTGAATGAAGACAATGTGATCCGGCACTATGATGTGACGGGGAAGATCTGTCCCAAATATTTTGTCGAGGACGAAGAGGCGTGGAAGAAATTCCGGGAAGACGTGGGAAAGACGCTGGCAGATTTTAAGGAAAATAAATAAAAGACGAAACGGACAGGAGAGAACAAGATGAGCGGATTTGACTATAACATTGTGTTGATCGGTTTCATGGGAACCGGCAAATCCACGGTTTCAGAATACTTAAGCTCCAGGTTTGCGATGAGGACCGTAGAGATGGATCAGGTGATCACAGAGCGCGAGAAGATGAGCATCCCGGAGATCTTTGCTGTACATGGGGAAGAGTATTTCCGGGATCTGGAGACGGGACTGCTGGTTGAGATGCAATCCCACAAGAATACGGTAATCTCCTGCGGAGGAGGAGCGGCTCTGCGGGAGAAGAATGTTGTACAGATGAAGAAGAACGGGAAGGTGGTGCTCCTTACCGCAAGCCCGGAGACGGTCTATGAGCGTGTGAAGAACAGTGAAGGCAGACCAGTATTGGACGGAAGGAAGAATGTAAAGGGAATCTTGGAGTTGATGGAGCAGCGGCGGGACAGATATGAGGCTGCTGCGGACATCGTGGTCAATACGGATAATAAGACGGTGCCCCAGGTTTGTGAGGAGCTTGTGCAGCGTCTGATGGAGATAGAAGAGTAATGTTTGATATGTTTTTTCCAGACAGATATGTGGCGTCCACATATGTGATTGATTTTGAACAATTATACGAGGAAGGATACAGGGGGCTGATCTTTGATATCGATAATACGTTAGTGCCCCACGGAGCGCCGGCGGACAAGAGGGCGACAGCCCTATTTGACCGGCTTAAGAGTATCGGTTTTCGATGCTGCCTGATCTCGAACAATCAGGAACCAAGGGTGAAGATGTTCAACCAGGATATCGGGGTGGATTATGTCTATAACGCCCATAAGCCGTCCACGAAGAATTATGTGAAGGCCATGGCGATCATGGGGACAGACAAGGAGAATTCCCTGTTTATCGGCGATCAGCTTTTTACGGATGTGTGGGGGGCGAAGCGGGCAGGGATCCGTAATATCCTTGTGAAGCCGATCCATCCCAAAGAAGAGATCCAGATCGTGTTGAAGCGTTATTTGGAGAGGGTTGTGCTGCATTTCTATAAAAAGAGCCTGAAAAAGGGTAATCGCCGTTAGTCGATTACCCGAATGGTCTTGATCACAGGCTGGTCGCCGGCGTCTACCGTTCCGTTGTCATCCTGTACCGGTGTGTTCTCGCAGATCTGGTCTACGATCTCTATACCGGAGGTTACATGTCCAAAGGCAGCATAGTCCCCGTCAAGATGAGGGCTGTCCTGATGCATGATGAAGAACTGGGAGGATGCGCTGTCGGGATTCTGGGATCTGGCCATGGAGATGACGCCTCGTTCGTGGGCGATGTTATTCTCTACGCCGTTGCTTGAGAATTCACCCTTGATCTCTGTGTCTGATCCGCCGGTCCCATTGCCCAGAGGGTCGCCGCCCTGGATCATAAATCCGCTGATGATACGGTGGAAGGTAAGCCCGTCATAGAATCCTTCTTTGGCAAGGGTTACAAAGTTGGTGACCGAGACGGGAGCGGTATCGGCATCAAGCTCAAGAGAGATGGTACCGTAATCGTTGATCTCGATCTCAGCGTGGTGCAGGCCGCTTAGAAGGTCTTCCGTGTGATCGGCCGTCTCATCGCCGGAATGATCGGAAGCTTCGTCCGATACCTGACCAGATGTGTTCTCTTCGGCCGCGTCCTCGGCTTTCTTGCCCGAACCGCATCCGGTGATGACAGCGGCAAGAAGGGCCGTACATAGAAGAAATAAGGTTGCTTTTTTCATAATCATGCCTCCAGAAAATATAGTTTTTGTTAGGTTACATACTCATTTATTGTAGAATGTATCATGCAGAAATGTCAAATGAATTTTTGTGAAGAAAAAAAGGTTGAAAAAAGGCGTAATCTATTATAGAATGAAAAAAGGAAAAATGAATGTATGAATGCGCGTTTGGCGCGGCTAAGGAGGATTTATAGAATGGCAGATGCTTATATTGAGAAGGGTACTACTTACGAGATTGACGGGAAGGTGTATGAATGTCTGGAATTCTTACACGTAAAACCAGGAAAGGGTTCCGCGTTTGTCCGTACGAAGTTAAAAGACGTGATCAACGGCGGTGTAGTTGAGAGAACATTTAATCCATCGAAGGATGTGCTGAAGAAGGCATTTATCGAGAGGAAGGAAGTACAATACCTGTATAATGACGGTGACCTGTATTATTTTATGGATATGGAGAATTATGAGCAGACACCGGTGGGCAAAGACGATGTCGGCGACGCTTTGAAGTTTGTGAAGGAGAATGAAGTGGTTTCCATGAAGTCTTATCAGGGGAAGGTATTTGCGATTGAGCCTCCGTTCACAGTTGAGCTTGTGATCACAGAGTCTGAACCGGGAGTGAAGGGGAATACGGCGACAGGCGCGACGAAGCCGGCGATCGTTGAGACAGGCGCTCAGGTTATGGTTCCGCTGTTTGTGGAGCAGGGGGAGAAGATCAAGATTGACACCCGTACCGGACAGTATTTATCCAGAGCATAGTATAACAGATACGAAATATGTCGAAATATGGCATACGAAAAGCCTTGCAATTTCTGCAGGGCTTTTTTATAATGGTTATACCATAATATTTCAATTATATTCTAAATGATTCTAAGGCAGGATTCATGCCGGTTTCCATGAGAAAAGACATGCAGCTATTTAAGAAAGGAGAGGAATGACATATTTTCAGTTTATCCATGAGGTAGAAGTTAAGGTGAAGGAAGAAGTAAGGGATGATGTAACGGTATACATACATTCGGCGGTGAAGAACAACGGGACAAAGAGACATGGATTGACGATCGCACAGAAAGGGATCAATATCTTCCCGACGATCTATCTGGAGGAATACTATCAGCAGTTTCAGGGCGGAAGTTCGGTGGAGCATATTGCAGGGGAGATCTTAAGGTTGTATAAGGAAGTACGGTTCCGGCGTTCATTTGAAGGAGAATTTATCAAGGATTATCAGAATGTAAGAAGGAAGATCATCTTTCGTCTGGTGAACCGCGAGGCGAATAAGGAACTGTTGAAGGAAGTTCCCTATGAGGAATATCTGGATCTTGCAGTGATCTTCTATGTGCTGATAGAAGTGAATTCACACGGAATGGCGTCTTTGATGATCAGAGATGAGCATCTGGAGATGTGGAATGTAACGAAGAGCGAGATTGCAAGGAAGGCTAAGGAGAATACACCCAGGCTTCTTCCCTATGAATTTGGGACCATGTATGCTCTGATCGAAGAGCTGACAGGCGAGGATGGGGGAAGCTTTGAAGATGTTATGTATGTGATGAGCAACCGGCTCCGCAGTTATGGCGCTGCGGCGATCTTGTACGAGGACAGGCTTGAAGGAATCGGAGATTATCTTAAGGAGAATTACTATGTGCTGCCAAGTAGTGTGCATGAGGTGATCATTGTGCCGGAGAGTGCTGCCCCAGGGTGGGAAGCGCTGAATGCACTTGTGGCGGAAGTGAACGAGACACAGATTGAAGCAGAGGATATTTTGTCAGATCGTGCATATTATTACGACAGAGGGAAGAGAAAATTACTCTTATAAAGGATAAAATAAAAAAAGTGAAGGAAATGTGAGAAAAGTCGATATCATTTCCTTTACTTTTTCGGATAAATGTGGTAATATAACATTTGCAATTTCATATTACATTATTTGTCGGACATGCATCATGAGAAAGGTCATGCCTGGCAGAGACAGATTATGCACCCGTAGCTCAGGGGATAGAGCACCGCCCTCCGGAGGCGGGAGCGGCGGTTCGAATCCGCCCGGGTGTGTATTTTTATACGAATCGGCAGACAGATCTGCCGTGAGTATCATGTTTTTAAGTGCATATGGAGGTAGTCTTTATGGAAGGAACGAAGAGAGACTGCCCTTCCGTCCGCAGGAGAAGCAAGGGAGGATATCTGCTGGTATTCTTGGTTGCGTTGGCAGCGGCGTTGGTGGCAGCCGGATCAAGTCTTACCGAAGCGAAAGTCCAGAAAGCACAAAAGACAACTTCTGACCGTTTGTATGTGGAGAACAGAGGATGCGAGGTCATGGAACTGAATCCGCTCAGAACGGAAGAATATCCGGAGATTACCGAGGCTGTCAGGGAGTATTACCGGCAGCAGGGAGAGAAAGCCAGTTTTGTGGAGTCGTATGATGATATCCATATCTATACCAAAGAGGGCAGATACCGGGGTACATATGTGGTGTTTGCGGCGTATGATATGAAGATCAAGGATATTTATACGAAGGTTCCCGGGCTTGGTACGGTGTATGTGGAAGACGATGAGGAAGGCGGATGCCGGATCATTGCCGATGTTAAGGACCAGGAGATCAAGGAATATATTCAGATGGTCGCACAGCATGAAGATGTACAGAAGCTTATGACGAAGACGCAGAAGGCATATCAGGAAGCGGTTAGGTCAGACGCGCTGCTTCAGGAAGCGTTGCTGGATCTGAAGAATGCATATGAGAATTCTACCGGGAGTTAGAAGATTGCAATGAGTTTCAAGGGGTCAGATCCCTGTAGATTACAGAGGTCTGGCTTTTTTTTGTACATATTGAGATAGAGGAGGAGAACGAAGATGAAGAAGATCATGGAGCTTATCACAGAAGAGCTGGCCGAGGCATTTCAGGCAGCCGGTTACGATAAGGAATATGCGAAAGTAACCTTATCTAATCGGCCGGATCTGTGTGAATATCAGTGCAACGGGGCGATGGCGGGAGCGAAAGCATATAGGAAGGCTCCGGTCATGATTGCAAATGATGTGGCGGCAGGATTAGAGGGCAGCCGGTGTCTGGAAGAAGTGAATGTGGTGAACCCGGGGTTCATTAATCTGAAGCTTAACAGGGAATATGTGGCAGAGTATCTGAATCAGATGTGTGCGGATGAGAATATGGGCCTTAAGACGGCAGAAGAGCCCAGGACGATCGTTGTTGACTACGGCGGACCTAACGTGGCGAAGCCGCTCCATGTGGGACATCTGCGCTCTGCGATCATCGGCGAAGGGATTAAAAGGCTTGCAAGGAAGATGGGACATAAGGTATTGGGAGATATCCATCTGGGCGACTGGGGCTACCAGATGGGACTGATCATCACGGAACTTAAGGAGCGTAAGCCTGACCTGCCGTATTTTGATGAAGGATTTGGCGGGGAGTATCCGGCGGAGGCACCGTTTACCATAGGCGAGCTGGAGGAGATCTATCCAACGGCAAGCGGCAAGGCGAAGGATGACGAGGAATACAGGAGAGAAGCGCTCAAGGCGACGTATCTCCTGCAGAATGGACACAAGGGATATATGGCGGTGTGGCGGCATATTATGAATATTTCCGTAGAAGACCTTAAGAAGAATTATGCGAGCCTGAACGTGCACTTTGATCTTTGGAAGGGCGAGGCGGATGCCCAGGCCTATATTCCGGATATGATCGACAGATTGAAGAAGGAAGGATATGCCCATATTGACGAGGGCGCGCTGGTGATCGATGTGCAGGAGGAGACGGATACCAAGGAGATTCCGCCGTGCATGATCCAGAAATCAGACGGGGCGTCGCTCTACGGGACGACAGATCTTGCGACGCTGATCCAGAGGGAGCAGGATTATCAGCCGGATCAGATCATCTATGTTGCGGACAAGCGTCAGGATCTGCATTTTCTCCAGGTGTTCAGGGCAGCGAGGAAGACTGGTATTGTGCCGGAGGGAACGGATCTTGCATTCCTGGGGTTCGGCACGATGAACGGTAAGGACGGCAAGCCTTTTAAGACCAGGGAAGGCGGAGTGATGCGTCTGGAGAATCTGATCGCGGAGATTGAAGATGAGATGCGCAGGAAGATTGCCGAGAATCGGACGGTTGCAGAAGATGAAGCAGATGAGACGGCGAAGATCGTCGGAATGTCCGCAATCAAGTACGGAGATCTGTCGAACCAGGCGTCCAAGGATTATGTGTTCGACGTAGACCGCTTTACCTCTTTTGAGGGGAATACTGGTCCCTATATCCTGTATACCATCGTGCGGATCAAATCGATCCTGAACAAATATCAGGCGGACGGCAATGGACTGGAAGGCCTTGCGATCAGATGTGCGCAGAACGATAGTGAGAAGGCGCTGATGCTGGAGATCTTAAAATACAATGACGTGATGGAGACGGCATTTGAAGAGCTGGCGCTTCATAAGATCTGTGCCTATATCTATGATCTGGCGAATGTGTTCAACCGTTTCTACCATGAGACGAAGATCCTTGCAGAGGAGGATGAGACAAAGCAGAAGGGATATATCGCTTTGCTGATACTGACGAGAAGGGTGCTGGAAGCCTGTATAGATGTGCTGGGCTTTACGGCGCCGGAGAGGATGTAGGAGATGACGGAGAAGTTATTCTACCAGGACAGTTACGTCAGGGAATTTGATGCAGAGGTCCTGGAGTGTGAGAAGACGGCCCAAGGGTATAAGGTGGTGCTTGACAGGACTGCATTTTTCCCGGAGGGCGGAGGTCAGTACGGGGATATTGGCTGGATAGACGGGATCCGTGTCACGGATGCCCATGAGAAGGACGGGATCATATACCATACCATGGAAGGCCCCCTGACGGTGGGCGGACATGTACATGGGAAGCTTGACTGGGAGGAACGGTTTGAGCGGATGCAGCAGCACACAGGAGAGCATATCATCTCAGGGATCGTTCATGCCAGATTTGGCTATGAGAACGTAGGATTTCATCTGGGGAGTGATTACTGTACGATGGATTTTAACGGTCCGATCACCAGAGAGCAGTTACGAGAGATTGAGATGGAAGCGAACCGTGCCGTATTCCGGAATCTGGCGGTTGAGGTGACATATCCGTCTAAGGAAGAACTTGTGCACATGGAATACAGGAGCAAGATTGAGATCGAAGGGCAGGTCCGTATCATAACAGTACCGGGATATGACGTATGTGCGTGCTGCGCGCCCCATATGAAGAGTACCGGGGAGATCGGCCTCATCAAGCTGGTGGATATGATGAACTATAAAGGCGGGGAACGTATCACGATGCTGGCGGGTTTCCGCGCGCTCAGGGATTACAGTATCAAGGATGAGAATACGAAGACAGTTTCCGCACTTCTCTGTGTGAAGGAGTATGAGACGGCGGAAGCGGTATCGCACCTCAAGGAAGAGATGGCAAGTCTCAAGGGGAAGAACGCATCGCTGCAGCAGAAGCTTCTGGGATACCGGGCGGCAGAGATACCTCTTGGGGAGGGCGTGACGGCCGTATTCGATCCGGAGCTTTCGGGAAATGAGCCGAGAGAACTGATGAACCTTCTGCTGGAGAGGGGCGCCGCATGCTGCGCTGTATTCGCGGGGACGGATCAGAGCGGGTACCGCTATGTGATCGGCAGCCGTAAGGAGGATGTAAGACCGTACAGCAAGCTGTTGAATGAAGCATTTAACGGCAGAGGCGGCGGGAAGCCGGAGATGGTGCAGGGATCTCTTGCGGGGACAGAAGAAGCGATCCGGGCGAAATTATTATAAGTCAATATTTTATCACGGTTCTGTCACAGTTTGAACACAATTTGGCGGTAGAATAGTCATCAGAAGCAGAGAAAAGTAATTTCGAAAGGAGATATCAATATGGATCACCAATATACTTATTATACGCCAGGACAGGAACCGAATATGCAGGATGACAGGAATCAGGGACACCCGCACAGGAAGGGAGGAGTTCCCAAGTGGATGAAGACGGTATGCTTCGGGTTGATATTTGGAGTGACCGCAAGCGCCGCGTTTCAGACCAGCAACATCGTAGCAGACAGAGTGTTCGGTACGGCGGAACGCGGAGAGGATACGAAGAAGACGGAGAGTGTAGGCAATACGAAGCTTACGACAGCTTCCAGCGGTACGGTAGATTCCAATGTAGCGGATATTACGAAGAATACCATGCCGTCTGTAGTCTCAATCACGAATATGAGTGTCCAACAGGTACAGAGTTTCTTCGGAGGCGTACAGGAGCGGGAGAGCGAGAGCGCCGGTTCCGGTATCATTATCGGCCAGAATGATACAGAGCTTCTGATCGTGACGAACAATCATGTCGTTGAAGGCAGCGATACGCTTACGGTGTCTTTCATAGACCAGGAGAGCGTGGAGGCGAATATAAAGGGAACGGATGCGAACCGGGATCTGGCAGTGGTAGCGGTAGAGCTCAGTAAGGTGAAGGACAGTACCAGAGAGAAGATCGCTGTAGCGACGCTGGGGGATTCCGAGCAGATCCAGGTAGGAGAAGAGGCTATTGCCATTGGGAATGCGCTTGGATACGGACAGTCTGTAACCAGAGGGATTATCTCTGCTACAGACAGAACGATTGACGGAATAGACAGCAGCCTGATCCAGACAGACGCAGCGATCAATCCTGGGAACAGCGGCGGCGCCCTGCTGAATGCGAACGGCGAGGTGATCGGGATCAATACTGCGAAAGCAGCGATGGATGCGGTAGAGGGCATGGGCTATGCCATTCCGATCTCTGAAGCGAGAGAGACCATTGAAGGACTGATGAACCAGGAGACAAAGACGAAGGTTGCAGAGAGTGAGAGAGGCTTCATCGGCATTGAGGGAGTGGATGTGTCCCAGGATACTTCTCAGATGTATAATATGCCGATGGGTGTATATATATCCAATGTCACCAGAGGCGGCGGTGCGGCGAAAGCAGGTATCACCAAGGGTTCTGTGATCACGGCGCTGAACGGGTCTTCGGTGAACAGCATGGCGGCACTTCAGGAACAGCTTCAGTATTACAGAGCCGGAGAGACGGTGACGCTTACTATAGAGACGCCGGGTAATAACGGTGAATATACGAGTCAGGATGTGGAAGTAACACTTGGTAACAGTACGAAATAAAAGATAATAAAAGGCTGGGCAGGATGTCCGGCCTTTTTGACATAATTAGGATATAATTAAGAAAATATTTTTTGAAATTTTAGAAGGGATGTAGTATAATGACCGTATACGTGAAAAAAAGAGGAGGAACACATACTGATGAAATGTCCAATATGCGGTCAGGAATTAAAGCAGGGAAAAAAAGACCCGAACTATCTCTTATGCTATAATTGCAAGAAAAAGTTCAAGGTTCCCCAGAAGACAATAGAGAAGAATGATGATGAAGATGAGGAGGAACAGAGATACTCCAATATACCTCCGAAGCAGGTTCGGAAGAAACGGGAAGAAGAGATGCGCAGGGCATACGACGAGATGCTCGCGGTAGGGGACGGCAAGAAAAAGAAGAAAAAGACGAGACGTCAGGAAGAGATCGAAGACGACTATGATGACGACTATGATGATGATTATGACTATGACGATGATGAGAAGATGTCTAAGCTTCCAATCATCATCCTTGCAGTTGCAATTGTGATCGTGGCCGCGTTGATCGTGTTTGTCCTGTTAAAATAGTGCTTCCATACTTAAATGATTCGGGGCTGCCTGGGATTCCTTTCCCCAGGCAGCCCCTTTTAGTTTTAGCGAAGCTGGAACTTCTGAACAGACTGTTTCAGCTCCTCTGCCTGCTTATGAAGTTCGCTTGCGGAGGCGGCTGATTTCTCTGCGGTTGCAGTGTTGGTCTGGACGACATCGGAGATCTGCTCTACGCCGTCTGTAAGCTGCTGAAGAGACAATGCCTGCTGCTGTGCGGAATCGGCGATCTTCTGGATCAGATCGGCGGTACTCTGGGAACCGGATACGCCGACTGCGAGAGCTTCGGTTGTATCACCGGACAGAGCGGTTCCGTGCTGTACGAGTTCCAGAGAATTCTCGATCAACTTCGTGATATCCTTAGCGGCAATGGAGCTCTTGTTGGCAAGGCTCTGTACCTCGTCGGCGACAACGGCGAAACCTCTGCCGTATGTGCCTGCACGGGCAGCCTCCACGGATGCATTGATCGCCAGAATATTAGTCTGGAAGGAAATGTCTTCAATCGTCTTAATAATCCCATTGATCTTCTGGGAAGACTCGGAGATATCTGCCATGGCTGACGTCAGTTCTTCCATCTTCTTACTGCATGCAGTAAGCTGTGCTGCCGAATCCATGGAAGTCTTCCGTGCATTGTCGGCATCCTGTGAGGTCGAGGATACCTGACTGGATAAGGACTGGATATTGGCAGAAAGCTCCTGGATAGCAGATGCCTGTTCGGCGGCGCCAGAGGAGAGAACCTGGGCGTCAGACGCCATCTGTTCTGACTCGTCAGACACCTGGCGGGCCGTATGGTTGATCTGGGATAGCGCAAGATTCAGAGAATCCAGAATCTGTCTAAGAGCGTTCTGGATCGGCAGGAATTCTCCGCGGTAATCTGTGTTGATGGATAGGTTCATCTTGCCTTGCGCCATCTGTGCCAGCTTGGAGTCAATGTCATGTATGTAATTCTTCAGCTCTTTCTTCGTCTCATGGATGGAGGCGACAAGCATACCGATCTCAGAGGTATCAGACTCAAGCGGGAATTCTGCCGAGAGATTCCCCATAGATATCTCACCCATCTGATCCCGGACAGCAATGATCGGGTGAAGGATCTTGCGGCGTGTGACGGACATCACAACGAGCTGAATGACACCTACCAGAACCAGAGCCGTATATATGAGGATACGGATGATCGTCAGGCGCAGGTTCAATGCCCTGATCTCTTCGGCAGTCCGTGTATCCAGCGCCGAGAGGAATTGTTCCTTGAGGGTATTGATCTGCGCGATAGAAGAACTGTATTCTTCGCCGTAGACATAATCCAGCGCTTTCTGAAGCTTCTTCTCCTGCACATTGTTCATGGCGTCCTCCTCAAGAGGGACCAGCTTATTGGAGAGCGCGGACATCTCGTCGATCATGCTCTGCTCCCCGGAGGTAATTCCGATCTCCTGCATGGCGGCGACACCTTGGTCGCGGTTCTTGAGGTTGTTGATCTCGTTCCAGTAGTTGTCATAGTGTACCTGATCCCCGGTTGCCGCGTAAGCGCGGACCTCATTGGTCAGATAGGCAGAACCGTTCATGAACCGGTTGGCGTTGTAGGTCAGGTTAAACCGGTCTTCGTTATTCTGTGAAAGCTTCTTATCTACGTTGGCGTAGAAGAGAAGAAGCAATGCCATTAAGATCAGCGCAAAAATGGATATGCCATTCAAAACGGCAATAAGTTTGGATTGTTTCATTGCTTTTTTCATTTGAAAATCTCCTTTGACATTAAATAATACCTATTCTTAGTGTATAGAAAAAAGAGGGAAATTTCAATGATATATTTTATAATCAAAAGTATTTCAGCAGTATTGTTATGAAGGACTCCCAGATTGCCGATTATATTAATAGCAGCACAATAGTCGAGACACCGTTAAGGAGGAAGGATATGCGGATCAGCACACAGAATCTATTCTGGATGAATACTGCACGCGGGCAGAAGAGTCTGAATCAGTTATTACCCGGAGCTGTAAGGACGGCGGACGCACGGAGGGCCTTGGAGCAGAAGGAGATCACTGAGAAGGCATCGGCCCTTACAAGGAACGGAGAAGAGAAGAGGATAGATCTCGGGCTCGAGAATACGGGTACGGCGGCGCCTCTGTCAGCATTCATCGTGGCGAAGGGGGATGTGCCGGTAAAGGCGGCTCAGAAGATAGAAGAGTTTTATCAGGCGGCAGGTTCTTTGACGGACAGCGTTACCTACAAGGAGGCAAGGCTTCGCTATCTGCAGTCAGAATATGAGAAGATTGCAGACAGCGGTTCGAAGAAGCGTGCAGATAAGCTGAAGGAATTGATGGAAGAAGAGTACAGGGATATGGCGGAGATCTTAGAATGGAGAGCAGATCTGATGGATGAAGGCTTCCGTAATTCTGACGCCGTGTACGGGAAGTTATTCGGCGAAGAATTCCGGACGGTGCTTGGGGAGATCCCGGACAGGATCAGAAGTATCGCAGACAGTTTGAAGGGTACAGACAATATGGAGGAAGCGCTAGAGTATCTTGCATCAGCCAAGGAACAGCTTCTAAAGCTTGCGGACGGGCTTAAGACCAAGTATCAGGGGTATACGGGGCAAGAACTGGCAGGATATGAATATTCATCGGAGGATGATTTCGCAGGAGTGGTGAAGTCGTACGGGCTTCTCTGGAACTTCGATGAAGTGACTGTGGATACTGCTAATATGCAGAATTTGGCAGATTACGGCGTGGATATCAACAATCTGAGCGCGATTCCAGAGGCGGTCAATCTAATTGATACGAAGGCGTAAGTTTTATCAAGATACCGGGAAAGGCTAAGGTATTCCCGGTGTTTTTTTGTGACGGCATGTCCGTTTTGCAGCAAAAGGTATCTGACACCGCAGGAAGTCTATTTTATGGAGAATTTCGAGAATGGGAGCGCAGGGGGGAGAAAGGATTGGAGACGTAAGAATTGTCAGCATAAGACAGACGGTATGAGGAGGCATAGGAAGAGAAAGGTGTTCAGTAAGTGACAAGAATGTCACGGACGGATTCACCGTACTGTCATCAATCTCGTGTATGATAGAATATATCGAATATACAGGAGGTGTCTTATGGAGATTCTAAGATGTGAACATCTTTCAAAGATCTATGGTTCAGGAGATACAAGTGTAAATGCACTAGACGACGTATCATTCAGTGTAGAAGCAGGAGAATTCGTATCCATCGTAGGCCCGTCCGGAAGCGGCAAGTCCACCCTGCTGCATATATTGGGCGGGGTAGATAAGCCGACGAAGGGAAGGGTGATGATCGGAGGCACGGACATTCATGCCTTGGGTGAGAGTAAGCTCGCGGTATTCAGAAGGAGGCAGATCGGGCTGATCTATCAGTTCTATAACCTGCTTCCGGTGTTGAATGTAGATGAGAATATCGTATTGCCGCATCTTCTCGACGGGAGGAAGTTCGACCAGGAGCGGCTTGATCTGGTGGTGGAGCGGATGGGGCTTACGGATCGGAGAAATAATCTGCCAAGCCAGCTCTCAGGCGGGCAGCAGCAGAGAGTGTCTATTGGGCGGGCATTATACAACCACCCGGCGATCATCCTGGCGGATGAGCCAACCGGCAACCTGGACCGGAGGAATGGGGAAGAGATCGTGCGTCTGCTGAAGGAGTCCAACCGGAGCCAGAAGCAGACCCTTCTGATCATTACTCATGACGAGAGTATCGCGCTGCAGGCAGACCGGATGCTCAGCCTCGAGGACGGATGCATCACGAGAGACGAGCGGATTAGGATGACTGGGGGTGGCATGTGATGAGACAGAATATTGTATTCTATGTCACCAGACAGTATATGAAGCGGAACAAAGGCCGCACATTCGGGACATTTATCGGGATCGTATTCATGGTGATCTTGATGACAGGAGTATTCATCGGCAAAGAGACTGGGATTGGATATCTGGAAGAGATCGCAGCACTAAAAGACGGCAAATGGCATGTGAGCATGTATGATGTCACAGAGGAAATGTGCGAGGAGGCAGAAGCGCTCCCTTATGTCCGTGAAACAGGCAGATCCCAGGCTTTGGGAGTCACCGGATTCGCACAGTCGGCGAATAAGGAACGCCCCTATCTTAATATCAAGGCATATTCGCCGGTCTGCTTTGACTGGATGAATATACATCTTACAGAAGGAAGATTTCCGGAGAATGAAGAAGAGCTGGTGCTGAGCAAGAGTGCGGTTGACGACGGCGCCAAAGTCCAGGTAGGGGACTGGATCGATGCAAGTTTTTTCAAACGCTCTGTCACGAAGATCGATGAAGAGGCCAAGGAGATAATCTTTCCATTCTCCGGGATTACTTTAAAGGATGGGGAGACGAAGGCTGTGCCGGAATCGTTCCCCTATTATGGCGAGAATGACAGCTTCCGGGAGAACATAGAATATACGGGCAAGACCGGGAGGTACCAGATCGTCGGCGTGATAGAGACGCCGTCCTATGAAGACCCCGGCGCGGCGGGCTATACTGCGATCACAGGTCTCGGCGGACAGGCAGAGACGACAGGCGAGGCAGGCTTAACGGAGCAGCCAGAAGAACGCGGCAACCTGACCCTGTTATTCGATCTTGAGCTCCTGCCGCCGGATTATGGTATGGAGATTTATGATATCGCTGACGGCTGCAAGATAGATTTCAATAATTATGTGCTCGGTTTCTCGGCCAATTCTTCGGAGTCTACATTGAATATGGTGATCCGGTATCTGACGGTTGTATTCGTGGTCCTGATCATGGGAGCGTCGGTGCTTCTGATCTACAATGTGTTCAATCTGTCGTTTCAGGAACGGAGCAGATATCTGGGAATGCTGTGTTCGGTCGGCGCTACGGGTAGACAGAAGAGAAGCAGTATCTATTACGAATCCTTCTGCCTGCTGATCTTCGCTCTTCCAACAGGAATCCTTGCAGGTATCGGGATCATTAAGCTTGCCATGCTGGTTTTTCGTCCCCTGCTGGGTATGATGGTCGGGATACAGGAAGTTGCGGAATTAAGTCCGGTATCCGTCCGGATATCGGGTGAGAATATGGCGGCGGTGGTTCTGGTGAGTATGCTTACGGTTCTGATCTCTGCGTGGCTTCCGGCAAGGAAGATCGGGAAGATCGGCCCTATCGAATGTATTCGCGGAAATACAGAGAAGAAGGGCCGGCAATATGCCATGAAGCCTTCGGTGATCCAAGCATTTGGTGCGGAAGGGATGCTGGCCAGGAATATGCTGACGCGCCAGAAGAGGCGGCCAAGGGCGGCGGCGGTATCTGCGGCAGTATTCATGGTGATCCTGATCGTCACGGTGTACGGGACCAGTACGATCCATGAGATTCTGGACGTGAAGATCAACAGATCTGTGCTCGATATCCAGACCGACGATTATGATTATGCGCTTTATTCATACGGATACAGTGCGGAATATGAAGCGCTGAAAGAAGAGATAGCCAACAGCCCGGACGTAGTAAGTACGGCAGAGTGGGGAGATGGTATGTTCACGGGACAGGTGCCGTCTGACACCTACAGTGCAGAATACTGGGAGGCATTAAGAGAGATCTTCAGTCTGTATTATCACAGAGACATTACGGAAGAAGAGTTCCGGAAGGAGCATCTGCAGGATAAATCTGTGGTAAATATCCTTGCCGTAGATGATAAGAGCCTGCAGGAGATAGCAGAGCGGGCCGGAATATCCGCCGAGCGGCTGATGGATGCGGAGCGCCCGGCAGCGCTTATGGTGAAGGAGGGCGTGATCTCCACGGATACCTACCGGGTCTCCGAGATGGAGCCAAAACGCTACCGGATCTTCCATATAGAAAATATGTCGGATCTTGAACCAGGGGATGAGGTAGCCTTAGAATTGTATGATTCGGACCGTGAGGAGAATGTTACCGTGCCGATTGAGAACGCCGGGATCGTCTCGGAGGAAATGCTGACAGATTATGTGACCTTTGGAAATGATAACCAATATGTCTGGCTGCTTGTGAGCACAGGCGTAGCAAAAGAAATTGACGGTATTGCGGGCGGCAGAAAAGAATCGGCAGGCATCAGCCCTACGATCTATATGAAGATGGACGGGAAAGGCGGGGAACTGATTGACAAGCTTGAGAGGCTGAACGACATAGAGGATTCGGATTATATATTTGCGAAGCTGGGATCTCAGGAGAATCTGATGAATACACTGGTTCAGATCGCGGACGTGCTGTTGGGATGTTTTGTAGTGCTTACGTCGGTCATCTGTCTGCTGAATCTGTTCAACTCTATACGGGGATGGAGAGATGAGAGCAGGCAGGAGTGGACGGTGCTGTATTCTGTGGGCATGACGGAAGGACAGCTGCGCAAAATGCTGCTCTATGAATGTCTGGGAATCTTCCTGCGGGCGGTTTTGTGGGCAGGGATCTGTTCCGGTCTCTTATATGCGCTGATTCAGGCGGGAGTGACGAAGATCTTCGGGAATCTTAGATTACCGTTTCCGATAGCAGGGGCGGCATTCTCCGTAGTCCTTGCGGGAGGTGTGCTGGCAGTATTCACGCTTCTGGTGCATGGCAGGAAGAGCGGTATAGATTCGATGCAGAATTAAGGAAGAGAGGCAGATAAGAAATGACGGTTTTGGTTGTGGAGGATGACAGTGTAATCCTGGAAGGGCTGAGATTTGCTCTGACACAGGAGGGTTATCAGGTGATGACGGCAGCTTCGGCGGCAGAGGCGATGGAGGTGATAGAGGGCGGAGATTCCATCGGTTTCTATCTGTTGGACGTTATGCTGCCGGACGGCGACGGCTATCAGATCTGCCGGGCAGTCCGGCAGATAAGCCAGGCGCCGATCCTGTTCCTGACAGCGTGTGATGACGAGGTCAATACGGTGATGGCGTTAGAGCAGGGGGCGGATGATTATATTGCCAAGCCCTTCCGCATCAGGGAATTGACGGCACGGATGAAGGCCATCTTGCGGAGAACCTCAAGGAACCCGGAGGCTGCCGCGAACATTCTGATGGTGGGGCGTAATCAGGTGAACCTGCAGACCGGGAGAGTGTATCTTGATCAGGAGGAGATCGTGCTGACAGCCATGGAATATAAGCTTCTGCTGATTTTTTTGAACCATCGGGGGCAAATACTGACCAGACGGCAGATCCTGGAGCATATCTGGGATGAGGCAGGAGATTTTGTCAATGATAATACTTTGAGCGTCTATGTCAAGCGTCTGCGGAAGAAGCTTGGGGATACGGCAGAAGGAGAACTGATCCAGACGGTGCGGGGAACAGGGTACCGGCTTGTGTGATCGCATATATGCGGTATTACATTGAAGAGATGAGAAAGAGAAGGAGAAGAGATGGATAGTGTCGTATATTTCCTTATGATCATCATATCGGCTGCTGCCTGTGCCGTATTAAGACAGCCAGAGCCGGTCTGCATCGTTCTCGGCGTCTGCATAGCCGGGATGTTCCTTGCGTCTGTATTCTTCCATTACCGGAGAGAAAAGCAGTTGGCAGAGCTGACCGCATACCTGACGCGCCTTCAGGATCAGCTTACGCTGCCGGATCTCGCCAGATGCCGGAGCGGCCAGCTTGGTATTCTGGAGAGCGAGATCTATAAGCTTGTGGTCCTGATCAGCGAGCAGCGGTCAGCGTCAGACCGCAAGAAGAGACAACTGGCAGATCTGCTGTCAGACATCTCCCATCAGATTAAGACGCCGCTTGCGTCTGTCACGATCATGACAGATCTGTTGAAGAAGCCGGATCTTCCGGAAGAGAAGAGAGAGGAATTCACAGACAAGATTGAGTCTCAGGTGAACCGGATCACGTGGTTGATCCGGAACCTTCTGACGCTGTCGCAGTTGGACGCGGATATGCTCAGGCTTAAGAAGGAAGAGGTGATGGTGAGGGATCTTCTTCTCAGGTCCTGCCAGCCCTTTGAGATTCTGGCGGAGCTTAAGGGAGTAGAGCTTCACATCGCTGCAGAAGGTGATATGAGGATCATTTGTGACGAGCGTTGGACGGAAGAAGCCATTTCCAATATCGTGAAGAACTGTATCGAGCATACGCCCCCGGGCGGATGGGTGAAGCTTACGGCTGATCAGAATAATTTCTCGACTAACATAAAGATCAGAGATAATGGGGAAGGGATCTCGAAAGAACAACTTCCCCATATATTCGAGAGATTTTATAAGGGCGGAAGCCGCTCACAGGATAGTGTGGGGATCGGGCTTGCCATGTCAAAGCAGATCATCATGAAGCAGAACGGAACGGTCAATGTGAAGAGCGAGACAGGGAGGGGAACAGAATTCCATATCAAGCTGTACTCGGAAGTGGTGATCTAAAAGTCAGCAAATACTTCCATCTGCTTCTTTAATTCATCTACAATCTCCCGGTTCGTATCCATACGGCCTGTGATATCTGACATATCTGCAACCAGACTCTTTGTGCTGCCTGCGACTCCATTGATCCCGTCTGCACCCTCGTCGATCGCCTTAGAAATACTGTCGATAGAATCGGCGATCTCAACCATAGAGTTCCTGAGCCGGTCGGTCCTGCTGTTAAATGCATCGATCATTTCCTTAACATAGTCGGCGTCTTCTTTGTATTGTCTTCCGGAACGAATGAATTCCTGGAATTCCGTAAGAATCGTTCCGCTCAGATAATCCGCCATATCCTGGGAGTGCTTGGACAGATTGTG
>Ga0137308_101120_pt1 | contig 30425 bp, 46 predicted proteins | sample Inofrocosms_June_FD_97181 | JGI IMG/M metagenome (GOLD analysis project Ga0137308, IMG submission 97181) | Mouse cecal microbial communities from Vienna, Austria - N-Acetylneuraminic and N-Acetylglucosamine D2O microcosms_June | ecosystem: Host-associated > Mammals > Digestive system > Large...
ACATCTAAATGCAATAAATCCTCCAGCCATTATATTTTAAATTATAAAATGCTCAGATTAAATTGTCAAATCTAATTATTGCATGTCTGAGGATGTTATCAACTCCCTAATGTCAACACCAATAGTAGATGCTATATTTTGAAATGTATACAAATCGGGCTGCGAGGTATTGGTACACCACTTGGAGACGGTGACAGGGTCTTTACCGAGTTGTTCGGCGAGCCATTTGCCGGTGTGGCCTGTTTCTGCTAATACTGCTTTTATTCTGTTTAGTTTTTGTCGTTCTGTTTTTGTCTCCATTGATTGATTTATTAAATTTGAACGCAAAGTTACTAAAGATAAATGAGACGGAAAACGAATATGCTGTAAAACATAGTCATTGCCGTCTCATTTTAGCCAGATTTCAGTTACAGTGTCACTTCCGAGCACCTATTCGGTGCTGGCGCAGGAAGGCATCGAGGTCGGCGCGGTTGACGTAGATTTTGCGGCCTATCTGCGAGAAGGGAATGAGGCGTTGGTCGCGGTAGTTCTGCCACGTTTTGGGGGAAATGCCGAGGATTTCGCGGACTTCGTCGGACTCAAACCAGTCTTTGCCGGGATTTCCGGTCCGGGTTTTCTCGACTATCTCAATGAGGCGGTCGAGTTTCTCGTGCAGTGATTGCCACTCCTCCTGTGGAATCATTAGCATGAGCGATGTCGGAGCGGAGTTTTGCTGAGATTTACTCAAGGGGTTTGTCATATTCTTCAGAGAGCTTGACGATTGCTTCCTTGCATTCGTCGAAGTGCTGTCGGAGCAGGTTGTTGATGAAGGTTGTAAGATTGGCCTTGCGAGTCCCACATAGGAGTTGCAGCTGCCTGATCTGCTTCACAAATTCAGGGCAGATTCTTACATTCGAGCATCCGATGGGTGGACATAGATACGACAGATCATCAATAAATTTTTGTCTGTATTCTTCCACTTGTGCCGATAGAGCCGAATTGCGGGATTTTGATGTAGAACTTCCCTTATGGTTGGATTGCACCGAGGAAGGCGGTTCATGTGTTGTGGGAATTGATTCCTCAGTGCTATTTCGGGGAGCGGAAGGCGGTGCTTCCTTAGCGCGAAAATTCTCCACGAAGGCCTCTGCATCAAAGTCGTTGTCATATCTTTTTGCCATAATTCACTATTTCTGGGGTTAACATACATCTTGACTATTCCATTGGACGCTTCCACATCTACACACCTGAGGCTGTCCGGGCTTACTGTAGAAGTCCGGGTGATGGGTGCAGGGTTCGTTCTGAACGGCATATTCCTTTGAACATTGGGCGGTCAATCATTCCAAAACTCATCAACTGAATGTGACGGCGTATGTGCTCCGGGTAAATATGCTGATTCAAAAGAATCTGGTATGTGGTGGGACGCAAATTTCAGCAAGTACGAATTTCGTGTTTTTCTCAAATAGTCCGGCGGCGGAATCTGAGGAGGCTGAAATTCTACGACAAAGATAGCATGACGCCCTATGTCTGCCCAAATTTTCAGACCTGTCGGGATTATGTCGCCTCGCATTGCCTGAATCTGCCGCGATTCATGGCTATGAAGCCGCATGGCTACGAATCCGCATTTATACGTTTAAATGTTTGAATAAATGAACAAACAGAAATATGCCTTTGCGCTCTTGCAAATGGATATTCATATATTTTCACATCAGCACTCTCAAACAGTCGTTTATTTATGTGGCAATCAGGATTTATGCCTATAACTATATCTGAGAGTATGTAAAAGCGAATTGATTCATAGATGTTTATCAAGTCGTATATACATTCCTATAATAGTAAGTATGCTCAAAAGGGTGCATACACTGACTTCCTTGCCTCTACATAGGAATATGACAAAGTTAACGTCAATAGATATGCAAGTCCAAATATTTGAATCTATGGGGCATCGGGTGCCTAAATCTGCCGTCAAATGCCGTTTGTTACATCGAAATTCAAGTATGGTACCACTATGCAGTCAAGAAAGTAGGTAGAAATTTCAAACGTTCCGCTTCCATTGGCCATCGAATTTCACTCCCGTTCAATCCGATTTACGCCACATGCAGACGGGTGTGTAGACGGGTGGAAGCGGAATTTGGTAGTTTCGGAAATTTTTCGTATCTTTAATATGGCATTCGTGGAAACATCCAAGACCGGATGTGGCAATTCGCTGAAAAACAGATATCCACATGGATGAGCAAGGTATGTTGCAAGGCACTCGAAATAAAACCGGTGCCTCACAACCCTTGCTCTCCGAGGGAATGGTTTCCTCCAAAGTCGGAAACCCCTTTTCAACGCCTGCGGCATTTTTCAGCGAAGCAATCTGCGATGCCATCTATTATTTTTATGGGTAAATACTCAAACAACGGAGGTCGCAGACCCAAGACCGACCCTTCCGTGAACCGCTACGTCGTGCGGTTCAACGCAGAGGAAAATGCTCGATTCCTCTCAATGTTCGAGCAGTCCGGAGCCATCAACAAGGCTGCCTTCATCAAAAACTTTCTTTTCCAGAAGCCTTTCAAGGTCTTTGTTGTCGATGAAAACACACGGATTTTCATCAATCAGTTGTCCTCGCTGAACGCACTCTATCGAACTTATGGTGTCAGTTACGACACTTTGGTAAAGACGCTTCGTGAGAATTTCAGCGAAAAGAAATGCAATGCCGCCATCGAGAGGCTGCGAGAAGCAACGATGAGGCTGGTGTCTGTATGTCTCGACATTCAGGAACTGGCCAAACAATTCGACCATCGCTGGCAACAAACCATACAGGACAAATAAGAACAGCGAAAGAAAACGTCGGCAGGGAGCAACCTCCTTGCCAACGTTAATTCTCTCTATTCATCGTTCCGCATCGTTCTGGTCATTGTTCCACATTGTTCCGCATTGTTCCGCATTGTTCCGCATCATTCCATTGACGCCGGATTAGTGACATTATCGGTGCCATTATTGGTGCCAATCTCTAATTTATTGGTGCCATTATTGGTGACATCGATGCCATTATTGATGACAACAATGTATTTATTGGTGACATTCCATATAGCACCAACTCTGACTTGTGACTATTGCGGCAGAATAGAGACGACAATTCTTAATCAGAGTAGTTTCTTCAGCTCATCCATATCCGGGAGGGTGTCTTTCAGCATTTCGGGCATTTCTTTAGTTGTAGTATATGTGGCAACGCCCATCGGTTTGTCGTAGTCCTGCATGACGTACTCCACAAAGCTTCTGTTAGCCTCCTTGCATAGGATGATTCCGATAGATGGATTTTCATGCGACTTTTTAACTTTATCATCAAGGATTCGCAGGTAGGTCATCAGCTGGGCAAGATAGCTCGACTTGAATTTGCCCGATTTGAGCTCGACCACAACCAGTGCGTTCAGTTCACGGTTGAAGAACAACAGATCGGGGAAGAAGTCCTCTGAATATATTTCAAGATGGTACTGATTGCCGACGAAAGCAAAATCCTTACCAAATGTCATTATGAATTTCTTAATATTGTGTACTATCTGTTGTTCGACTACACGTTCATCAATATCCTGCAAATCCCGCTCGCCGATTTCCTCTGTGTTTATGAAATCCAATAGATAGGAGTCTTTGAATTGCATGACAGCCTTTCGAGCCAGATTCTTATCCTCAATTCGCTCTATAAAGTTATTAGGAGCTTTTCCGGCCTTTTTATACTCACCTTCTGATATAACTTGTTCGAGGCGTGGTACTGACATATGTTCTTCAACACACCTTCCCATGTAATAATACCGTTCCTCGTTATTTTTGCATTTGCGAAGCAGTACGGTATGATGAGTGAACGGAGTTTTAAGATAGTCTTCCATTGGAAATGCCGATGGTGTCTCAATCTTGATTAGACCCAATATATCTTCCACATTGGCAATAAGTTGTAATTCGTCGGTTGCAACCGACGAATTATCTTTGGTCAAATTGTCGGTTGCAACCGACGATTTAGAGTCTATGAATGACCAACCCTCATAGAATAATCTCATCTCTTTAAGTTGGGTCTCCCCATATCCCCTAAGTCCAGGAAGAATCTTTCTGAGCCGTTCACTGATAGCTTTCAATGCCCCGGTTCCCCACACTCCGTTTCTTGTGTTTAAAGACACATATTTCCCAATGGCAAAATATGTAAACAGTTGCACCCGATTGACACCCTTTGCTGCTTCATATTGACCTTTCAGAATAGCATTCTTGATGGTTTCAGCCGCATGGTTGTATATCTTGGTTATGTCTAAGCTCTTTTCCATATGCAAATTTACTGATTATTTGTCGGTTGGTCAAATTTCCTTCGGAATCGAGCACCGAGCTAAGCTCGATATGCGCTATTTGCCAACTCGCGAATAAGATTATTTGTTGATTGCCGAAATTACAGCCATTATTTGTTCCGGGGTCATACCCTTTAGCAATTCGATGGCCTGTTCTTCTTTTGTTGCTCCAGATTCCTCTGTCGCGGTTGCCGAGGATTGTTTCTTTGCGAAGACATTGCGTAGAGTTTCATCGGTCTTGGAGGTGTCGAAGCTACCCATATAACGCTCGGTTGTGGCGAGATTGCTATGACCGAGAATATTCTTGATGGCTGATGACTCGGCCCCGGACTCCTGCGCTATATGAGCGAACGAGTGACGGCTGATGTGCATTGAAAGAGGTTTCTCTATCTCAGCTTTCTCTGCAATCTTTTTGAGATATTTGTTAATAAGGGCGTTTTTTGATGAAATATCCTGATACATCTTGTGGCGCAGTTCCGGGCGCATTCTGTCTTTGTCGGCTTGTGTCACATATCCGGCATATTCGGCATCATTTGAGAGCAATGGGAAAATGTAATCTGTTGCCTTTGCATCCTCCCGCCGATAATGGCGCAGGATTTCAATAGCCTGCTCAACGAGAAGAAGGTCTCGCTCTTTATGGTTCTTGCCCATCTGATAATGCAATCGTCCGGAGGCGGTGACGTTGCCCCATCGCAATTGAATCAAATCAGCTGCACGGATACCGGCACAATAGTAGCTGAACAGGAAATAATTCTTACAGTGCCATATCAACGAGCCCTCCTCCAATTCCAGATTGGTGATTCGCTCCATCTCCGAGTCATCGAGTTTTTCCTTGATGGTCTTCACACCCTTGTATTTGAATACAAGGAACGGATCTTTTGAAGCCTCCATTATACCGACCTCGATGGCACGATGAACCAATGTGCGGAGTATATTGAACTGCACCTCGATAGTGTTCGGGTGCAACAATTTTCCCGGCTCGCGCTCATTTTCCCACTTGTGGAGGAAGTTGTCAAAGCGAGTCAATAGCTCGACCGTCATATCGGCAACAGTAATGTCAGCCATACGGCGTTTCTTTCGGAAGGCATCCAGCTTATTGATAAGCCCGCAATACTTACGCCAGTTGCGCCAGCCACCGTTATCATAAATCATCTGCGCCCGTTCACGCGCAAAAGCAAGAAACGAAGGTGAAACTGCCTCGGTATTCATCTCCTTGGCAAGCGCGACGGTCGTTACCTCGCCCTCCTTGTCGAGTTCCTTATACGTTTCCTTCGCCTTGGCGAGAATATCGGCCAATTGTGCATTGAGCACCTTTGCATCGCGGACACCGCCACGTATCCAATTTTCGCCTTTGCATTTTGCGTTAAAATCAGAAGGCCGGGCAATCTCGACCATCGTCTTGATAAGTTTTCTTTTGCCACCGACCGTCACACGAAGATACACCACGTATGTCTTGTTCTTGGTCGGTCGTCCGTTGAGTTCAAATCTGAATGTCGCCATTGGAGAGATTATTAGAGTTAAAATTACTATTGCAGGCAACTTTGCAGGCAACGCCCACGCGGTTCAACCCGAAAACGATTACAAAGGTAACTCAAAATAATTTTACAGGCAAATTTACAGGCAAAATTCCGCTATTTTAAGCAATTCAAAGAATCTCAAAAATCTGCAATATTTTTATAATACGCTAATATAAAGCGATATATAAAAGTATTAGAAAGTAATAGAATATAGTTTTAGTAGTTCTTTTCTACATACTGGTCGTAGCTGCGGATTTTGTTGTACCATCCGATTGCGGCGGCAGCGGAGCGGAACGCTTTCACAAGTTCGCCTGTCCACGCTTCGGGATAAAGCCCGGCGCGGAGCGCGTTGGCGGGTGCGAGACCGCCCATGAGCGACGTGCCTACCGCAACGCCGTTGAGCGTCAATGCTCCGGCGAGCGGCGAGACACCCACGGCCACACCGAGGGTCGCGCCCATTGCGGAGGTCAGCGCAACTCCGATAATCATGCCCATAAGGGCGAGAAGAAATCTTTTCATTCGTCTTTTGTTGTGTGATGTTGTTGGTTAGAATTCGGGGGTAAAGCCGTAAAACTCCTTGTAGAGCCGGGCATACTCCTCGCGGTTGTTGTCGCGCAGGTCGGCGAGCTGTTCGGGGGTGGCCTTGTCCCATGTGAGGGTCGCGGTGGGGGCTGTGCCGCCTCCGGCGGGACGCACGAGGTCGAGGGGCTTCTGCGCGGGCTGCATGTCGTCAAGGAGCGTGTTGAGGGTGTCAAGGCCGACGTTTTTGCCCAGCACGATGTATTTCTCTTTCTTGTCAGGGGTGAGGCGTTTTTCCTTGATTGCCGTGTCTACCGCGTCGGTGATGCGGGCGAGGGTCATAGCGGCCTTGTCTTCCTGTAATTTTGTGATTGCGGCCACTGCTTCGTCCTCGGTGGCTGTTGGCGCGAGGCCGAGTTTCGTCAGGATCTTTTCCATGTTCTTTTTGATGTTGTTATTTGGGGGTTGTTCTGTCTTTTCTTCGTGTACGGTGAGGTTCAGAAGCGGCAGGTGGTCGCTTTCCTCCCCGGCGGCGAGGGTGAGCAGTTTCCCCTCGTGATATAGGCCGACCTGCAGCGCATCGTCATTCGCGCCTATATCCACCACCGACACCTCTATGAGTTTGCTTTTGGTTACGGTCGGGCGCGTCTGTCCGGCCACAAGAAGCGTGGGGTCTTCGCTCCATTCCATGATGTCAAGCCCGGCGGAGAGCATACGCAGCGTACCGCGCTCCCATTTCTTCGAGATGTTGCGCTCGTCCTCGGTGTCGTCGTCGAATTTAGGCGTGCCGTAGAGCGTATCCCCCTCCACGCGCACATTCTCCATGATTCCTATCGGCATATCCTCCTTGCGCCCGCGTCGGTGCATATACAGGAGTACCGGGTTCTTTTGGTATTGCGTGAGGTCTATGCCCTCGGTCAGTACCCTTGCGCCGTAACTGTTGAGGCGCGGGGTCGATATGATTGCCTCTTTCATATATAGGTGTGATGTCAGAAAAAATGTCGGCGGGGCTTGTGTGGCACTTCACTGTGTGAAAACCCTGTGCCGCCCCGCCGACGGGTCGCAAAAGGGGGTTGTGGCGGAGGCAGGATTCGAACCTGCGACCTCGAGGGAATGAACCTCGCGAGCTACCGGGCTGCTCCACTCCGCGATGTGGTTTTACGGTGCAAAGTTGGGGAAGGTTTACAGCCCTGCAAAACAGAGTGTAAAGTTTTTACACTCTATTTTCACGCGCCGCCCGTTTGTGCCAATTTTGCACCATAAAATCATATCAAACCACATTTCAAAAGATTCAGTTATGAATGGCAAACAAGGTTTCAACGGATAAGAAAGAGTTCGCCGAGGCTCTTTTCATGCAGGGCATGCCGCAAAACTCCATCGCCGAGAAAGTAGGCGTGTCGGCCAATACCATCGGCAAGTGGGCAAAGGACGGTTGTTGGGGCGAGAAACGCGCCGCGATGACAATTACCCGAAAGAGCCTCCAAAATGAGTTGCTGTCTGCTATAAAGGACAAAATAGACGAACTGCGCGACCTCGACATTTCCAAGTCCGGCAAGGTAGTGGATCAGCTTGTGAAACTGTCCGCTACCATTGAAAGGCTCGACAAGGAGGCTTCGGCGGTCGATTTCATAGAGTGCTTTATCGCTTTCGGCAAGTGGCTCGAATATCAGGCGGAGACCGACCCGGAGATTACCGCCGAGTTCCGCAAGATGGTGAACAAGTATCAGAACAAGTATATCCTCGAACTGCTCGGCAGCAAGGTAGCGTAATATGGCACGGCACACCACACAGACCCGCAAGGAAGCGATTGAACAGTGGAAGCAATGGTGCGAGACCGTGCAGACGCGATCCGTTGTGTCTGTCCGGGAGACCCCGGCGCAAAAGGAGAAACGCATCGCGTATCTCCTCGCGGACTATGGCCGTTTCTTCTCCTACTACCTCGCGCACTACTGCGACGACGAGGAGACCGGGAAGCATACCGACTGCGCACCGTTTCAGATAAAGGCGGCGCACACGCTCCGCGACCATCCTACAATCCAATATGCCGCGCAGTGGGCGCGAGGCCACGCGAAGTCCGTCCATTTCGATGTCGGCATTCCCATGTATCTCAAAGCCCTCAAAAAACTGCACCTCATGGTGCTTGTCGGCAAGAGCAAGGACAATGCAGAGACGCTCCTCGGCGACATACAGGCGGAGTTCGAGTTCAACCAACGCTATATATCCGACTTCGGGGTGCAGAAAGTTACAGGGTCGTGGGAGACAGGAAAGTTCGTAACCGCCGACGGTCGCGCTTTCTTCGCTCGCGGTCGCGGCCAGTCGCCGCGTGGTCTTCGTTACAAGAAGTACCGCCCGGACTATATCGTGATAGATGACCTCGACGACGACGAACTTGTAAACAACCCCGACCGCGTGGCGCGGCTCACAAAGTGGGTAAAAGAAGCCCTGTTCGGCACGCTCGACGGTGGCCGTGGCCGTTTCTGCATGGTCGGCAACCTTATCGGCAAAAACTCGGTTCTCGCCAACTTCATGGCTTCCGACGGCGTGGTGGTCTCTAAGGTCAATGCCATCGACAAAAACGGCAAACCGTCGTGGGCGGCAAAGTGGACTATCGAGGAGATACGCGCCGAGGAACGGTTCATGGGATATATCTCGTTCCAACGCGAGAAGATGAACAACCCCATCACGGAGGGCAGCATCTTCCGCAACGACTGGATACGTTGGTGCAGACCGCTCCGTCTCGCCAAGTACGACTATCTCGTGTGCTATTGCGACCCCTCTTTCAAGTCCACCACCCGCAACGACTACAAGGCCATAAAGCTGTGGGGCAAGACAGGGACGGATCTGCATTGCCTCGCGGCTTTCGTCCGCCAATGTTCCGTGGCCGAAATGGTCGGTTGGTTCTATGACCTCCACGAGAAGATTGTAGCGGCCAACGCCGTTTGCTCCTACTACATAGAGGCCAACTTCCTCCAACAGATCCTCCTTGACGAGTTCGTGCGCGAGGGAAACGAAAGAGGCTATCAGCTCCCCATCTTCGGGGACACGCGCAAGAAGCCCGACAAGTTCCAAAGAATAGAGGCCATTTCCCCGCTGTGGGAACACGGCCACGTCTATTACAACCTGCGCATGAAGAATGACCCGGATATGCGCACAGGCATAGACCAGACGCTCTCCTGTGAGCGTGGCATGTCGGGACACGACGACGGCCCGGATGCCGACGAGGGAGCGATTTTCATTCTGCAGGGGCTTACCCGGCAGCAGAGGTTCAAGCCCTCCGTGGGTCGCCGCAAAGCCCCTAAAAATTCATGGTAAATCTTCAAACCTTTTCAGATATGAAGTTATTCAAAAACATCAAGACCTATTTCCGTGCGGTCGTTTTCGACTGCCGTCTGCGCCATTGCCGACGCGAGGCCGACCGCCGACGCGCCGTCTCCGGGCAGAAGCATCTTGTCATTAACCTTAACGGTCGCCCTGTGGTCGTGAGCAAGCAGCATATCAAGCGGCTTGTGCGCGAGGGTGTCTACCGCAAAGGAGTTACCGCCGCAGACATAGAGGCCATCGCGATTTACAGAACCGTCTAATCCCTGCTCCGATGTCTTTTCTTACCAACGACGATTACCGGGTAGTTACCTGCCCGTCCGACCTTGAAATTATCTGCCAGTCCTCCGAGGATATACGCCGACAGGCCGAGCGCACGGCTATGGAGGAAGTCGCCGGATATGTCCGCACCAGATATGACATAGACGCGGCCTATTCAAAGACCGACATTCAGCGTAACCCCCTGCTCGTGCAGCTAACTGTATCAATCGCGCTGTGGTGGCTCGGCCAATGGTTGCCCGGCATGTTGGGAAGCGAGATGCGACAGACGCTTTACGACAATGCCATATCCCGCTTAAAGGATATTCAGAAAGGCAATTTTACGCCGGAGTTCCCCGAATATCCCGACGGCGGCGACCCGGACAGCGGCCTCGGAGGTAATCCGATGCGTTACGGCAGCATGAAGAAGAACGGCTATGACTGGTGATTTGTAAACCACTGTTTAATCAGCATTTGAACGATGTTAAAACTCTGTGCGAAAATAGAGATTAAGGGTGATAAGACGTGGGTCTTTGAGAAAATCACGGCTTGCGAGATCGTGCGCGACAGCGAGGCTCTCACCACCACCTGCAAGCTCATTCTCCCCCGAAAGGTAAAATGGAAAGGCGAGACCTCAAACCCCATAAAGCGCGGCGACAAAATCTCCGTGTGGCTTGGCTATGATGACAACCTCCAACTCGCCTTTACAGGATATGTGCTGCGCAAGGGTTTCAAAGCCCCGATTGAGATTTTCTGCGAGGACGAGATGTTTATGCTCAAACAGACCCCCTGCGTGAAGAAGTCCTACAAGAACGTAGATATTCATACGCTGCTCAAAGAACAGGGCTTGCCATACGACATAAAGGTTCTCGGCGAGCAGAACATCGGGCAGTACCGCGTGAATTTTGAGAACGTGGCCGAGTTGCTCGCTCACCTCAAAGAGAACAACATCCGCACTTTCTTCCGTCTTGAAGACGGCAAGCCTGTCCTTTATTGCGGTGTGCTTTTCGACCACGGCAACGAGATGCGGCAGGTATTCGCCACAGGGGTAAACATCATTTCGGACAGCAGCCTTGACGAACAGAAAGCCGAGGACGTGAAAATTAAGCTGAAAGTGGTTAGCCTACAACCCGACAACAAAAAGAAAATCAAGGTGGAGATTGGCGATCCGGACGGAGAAAAACGCACCCTGCACTGTTACGGTAAGACCGAGGCCGAGGCAAAGGCGTGGGGTGAGCAGGAGTTGGAGCGTCTCAAACGCGACGGCCTTACCGGGTCTTTTCAGACTTTCGGTCATGTGCTGCTTGATGTCCTCGACGTGATAGGCATTAAGATCGACGGTGAGCGCAAGGGCAAGTACCAAGTCCATAAGAATACCATAACATACGGCAGCTCCGGCTTCCGGCAGGACATTACCCTCGGCGCGAGGGCGGCAGAGTGATGGATATTAGAAACGCGATAAGACAGCTTGCCCTGTCCGGCTCTGAAATGTATCTCACCGTCTGCACCGTGGACGCGGTGGACGAAGATGCCCGGACTATCGACTGCACTCCCATTAACGAGGGTGCGCCGCTCCTCGCCGTGAATTTACAGGCGGATCAGAATCAGACGGTCGGCCTCGTGTCGTTCCCGGCAGTCGGTTCTGAAGTCGTGGTGGGTTTCCTCAATCCCGCCGTGGCCGTAGTGGTGCTTGCGATGGAAATAACAAAGTCCGTTATCACCATCGGCGACACCGAGGCTACCGTCGAGGACAATTCCGTGGTGTTGAAAACTCAGAAAGGCTCGGCCACGCTCACCGCCGACAACCTCAAAATAGACATAGACGGAACGACCCTTGAAATGAAGAAAGGCGTGTCGGTATGGAACGGCGGCAGCGAGACAACGGCAAACGCCACCGAACTGCAGAAGCAGCTTAACATCTGCAAGGCGAGAATCGACGCTATCATTAACGCGCTCAAATCCTCGGCTGTCGCTCCACAGGACGGCGGAGCGACCTACAAGGCCAATATTTCCACCGCGCTCTCCGGCCTCACTTCCGAGGATTATTCAAACATGATTGACGACAAGATTAAACACTGATAAAATGGCAAAAAACAGATACGCCTCGCAGAGGTCGCTCGAATCAATACGCCTCGCCGCTCGCCGCAACAACGAGCGCGGCGGCAGCATGAAGAAGCGAAAAAGCCTCGTGATGATGCTCAACCAACAGACGCAGAGCCTCACCAAACAGGACGTTGCCCGGTGGCGGCGGGCGTGGGCTATGGCTCTCAACATCGAGAACCCCAAGCGCGGAGCGTTGTATTCCATCTATACCGACGCGCTTATTGATATGCACCTCACAGGCTGCTTCACTCAACGCTACCACAAGACGCTGCTCAAAGCCTTTGTACTTACGGACGATGCGGGCAACGAGAACGAGGACGCGGCGAAAATCTTTGAGAGCAAGTGGTTCTACCATTTCCTGCTCAATGCTCTTGAATCTATCGCGTGGGGGCATTCCCTTATCCAGTTGGGCGACGTGATTACCGACGCTAACGGCGTGATGAAGTTCTCCGACGTGGAACTGGTGCCGCGAGACCACGTATGCCCGGAGTATGGTGTGCTGCTCCGCGACCGCTCCGATTCCCCGCAGCAGGGCATTCCGTACCGCGAGGGCGCATTGGCCGACTGGTGTGTGGAGGTCGGCGAGAGCCGCAACCTCGGCCTGTTGCTGAAATGCGCTCCCCACGCGTTATCCAAAAAGAACATGACCTCCTATTGGGACGTGTTCGGCGAGATTTTCGGTATGCCTATGCGTGTGGGAACTACCACCTCGCAGAACCCCGCCGACCGCAAGCAGATTGAGGTGATGCTCGAGGAGATGGGCGCGGCGGGATGGGCGTTGTTCCCGGAGGGTACGACAATAGACATAAAGGAATCTTCGCGTGGCGACGCTTATAATGTCTACGACAAACGCATTGACCGTGCCAACTCCGAGATGTCAAAAGGCGTGGTCGGCCAGACCATGACCGTTGATGACGGTTCCTCAAAATCGCAGTCCGAGACGCATCTTGAAGTGTTTGAAAACCTATGTGCCGCAGATGCCAAACTGATTGCATACGTTATCAATGACGACCTTATTCCGAAGATGATCCGGCTCGGCTTCCCGCTTGCCGGGCTTACATTCAAGTGGGACGATGCGGCCACCTACTCTCCGGCAGAGCAGCGCGAACTGGAACGTATGCTCTTGCAGTTCTTCGACATAGACCCGCAGTATTTTACCGAAAAATACAAAATCCCGATTCTCGGCGTAAAGCAGTCTTCCGGCTCTTTTTTCGAGTAGGGGGTGAGGATTCTGAAAAACAGGAGGCCAAGCCCCAAGACATACAGAAACAGAAAGCCGACCATTACCGCCTGTTTAATCAAGCGTTGACCGCTCTTTACGAGCCGCAGGTGCTTGCACTCGCCGGGGGTGTCGGACGTGTGGAGTTCAACCGCGATGTGTTCGACCGCGCCGTGCGCGAGGTCTTCGCTCGTGGCGGCTTCTCCCCGGATATGCTTGCCGACCCCGCCGTGCGACCGCTCGTCGAGGAGACGTACAACGCGCTTAACCGCGCCGTCGATACGGCCATCAATACCGAGACCCCGCCGGAACTGACCGCCGCGCTCCAAAACAACGCTTTCATATTCTCCGGCTTCAAGACCTACCATTCACTCTCGGAGGTCGGCCTCGCGCTCACCGATGCGGACGGCCATGTGAAGCCTTTCGACACGTTCCGCAAGGACGTGGAGGCCATTGATGCCCGGTATAACACCAACTATCTCTATGCCGAGTATAACCATGCCGTCCACACCTCGCAGATGGCCGTTAAATGGCACGATTTCGTGGCCGACGGCGACCGCTACAACCTGCAATACCGTACCGCAGGGGATGAAAGGGTGCGCTCGGAACACGCCGCGCTCGACAATATCACGCTCCCGCCGTCTGACCCGTTTTGGCGCGACTATCTGCCGCCGAATGGTTGGAATTGCCGCTGCGACGTGGATCAGGTGCTGCGCAACGATTATCCTATGTCAGACCCGGAGGCGGCCAAAGCCGCCGGGGACGCTTGCACCGACGAGCCGAAAGCCCGGATGTTCCGTTACAATGCCGGACGCGAGATGACACTGTTCCCCAAGAAACATCCATATCTCCCCAAGGGGTGCGGCAACTGCCCACAGCGTGGCAAGATGTTGTTAGCGAGAGACCGACCTTTGGAACAATGCCGCGTATGCGCCGAATTGTTCAACCAATGCAGAAAGGAGGGGGAAAAGCGGTTGAATGAATGGCGCGACAATAATCTGCCTCAACATAGAGGTATGCCTATAAAGGGAGATAATTTCCGCACCGGATCTCTGCTTATAACACGTCAGACCATTAAGGAGGTCAAAGCCCACTCCCTTAATTTTGCCGTCCGCGATTCCCTGCTCGGCATTAAGGATGGCGCATTGAAATATCGCTATATCGGCTGGAGTCCGTGCAAAACAAACCCCGACGGCAGCTCATCACATCCCGAGGCGGCATTTTTTCTATATTACGAAGTAGAGATTGCCGGACGCACATATTATGCCAATGTAAAGGCTCAGCGAGATTACAAATCAGAGGAATTGTATTGCATCCGGGATTCTTGTTATGTGGCCTCCTTGCGACATGACGCACCGCCCGGTGTTGAGGAATGGTAAAAAACAAAAAAGACCACTGAAAACGTCGAGTGGTTTATAGAGATCCACAGCGGTTCACATCAGCAGTCTTTTTGTATATCTTAAAGCCCGCAGCGCGGGCAGGTTGCCGCCTCCTCGAAAGAACCCACAGCGGCCTCCTATGGGATTGCAAAGATAGACATTCTTTTTCATACAACAAAATAAACCCCAACACTTTCAACAAAATGGACGAAAAAATTACAGTTACAGCCGAGTTCTCGCAGACCGATGTCGCCGCAGCCCTTATGTGTCTCGGCGAGGAATTGACCCCGGAGAGATGGGAGCAGGTCAAGGCCGCTCCCTCAAAGATAGATTTTCAGAAGATAGAGGACAAGTCCGACCGTATGCAGGTCAAACTCGGCCTTATCTCCCTGCTGTTTCTGAATCTCGCCGATTAGATTCGCGCCGCCATGCCACGCAACATTTACGACAATATTCTGAGCGATGCCCGCGTGAAGCTCACGGAGCTGTTCAAGGACAATTTCCGGCAGCAGGGTTTCTTCGGCGAGAAGTGGGTGGCGACAAAGGCGAGCAAGACAAACAAACGCGGACGCGGCTCTATCCTTATCGTTACCGGGGCGATGCGACGCTCCATCCGTTCGATGATCCGGGGAATGGCCGTGGTCTTCACCTCCGACCGACCATATACAGCCCTGCACAACGAGGGCGGCAATTTCGCCGTTACCGTGCGCTCTCACTCGCGTACGTCTAAGAAGACCGGGAACACCTACACGGTGCGCTCACATTCCCGGCAGATGAATATGCCGCAACGCCAGTTCATAGGCGACCACGAAAAGGTGCAGCAAGCCCTCGGCGACATTGTTTTCAAACGGCTGCAGGAGTTCTCGCAACGCCTTGCCGATGACTTTAACCGACATTGATATGAGATTACGCATTTTTACCGATTTGGAGGCGCGTCTGTCGCGTGTCCGTCTCGTGGATGACAAATATATCTACTGCCGACCTAAACGCGACCCTGACGCAAAATTACCGGGAGTTCCGGCCATTAACCATGTCGGCCTGTGGAACGAGAACACGGCACGACTCACGCAGATGCGTCCGTTCAACCCGCCGGGAATCTTCGTGGAGTTTCTCCCGGTGCTGTGGTCGCCGCTCTCTCGCGGTGCGGTGCATGGCGATATGACTGTGAGGCTGCATTTCGTTACGGCCACGCTCGCGCAGACCGACACGCCTTACCGCGACGAGGCTCTGCGCCGCTTCCGGCTGATCCGCGCCGTCAAACTCGCCTTGAACGGCTTTTCGGGTGGCGCGGACGAACAGGGACGCAGTTTCTCGCAGTTCCAATATTCCGGCTCTGACACCGACCACAACCATGAGCAGATATGCGAGGATTTGGAGGAGTGGCGAACCCACTGCATAGACTGTTCGGCCACCGTTGATGACGGCTATGTCCTTACGCCTTGTGATGTCTCTCTCGACACCGGCGTAATCTTTGCAGACGCTGTCGAGAAAAAGACGGTATAGACGAAGCACCGCCCGCAGTTTCGGTTCTGCGGGCGGTGTCGCTTTCACTCCCCCATGTCCATATCGTCGAACAGGGAGGGCTGTGTGTCGCGGGGCTTGTCGGAGAATCCCTCCAGCCCACGCCGAAGATAGCTGAGGAACGTGTGGTAACACATCGGATAGACAGGGTACACAAAATGCCTCCACACCTGTTTGTAGCATTTCGCAAGGTTGCCCTCTTCATAATGCTCGCGGGTGATGTCGCAGACGTGCTGTATGCGCAGGAGTGTATTTTTGTGAGGTTTTGTCGCCATGTTAAGATTTTAACCGCTATCTTTGCAACACGTTCCACGGTGTTGCTCGCTGTTCGGTTAATCCCGGCGGCGGGCTTCATTCTTTTCATGGCCTTGCTTTCTTTTTGTCGTAAGGCTCGACCGTTACGAACCCCTCGATATGTTTACTCACTAATCCCGAACCGCCGCATACCGGGCAGATTTCTTTATGTCTGCCTGTGTGGTTTCCGGCTTTGTCGAATTCCTCGACTATCGCCATACCCTCTGCCTTGCAGTTGCGGCACACCTCTATGGTGTCGCGGGCAAACTCCGTGCGCTTTCCCATAAGGCTATCCCTCCGATTTAGGTTCTACAAAGAATGTCTCGTCCTGCACCACGTCGATGCAGCAGGCTTCCATCACTACCTTGCACTCGGCAAGGTCGCGCTCGGCAAGGAGTTTGTCCTTTGCCACCTCCTCGACCATGCGCACGTAGTTCTTGCCTTTGATTTTGAGCAGTTCGAGAATCCCTGCCCACGTCATGCCCTTGCGGGCTTTAAGCTTGGGATTGCCTGTGCGGAAGCCGAGGATGCCGTGCGTGGTCTCCATGCTCTTGCGCTTGGTGAACAGTTCCTCGCGGTTCTCTACCGCGAACACCTGCATTTTCTCGAATGCGGCCTTTTTCTCCGCGTCGAGTTCGGCCAGTCGGTCGGCGTAGTCCTCGCGGATTTCCACGAGTTTGCCGTCCATTTCGGCGGTGAGTGATCGCTGCTTTGCGTCGGCGTCGGCGTATGCTCTGAAAGCGTCCTCCATCGCCTCGCGGCTTACGCCGCTGATGATTGTTTTCTTTTCTCTTTTTGCCATTTGTCTGTTGTTTTAATGGTGATTAAATGATGGGTGATTATCTCTTTGATATTTTGATTTGTCCGGCGCGGAACGAGTTGATTCTATCCTTGCGCTCTTTATCGTTTTTTGCGCTGAAATACATTGCTTTGTAAGCATTGCATACTGCTTCGAATCGCTCTTTATCCATTTCCGTCGTTTTTCGTGTTTAGAGGATTGTTTTGCAGCTCTGTCACGAGAGCGTTAGCCATTTTTACAGCAACTTCCGCATAGGTAGGCCTGTCGCTTTCCCGGTTGGTAAGATACAGCCCCATGCAGTAGGTTGCCACATTTTGGGCTGCGTCCATGCGGTAGCGTTCCCAGTCTACTTTGTTCTGATCTGCCATTTTGCGGTTCATCGCTATCACCGCCTCCATGTAGTTTTTCTCAATTACTGTCATAATTTGTCGGTTTTATTGGTGATTATTCGTTTTCTTCCTCGAAGTCGGGCAGATGCTCGGCGAGTTCTGCCTTTTCCTGCGCCCACTCCGAAAGCCACCGCATAACTTCGGCGTATTCGGCCATTTCAAGGCTGCTTGTCACCTCGGTTATGTGCGTGGTTATCGCGTTTTCAAGTGTCCTGCGGTTCATTCGTGGATGCTTTTATTTTTGTGGTTTTATATTTCCTCAGCACTCTTTTGAGAGCGTTAATGATTTTTTGATTACCTTCACGATATTCCTCTTCGGTTGTGCCGTCCATAAGAGATTCAAGTTCCGAGATTGCGGAGCCAATAGCGTAAGCCTCGTTGGGAGTTATACTTATTTTCGCGCTCATATTCCGCTGTTCTTTATAAGTTCAAAATCATAGACGAACACCCACGGATTACTTTTCCATGCGCCACGCCCCGATATTTTGTCTATCAAAGAGGCGTAGGCTTCGCGGGAGTGATAATATACCATTGGCGAATTTGGAAAGGCGTAGAGATATGCTTGAGAGTTCATCGGGTCTTCATCGTGAATGTAAACGCCCTCTGCCAAGCAATCCTCATCGGATATATCTTGCAATCGCTCCACACGCACATTGATTATGCGGATGCGGTGGGGCATAAGGTCGGCACGGACGAATAATTTATTTCCCCAACCGGAGGTTTTAGTCCCAACCTTAGACGCTATTATATTCCACCGTGGTATCCCATTCACAAACCCGCCACAGTCTTGATAGCTCTGTGCCACAGCAACGACCTCGCCGAGCCTATAAGGTAATTTTCCAATCTTCTTGATAAAGAAATATTGGTTAAAAGCCTCAGCCGGACTAAGTGCATCAAGTGTTTGAGCAAAGTAACGGCGGTGAAAATCATTCACTTTGTCTATGATCGGCTGCGGTATTATCCGCCTCGTCTGTATCTTACGACCGTCCAACACAGCCTGTGTAAGTCCGCATCTATCGTTGAACAAGATTTTTTTCATACCCATATCAGTTCAGAAGATTGCTGTCCGTACCGAAACGCACCTCGTAGGTTATCTTGCCGACAACCTCGTTCACGCTCTTTGCATCTTTTTGCTTGCGCAGGAACATATTGTAGATGGTGGTGAGGCGTTCAAGCGGTATCTTGTTGAAGTTATCCACCTTTGCCGCTTGACACGCCACGCCTTTTATGTAGTTTATCCCCTCGTCGCCTTTGCCGATCATGCGCAGCCAACCTCCGATGGCCGCTATCACGCGCTTGCGCATCTTGTCAATTTTAGCGTCCTCGGGATTGGCTATCTCGTTGAGTTTGTCGCAGAGCTCCAAGAGTTCCGCGTTTGTCAGATCCTTACTGCTCTCCACGCCGTAGCCTGATATAAGAGCCAGTTTCATGTCCGCGTCCATGTTGAGCCGGGCGCAGAGCGTGTGGAATTTTTTAAGCAGCCACTTCTGCTGTTGTGCCGTAACTGTTGCCATAATATCTCGTTTTTATTGGTTGGTCTCCTTGTCTATTATTTGAGCGTAGTATTTGGCCGCACCCTCCGGCCATATCACGAACTCCTCGCCGCCTCCCTCCGCCGTGGCAAAGCGGGTCGTGGGGTATGCCTTGAAACCCTCCACGCGGATCTTCACCTCGGCCAGTTTGCGGACGTGCCGCGCCACCGCCGGATAGGGCTTGCCGTTTTCCTCGTGGGCGATGAAGATGAAAAGTTTGTCGGGGAATTCGTCCATAAGCGAGGCAAAGGTGCTGCGCGTGAACCCCACAAGGGCTGTTATGGAATCTATCACCACAACCTGCGGACTTTTGCGCTTGCGCAGCCTCTCGCGCAATGCCGGGATCTGTTCCTTTGAGTAGACCACAACCTTGTTGCCGACCTCGGCCATGTTCGCGTCTAACCAAGAGTTTTTGAATGATAGCGACAAGCCCTGTTCGATGGTGTCGTAGGCGGCTTTGTCTACAAACTGCGTCAGATAGGCAAGAAGCGAGAGCGCGAAATGGGTCTTGCCGCTGCCGCTCTCCCCGAAGATGATCCACGCGCCGCGAAGTTCCGGCTTTCCGAATGTGGCGAGCCACTCCCCGGTGAAGTCGGCGACATTGAAATTCGCGTCGCACACGTTGCGGTTGCTTAATGCCTTTGCCATTGTTTAATTGGTGTTTGACCGGGGTTTAACCCTCGGCTGATTTCAGTTTGAGGGCGCACACAAGGCGTTTTACGCGCCGCAGGTCGTTGTCCGCGTCGTCGATTATCCTTTCTATCTCCCGGCGGTCGTCAAGGCCGTTGGCGAGGCACACGGCCTTTATGTCGCCACGGTTCACAACAGGCATCGGTATGAACTTGCGGCCTATGCGCGAGTATATCTCCTTGTAGCCTTTGCGGTTGTTCACCACTCCGCGCTCTATGCGCTTTTTTAGGTATTGCGTGGCGCAGAGGACGATCCCCACGGTGTCTTCCAGTTTGTTGTATATGGTGATGAAGAAGTGAAGCACTTGGTCGGAGAGTTTGTCGGCCTCGTCCAGCACTATCAGAACCCCCTCGCGGCGTTTGAGCTGCCGTATGGCCTCGCGCATCATGTCGGCCACCGTCGAGCCGCCGGGTTCTGTGCCGAGGCTCTGAAGCAGCTCTCCGAGAAACTCCTTGCGGTTCCAATATTCGGAGCAACTCAGCGCGATCACGTTCCTGTTGCCTCCGGCATATACCTTTATCGCCTGACTTTTGCCGCAGCCCGCGTCGCCTGTTACGGCCATCACGAGCGAGTGCCGCTGCGCGTCGGTCAATACCTGCGTCATGCGCCTGTAACCCTCGGTCTCTATCACGACCCAGTTGCGCGGGTCATAGCCGATTTGGTTGCCTACCGTGCGCCACATGTCGTCGGAGATTAGATCCCAGTTGCCGTTGAGTATCTGGCTCACGGTGGCCGCGCTCACGCCACGCAGGGATTTGGCGGCGGCGTTTTGGCTCTCCTTGCTGTCTACATACGTCCGCAGTTTGGCGGCTATGGCTTCTTTTTCTGTCTGTTTCATTTCCTATATTAGTTTTATGATTATCCGTTAATCAATAGAGGTCGCGTGTCGATTCGGCTATGCCCGCGCCCGCGCTTTCCTCGTATGCGGTCTCCTCGGTTACGTCTGTGTATTCGAGGCGGTATTGGCTCTTGCGGTCTTTGTTCTGTCCCCGGCTGTCGGTGAGTATGCCTGTTATGTAGGGGTTGCCGAGGTCGGGGTGGCGCAACAGGCTCTCACGCGCTATCTCGGTGGCTTGCCTGTCGTATTCTATCACGGTGCGTTTCAGTTCGTCGTTGAAGTCCTTTACCTTTTGCAGTTCCTCCGCGTCTCCGGGACGGCGGTCGGCAAGTGCCATCGGCTGCAGGTGCTTTTCTTTTAGCAGTATGCGGATGTCCCCCTCGTCGCTCACGGCCAAGACCTCTTGCATATTGCCGGGGTCATATTTGATGCTCCACCGCAGGTGTGCGTATTTTCTGAATTCGAGGTCGAAGCTGTCGTATGTCCTGCGCTCTCCGAGAAGCCGGACGTTGAGGCCGCTGCCCTCCAATGTGTTCTTGTAGCCTGTCTCCTGCCCGAAGTTCAGCAGGTAGCTTTCAATCGGCATCGGCAGAAGTCGGTCGGCGGGTATGCGGCTGAATCCGGCCACATATTCCTCGCGCTTGGCGGCGCGTTCCGATTCGATGATCCATTCTATCTGCGCCCTTACCCCGGCCTCGTCGGGTATCTGCCCTTTGTGCGCGTTGAGCCATTCCATATTGGGCTGGCTCTCCTTGCGGGAGGTTATGCCGTAGCCGCTCCAGTTGCCGGAGCATTTTTTAGCGTATTTGTGGTTGAGCCGTCTGAAATACGGCTCTATCGGCTTGGCCTTTGCGTTGCCTACCTGTGCCGGGGTTACATATTCGGCCATGCCATAGGTCGGCAGCATGATTTTGATTTGATAGTTGTCGCTCTGTATCTGCACAGGCCGCAGACGTTGGCCGAAAAGCTGCGCCGTGTGGTTCGTCGCATCGCGGAGCGCGGCTTTTATCAGTTCCGGGCTTTCTTGATAGCCTGTGGCGTAGCCTATCGGGTATTTGTTGAAAGGATCGAGTACCACTACCACCGTCATGCGGTTGCAGTATGTGGTACGACCGCCGCGCTTCCCCTCGGTGCGCTTTTTGTAGTATAGCTCCACCGTCCATCCGTCGAGCGACCAGAACAGCATCGGCGCGGTCGGTGCAAAGCGTTTGTTCTGCATTCCGTAGCGGTTCATATATTCCTTTGCTCCGTGCCGTCCGGCGTTCACAAGCCATCCGAGTTTCTGCAGCCATACCAACATCGTCCGGCGCGTCACTTTCGGCCATCCGAAAGCCTCGCATACCGTATTGTAGTAGTCGGCCACCTCCTGTCCGTCGAGGTTGGTATGATGCTCCAAGAATTTGGTGAGCCATGCCACCTGCTCCGGGGTCGCAACCCTCGCGGCGTTCTTGTTGCGGAACTTACCCGAAATCAACACCTCGTAATTGGGCTGGCCTCCTCTGAAATATTCTTGATATTTGCGCTGTAGCACTCGCGGATTCTCCGGGAGGCTGTGGGGGTAGATGTCGGCCACGCGGGGCAGGTCTTTGGCGCGAGCTTCCCAAAATTCGCTCATCTTTACCCGGCGGCTCTTGCCGACTTTTTTCTGTTCGGCGGCTGCATCCATAAGCATTTTATGGCAAGCGTTGAGTATCGAGGCGGAGTTGGTGTAGAGCATCCGTTTCTCGTCGCTCAGTCCCCGCGCTCCCTCGATGCTCACTCCCTCGTAGTAGGAAGCGGCTATCTGATCTATCACGATTATGTCAATGAATGCCCGCGCCTTTGCCTGTGCCTCCGGGTCTACATACCGCCGCTTTACCTCTGCCCGGTGTTCCGTCGGTAAGGTCTCGACATCGTATAATGCAGTAGTACCGTAACAGCCACGCCTTAGGGTTCTAATCACACCTTTCCGTTTGTAGTAGTCAAGGTTTGATTTAGTCATAATGCCGTCGGTTAGTTCCGCTTGGCTTATTCCAAGTGAGCCGCCGTAATACTCCATATTTTTTGTAATTTTGTAGTCGTTAATTCTTTAATCGCTCTTTATGAAAAAGCCCGCTATCATCAAGCCGTGGGAGATTGCCTTTTGCGTAATCTATTATGGACGATACTCACTGTTTCAGAATCGACCGTTAGTCCACGAGACTCTAAAAAACATAGCACATCTTCAAGACTGCGAGTATTACGCACCTGCGATACCTGCCATTCTTTCTGAATCTGTCGCCAAAGGCTTAAAAGACGGTTCAGAATTGTGGGTTGAAGATCACTTCTTCCGTTCCGGAGAGAAGCCGCCAATGCCTCGATATATGTTCGCCCGTCTGATTGCTTCTGTTTTTCAGCGGTATGGACAAAATACCGATATGCCATTCTGCGTCTGTCAACGGGGGATAGCAGAGATGCGAGCTCTTGGGCAGTGCACATGGCCTTTGGAGGATTGTAATACTTGACCATACCTCAGAGCGACATCGCCACCTCCTGTATGGCTGCTATTTCAGACATTTTCGGATTCTGCCACTGGCCTCTGACCTCGCCGTGCTTGTCACGTATCACCACAAGCCCGGTAGAGAAATTGCCCTCTAAGGCCGCGCCGTTCTCAAATGGCTGCACCATATAGCGGGTCATGCCCTTGTCGGCATCTTCGCGGTTGGTGATGTAGATGGCCTCGAACTCCGGCGTGAGTACCATTTGCGGGTTGCCGCGCTCTATCGCTGCCTTGCGAATCTTCTTGTGCAGGTCATTGTTCTTGCGGTACTTCACGGCCTCATAGACCGACACGTCAGAGCAACCGAATATCTTCATCAGATAGTCGCGCTCCTGCGGGGTGATTACAATAATTCTTTGACGTTCCATTATTTTTTGAGTTTGGTGATTTGATTTCCTATGCTTGTTATCTGTTCCTCCAAGATTCCGAGAACATAGCAGACCGTGCCATATACCCGGCTGTCGGCAAACTCCTTTTCGGTCTGCAAGCGAGCCTCGATGAAGTCGGCCACTCCCGTTATCTCGTCGTGTGCCTTTATCAAGGGGCGTTTGACCCCCTGTAAGGCTTCTATGTATTCCTCCGTTGTAATCATGGCTCAGTCTTCAAATTGGCTATGAAGTCCCACAGCGATGTTATACATTTCCTGCTTGGTCTCAAATTCCCAAGTGTGTGCGAGATTCTCTATCGCGTTGGTTGAGTGGCGTGTCGGGCTTCCGTGCAGAATATCATCGGCGAGGTGTTCTACCGTGTGGCGCAGATATTCCTTTGCGCTCTCCTCGGTTGTGTCCGGGTGCGCGAGTTGTGTCAGCATATCGCGGTAGAAGTTGCGCAGGAGATGCCGCTTGTATATATCCTCGCATTTCCAGCCGAGGTAATATGTGAAGTCCTCTCCAAGAGCTTTCATGTTCTCCTGTATTTTGCCATTCTCATTTTCAAGGCGGTTCGCTACTATGCGCTGCACAAGGTTTAGAGCCTTCCGTTCCGTGGTGTTGTTCGCTTCTGTTGTCATATTCCTTTCGGTTCTTTACTGTTATCTCGCCAAATTTTAGTACCTTTGGCGGCTGTTAAAATTTTAATTCGCTGCAAAGTTAAACAAGAAATCTCGCCTATGCAAGAAATCTCGCAAGAAAAATCACCTATAAAGCAAAAAATCTTGCTTTATCTCGCTGAAATAGGCATGTCTGCCGCCGATTTTTACCGAAAATCGGGAGTAACGAGAGGTGTATTAGCGCAAAATAACGGAATCAGCGAAGACAACATCTCTCGCTTTTTCAAGTGTTTTCCCGAAGTCAATCCGTCGTGGTTGATTTTGGGAGTAGGGAATATGACGCTGGATCAACCCTTAAATCAAGAATTACAGGAGCAAAAGCAAGAAATCTCGCCTACGCAAGAAGCACCGCAATTCTTTTCGGAGTTGTTGGCGACAATCGAAAGGCAAGCAAAGGAGATAGGACGGTTAGAGGCTGAATTGGCCGAAACAAAAAAACACGCGGAGCGTCTTGCCGCTCTTGTAAACACAGATTCTACTGCGCATGTAGGGTGATTGGCTTCGCTCTGATACCGTTTAAGTTCATCCACCGCGACCGCTGACAGGCCGCTTTTTCATCGCTTTTATTTATTTTTCGCGGCTTTTAAGGCTTATAGCCTTTGTATTCTACACAGTTTCAGTTGGTTACAGTGCTTTATCGGCTTGGAATTACCCCGCTTTTTGTGGTATTATAGGGGGTGTTATCGCGTGAAATTGCCCGATTTTTAGCCGATTTTTGGCCGTATAGGGGTTTGAACCTATCTTAAAATGGTACTGAAAACTATGTCCAACACTATGTCCAAGCCTATGTGCAACACAAATTTTTGATGATTTTCGGTTGAAACGACGGGTACGAATATCGGTGGCAATTATCCCGGCGCATGGCGTTCAAATGGTCTTTAATCGGTAGTCAATCGCCGCTCAAATAGCCTTTAATGCGCGGCGGCATATCTATTCCTCGCCACACCACGGCCACAGCCCGCCACACGCCTATAAATGGCCGTATTTCCGCGCATTTAGCCGCGCCACGGCCTTTCTATCATCCTACGGAACAACGACCGCCACAGGCCACCGACGCGCTCCATGCAGACGAACACGCATTAAAAAAGGCCGCGCCACAAGCGCGACCGCACACAATCCAATATCAATCCAACCTCCTATCCAAACAACCGCCCGGAAAATCCAAGCAAAATCCAAGCAAATGTACTTTTCGTTTTTTCGGCCATTTCACGACATCGCGCCGTAACTCACTGAAACATCGCGGCTTCTGACCTCCGACCGCTCACTCAACATTGCACGTTTCGTTTTACCGCCCATATATGGTTTCGGCACTTTGACAGCAGGTGGGAAATCTGCGTGGTCTTGGCTTTCGAGCCTATGTTGTCGATAAATCCATCAAACTCTTCATCGGGGAAATCCATTATCTCGGTCAGTGACAGCCTTGTGGTTTGCAGATAGGTCATCAGGTTTGAGTATTCCTTATTCTGCGACACATTGACAGGGGCACCGAAAATTTTGGAGAAATTGCGCAGCTCGCACAGACGCACCGCCACTCTTGAATCTACGATGAGGTTGACCGGCATGACCATGCCGTCGACAGTTATATCGACGGTTGTCAGACGGAGAAATACCGAATAATATGTCGGTAATTCCAGATGTGTGAATGCGATAATGCGGTCGAACTTGCCTGCTTTGTCATTTGAGGGCGAAAAGGTCACTTCGTAATATACCTTGCCGTTGACAAACAGCGGCTTTACCTTGTCGATGCAGAACCTTCGCTCCTCGGTCTGTGCATTGGCAAGGATAAGGGAATCTATTTTTGCCACGATTGCCTTGTAATACTCCTTAAAAGCCGGGTCGGTATCTATGGGAAACATATACAGATTCTCAAGAATGTCCAACCCGAATTGCTGCTTCATCAAGGCTTTGGTCCGCAGAAGATACTCATAGTATTTCAGCATCAGCCGCTCGGAGCTGTCGGGGTCGAAGGTGTAGTGTGACGCGGATATCAGCAAGAACTCGTGAAACTTTATCAAGAATTGTAGATTCCCGTTCTTTTTGACATACGACTTTGCATTTTGTATGTTCTTGAATTCATTGTCATCAAGCGCTCCCCCTTGTGCTACATATATCTTGACACAGATATGGTCTAACAGGTTTCGAAGTTGTGCAAGTATATTTTGCGACATAAAACCACGGTCGTTTTCATTCTCCTCGATATTGCGGCATATGTTGTCGTTGATATTCTTGATGTATTGTTCCATAACCATGCTGTAAATTAGATGTATCCGTTAATTCGGAGGCTGATATGCCCACGCTGCGCATGGATGCGAAGTTACATAATAATTCGCTGACTTGCGGCATGCAGATTGTTGTTTTTCCCAAGGAAGTAGGGGGGATTTATTCAACAATCGATGTCATGTCCACTAATGCCAGCCCTATGCCCGAGGCCGCAAGCAGCCCGCGCAATGATATTTTCAAGGTTGCTGCGGCTTTTGATGCCTTCCTTCCCGCCAAGGCCAGCAACATGCCGCCCACGGCGCTGCGTGCCGACGTTTCCAGGAAGCTAACCCAGTTGTCTTCGGGCACGCCGTTCGAAACGACCTGGTAGAGGCCGTTGGCGAGCTGGTCGCGGCCTTCATCGCCTTGCCGAAATCAAGGCTTTCGACGGTAAGGTTCTGCATTAAGCCGTTCAGTTGCTGCACGGCGGAAGACACAGACTGGAAAGATGTTGTCTTTGCTGCAGTTTCAAAAATATTTTTTTTGAAACCTTTCTGAGACTTTGAAATTTTCCGTCATTATCTTTCTGAGACCGTAGGCATCAAAAAGCAGCTGTTTAAAACCGTTTTCACCGTCTTTAAGAGAGTGTTTGAATTTAAATAGATTTTAATGTTCGACATGATTAAGCAACAGTTTGAGCGTGGCAAAATCAATCATCTCCTCAGCGGAATCATTGGTGATTTCATAGTTTCGTGTAAGCCTACGCAAACCATCCAGCCATGAGAAAGTGCGTTCCACCACCCATCGAAGCGGTTTTGGAGTGAATCCGTCTGTTCCGTTGGGAGTGACAGACCTTGATGTCGATATTGAAATCACGCTTTATATTCTCAATAAGCTCACCGCGATATCCGCGGTCGACAAGTCCTTTCCTGACCGAAGGCCACGCATCGGAAACTTGTTCACACACCGGGGATGCGAGTCGGGAATCATGTATCCCGGCACTGCTGACGTATCTGCCGTGGATAAAGCCGTTGCGGTCAACAGCAATATTGCGTTTTATGCCTTTTACCTTTTTATTGGCATCGAACCCGTTGCCGCCCTGACGGTTGCCCCACTTGACACTTTGGGCGTCAAGCGCCATGACCGAAGGTGTGGCGGACTGTTTACGTTTGCGGCGTATCTTAATGACGAGTTTTTCTATGCAGTGGCTCAGATAGCCGTCTGTCCTCCATTTGTGGAAGTACCAATAGACCGTCTGCCATTTTGGGAGATCGTGAGGAAGCATGCGCCACTGGCATCCGCTGACCAAAAGATACAGGACTGCCTCGAATATGTAGCGCAAAAAATATTTGCGGTGTCTGCAATCATTTTCAAAGAATACTTTGTTTATATAAGACCATTGACCCTCGGTCAGATGTGTCTGATAGAAGCTGATTTTATGCATACTAATCGACTTTCTTCTAAAACACTCTGATTGAGGGTTTGTTATACCACTTAATGTTTAATTTGGTTTAAATTCAAACACTCTCTAAGAACAAAACTGATTGCTATCGTGTCCTTTCCAGCCATAAAGTTTGTTTATTTGTTGGGGGTATTGTATATTTGTGATTAATAAACATCATTTGTTATGAGTACCATCATAGGCATTATCATAGTAATAGCTGCGGGCATATTTGCATTCATGCTTCTTTTCAGTTGCACTGATACTTATAAGAAGATGACGTTGGAGGAAATGGAAAAGGAGTTGCCTGATAAAATCATCATCAACATAAAATACGAAAAAGATGATGCCGATGAGGGTGCGAAACCTTAGGTTCTTTAAGGTTTGTCCCCGAGGCGTCCGACAACCTCCTCGAACCGTTTACGCCCCTCTTCCGCAGTAGGCCGGGGTCGGCTATCCTTCCGTTCCTTGCGGGCATCGTCCCAAGGGAACTGAAGTAGTTTTTTTGGGGGTGACCGTCTTTTTCACATGCGGCTGGATACTGATGGCCGCCAGCCTCCTGACACGTTCCCATTCGCTACGGTAGGCAGTCTCGTCGACAGTCACCTCGCTGTCGTTCTCGAGGCTTATGCTGTAGGTCGCATCGTCCTGGACAGCATCGGTGCGTTCCAGCGACGCTATCACGAATTTGCCTGTGAGATACGGTTTGTCGGCGTTTTCACTTTCCATGCACTTGACCTCGACACTCGATGCATCTTCTAGGGTTGAAAGTGAAAATGTATTGATTGTCAGTAGCTTACAGGTATGTTTTGCTAGGGCGAGCAACAAACGAGCAACAATTTTGGTCTAAAAAGACCGAAAAAAACGGGTAAGATTCCGAAAATAATGGCTGTATTCAATCTCTTTTAAGCCATAATTTGTTGCTCGAATTTTTCGTAACGATAATTGTCAAGATAAAGACGCATACCCGGCTCAAAGAAAAAATTCTTGCCAATAAGTAGCATATAATCCGCGCCGACGCTCACACCGCTGCCGGGCTTGAACATACTGAAAGAGCCGCTTGCCAACCTCCATTTCCCGGGGATAGAGGCATCGTAGGCCACGGTTCCAGTCCAATGATTACGGTCGGAGGACAGAACATCGCCGTCAATGTCATGTGCATTGACGGCGATAACTGAAAGGGTGATTATCGCGGAGAGGATTATTCGTTTCATCTGCTATTTCACAATGATTTTCTTGCCATGTTGTATGTAGATTGTTCCCGGTTGAGGGTTGATTACTATGCGGCCCGAAAGGTCGTAAAACGGCGTTTCATCATCAGTGTTATCAATTACAATATTCTTAATGCCACTGCTGCCGTTGAGAGCCAATACATTCCGTAGATTAACCACAGGGTCGCCATCCTCGGCGATAACGCTGCCTTCGGGGATTACGAAAGTATATCCCACTTCCGGCTGCATTTTGAATCCGCCGAAATCCGCAGATACAATCCATCGTCCATCTTCAGTTGAAAGATATGCGTCAGCCTCAATTACAGGGCTTTCGCCGTCGACCTCCCATAATTGCAGTTTGGCACCGTCGGAAACACGCACAGGACGGTCGTAGGTGAATGATACGACATCAAGCTCATCAGAATGGTCGGTGAACAGGCTGCACCACACATACATGAGCGGTTTGACAGGTTCGGTGTAACCGCCAGTAAAGTCAATCACGACTTCCTCGTTGACAATATCATCGCGGTAGCATGAGCTTACGCTGCCGGCGGGGAGCGTAAGGCGATACTTTACGCCATTTTCAAAATTGACATTACTGCCAAAGTCCGCGTAAGCCTGGCCTAAATTCCAATCCCATGCAACCCTTGCAGGAACCTTACGGATTTCCTGGCCGTTGCGGTAGAGGGTAAACTCCGGCTCACCTACAGGGTCGGTTTCTGTTCCCCAATATATCCACAGGCTTTTGGCAGTAGATACTACATCAGGGATATCGGAGTGGATTTCTCCGAGTGTTGCCGGTACGTTGAAAGGAATCTTGATAACATCGTTCACAACCGAGCTGTCGGTCTCTTTAGCTATTGAACCGGGAGCGACCACAAGGACATAATCTTTGCCAATGGGAAGATTCTGTTTCTCAAAACAGATTTCAAGAGTGCCCTGTGTGCGTTTTTGACCGACGTAGTTGCTCGTTTTAAGCTCGGTGGCAACGGCAACAGCAACGCCGTCGCATTTCACTTCGGCTTTGGCACCGTTGAGCAGAATTATTCCGCCATCGAAATTCATGCCGATGCTTTCAAGCGGATAGACAAATGGACGTGTACCCACATCGCATTGTTCCGGCTGTAAAGTTACAGCTGCGGCCATCTGTATGCACCCCATACAGAAACAGACCATCGAAAGGAGTAAAGATTTCTTCATGGTGAAAGTTATTTGATGGTGATTTTTTGAGTTTTGGAGGTTGTGCCGTCTGTAACCGAAATGATGTAGATTCCGTTAGATAGAGAGGGCAACGGGCAGATGCCATTCACGAGGGATGCGGAGTATATCTTTTTTCATTAGTGGAC
>Ga0137308_101121_pt1 | contig 30420 bp, 29 predicted proteins | sample Inofrocosms_June_FD_97181 | JGI IMG/M metagenome (GOLD analysis project Ga0137308, IMG submission 97181) | Mouse cecal microbial communities from Vienna, Austria - N-Acetylneuraminic and N-Acetylglucosamine D2O microcosms_June | ecosystem: Host-associated > Mammals > Digestive system > Large...
GGATAAAAGCTACCCTGGGGATAACAGGCTTATCACTCCCAAGAGTTCACATCGACGGAGTGGTTTGGCACCTCGATGTCGGCTCATCGCATCCTGGGGCTGGAGCAGGTCCCAAGGGTTGGGCTGTTCGCCCATTAAAGCGGTACGCGAGCTGGGTTCAGAACGTCGTGAGACAGTTCGGTCCCTATCCGGCGCAGGCGCAGGATATCTGAGAGGAGCTGTCCTTAGTACGAGAGGACCGGGATGGACGGACCGCCGGTGTACCTGTTGGAGACCAACTCCACGGCAGGGTAGCCGAGTCCGGCAGGGATAAACGCTGAAGGCATCTAAGCGTGAAGCCCCCCTCAAGATGAGATATCCCAGGAGAAATCCGAAGACCCCCTGGAGAGTACGAGGTAGATAGGCATGAGGTGGAAGCGCAGCAATGTGTGGAGCTGACATGTACTAATAGGTCGACGGCTTAACCAGAACAAAAGGAGATTCAGTATTTGGTTTTGAGGGTATGATACCTGATATTGGCCCGGTGGCTCAGTTGGTTAGAGCGCCGCCCTGTCACGGCGGAGGTCGTGGGTTCGAGTCCCATCCGGGTCGTTTTTTATGAAAGGTATATGCGAGTCTGGAAACAGTTGCTATACTATTTCATATACATGGGATCTTAGCTCAGCTGGGAGAGCATCTGCCTTACAAGCAGAGGGTCATAGGTTCGAGCCCTATAGGTCCCATTTAAGCCTGTTAGACGAATTTCGATTTATGTGCCGATATGGCTCAATTGGCAGAGCAGCTGATTTGTAATCAGCAGGTTAACGGTTCGAGTCCGTTTATCGGCTTTTGGTGTTTAACATCATATGGACGGATTCCCGAGTGGCCAAAGGGGACAGACTGTAAATCTGCTGCAAATTGCTTCGGTGGTTCGAATCCACCTCCGTCCATTGACGTAAATTCTTTTGGAAGAAACGTCAGAAGTGTCACTTTGTGATTCTTCAGTAAAGTGATATAATTTCATAGCGCGGGGTGGAGCAGTCTGGAAGCTCGTCGGGCTCATAACCCGAAGGTCATAGGTTCAAATCCTGTCCCCGCTACTCAATGCCCAGATAGCTCAGTTGGTAGAGCAGAGGACTGAAAATCCTCGTGTCACTGGTTCGATTCCGGTTCTGGGCATTAACTTATGGAAAGCCTTGTAATTGCTGCATTTGTGGTGGTTACAAGGTTTTCTGCTTTTACAGGATTTATGTGCCGCTGGAAAACGGAAAATTTTTAAGGTATAATGATAAAAAAGCTTGTGGAGGATTGATGTGTTATGGCCCTTATTAAATGCCCTGAATGTGGTAAGGAAAATGTATCTGATAGTGCTGAAATGTGTCCTGAGTGCGGATATGGAATAAAGGCGCACTTTGATTTGGTTAAACAGAGACAACTGAATCAGGAAATACGTCAAAGAAAATTAGAAAGTGTTAGAATGCCGGAAAGACCAAAAAGAATGAATTTTGCATATGGCTTGGCAATATTTTTCGGAGTTGGGGGATTATTTGCATATACCGTCTTACCCGGAATGGTAATTATATGGATTTTGTTTGTTTGCTGGATGTGTTATGAAGGTTCTAAACAATATAATAGGGAAATGGAAAAGTATAATCTGGCATTAACAAATTTTGAAAAATACCAGCAGGAGACCGTTCGGGAACAGGAATATAAGGCAAGAATCGAATCAATGAAACCGAAATGCCCGGCATGTGGATCAACTGATATTCAAAAGATTACAACTATGGATAGAGCTGTATCAATATCAGTAGTTGGCGCGGCATCCGGGAAAATTGGGAAACAATATAAATGCAGAAGGTGCAAACATATGTGGTAGCAGCTAGGGATAATCAATGGCTTACAATTTAGAAGGCGGCATTGCAGATAAATTGTGAAGAGTGGAGGAAGCGTTGTATATATCGGCGTTTCCTCTATATTTTTGCCTTGTTTTATCGGATTCCGGAATAGAAATTTCTATGGGAGTATGATACGATGATTAGGCAAGTGATATTTTGTGTTTTGTTCAAATGAAAAAATGGGTGGTGGAAGGATATGAGTAAGTTAAAAAAGGGCATTCTGGCGGCGTTTGATCATGTGACGGAGTGTATGATGCCGATCATACCGATTCTTTTGGCGGGCGGCATCCTGAAAATTATTGTGATGCTTTTGACGGCGGTACATATTTTGACTGGGACGACAGAGGTGATTATGTCGGCGCTGGCGACAACGCCGTTTTATTTCCTGCCGGTATTTGTGGCCTATTCCGCCGCGAAACATTTTGATACGGATCCGCTGATTGCGCTCAGCAGCGTATGTGTTATGCTGCTTCCGGACTTTGCATCCCTGATGGAGGGCGGCGAGCGCGTTACTTTTGCGGGGATACCTGTGGTAGCGGCGACTTATGCCTATAATGTGATTCCGATCATTTTGCTGATTTATTGTATGTCACATATTGTAAAGTGGCTGAAAAAACTGATTAGGGAGAGCCTTCAGCCGTATTTTCTGGCTGTGTGCGCGATTTTTGCCACTTCGCTTCTGGGCATTCTCGTCATTGAGCCGATTGTCAGCCTGCTGAGCGGTCTGCTGGCGGATGGGCTTGAGATGATGCAGATGAGGGCGCCTATGATAGCATGGGCCTTGTTTGCGGGGCTGACAACGCTGCTGGTGTCCACGGGAATGCACTGGATCTTTATCACGCTTGCGATTACCCAGATCGGGGTGACGGGTGTGGATTATGGCATTATGGTGGCATTTCTGATCTCCAATATATCGCTCGCAGGCTGTGACCTCGCGGTGTTTGTCAAGTCAAAAACAGCAGATAAAAAGGCGATGTCGATCAGTGCAATGATAACGGAATTTGTTTCCGGGATTGCGGAGCCGTCCATATTTGGCGTGTGCTTTAAGGAGAAGACACCGCTGCTTGGCAATATTTTCGGCTGTATGATTGCGGGAGCTGTACAGGGGCTTCTGACGGTACACTGTTATACTTTTGCGTTCCCGTGCGTTTCGACGATTTTAATGTTTTACAGTGTGGACGATCCGGCTAACTTATGGAAGGCGGCTGTGGTGGCTGTTGTGTCCTTTGTGGCAAGCTTTGTTATCACTGCATTTGTGTACCACGATACTAAAAGGGCTTCAGAGAATTGATGTTTGTCAGTTTCTAGCAGAGTTTTGACTGTAGGGCGAGCGGTTTTGCAGAGGATGTGTTATACTGAAAGGAAAGGATTTGCCGCAGGACAGCACAGAATGCGGGGCGGCTCGATCTCAGGGGACTGCCCTGTACAGGAATCGTGAAATACAGCCGATATAAGAAGTAGTTGACGGCACAACAAAAAGGAGTGCGGTGATGAAAAAGCTGTTGTTTTTTATTGGAGATATTGAGACGCAGGGATATTTTTCCCTGCAGATCGCGGAAGCGATGAAAGAGCTCGGGCATGAAATTTTTATTTTTGACCTGAGCAAGCCGTGGGAGAGTACGGAGAAGTTTTTCCGATTTTTTGAAGAGGGAAATACGGCGCTCATCAATTTTAATTTTCATGGGATGAGCGGGGAACATTATTTTCTGGACGAGAATGATACGACGATGTGGGAAGCGCTGCACATTCCAAGCTACAATATTGTGGTGGATCATCCTATGTATTATCATCATTTTCTGGAAAGGGTTCCTTCAAACTATCATCATATCAGCATTGACAAAAATCATGAGGCTTACATGCGCAGGTTTTTTCCGGAAATTAAAAACGGTCCTTTTCTGCCGCTTGCGGGCACGAAACTGTACCCCGGAAAAGCGAATGTACCGATTGCTTTTCGGAGGTATGATGTGACGATGGTTGGAAACTATTGCAAACCATCTACTTTTGATAAATATATTACAAGGATTGACGACGAGTACACAGCCTTTTATCATAGAATGATAGAGGATCTTTTGACGCACCCGGATCTGACGGTAGAGGAAGTGGCACAGTCCCATCTTCTCGCGGAGCTTTCCGAGGTGCCGGAGGAGGAGATGAAAAAAACCATGGCAGCGCTCACCTTTATTGACTTGTATGTGCGCTATACGTTCAGGGGACGGGCGGTGCAGGAGCTGGTGGACGCAGGCATTACGGTGCACGTTTTTGGTGATGGATGGAATCTTATGGAATGCAGGCACCCGGAGAACCTGCGGATTATGAACAGTCTGAACTCCGAGGGATGTCTGAAAAAGCTGTGTCAGACGAAGCTGTCCCTGAATGTGATGCCTTGGTTTAAAAACGGCGCTCACGACAGAATATTTAATACCATGCTGAATGGATCGGTATGTCTGACGGACAGCAGTATCTATCTGGACGAAATTTTACATGACGGCAAAGACTGCTGCCTGTATTCCCTCAAGGAGATGGAGCGGCTGCCGGAAATAGCAAAGGAACTGCTGGCGGATCCGGATCGTATGCAGGCGGTTGCAGATGGCGGGTATGAGCTTGCAAAGGCGGGACATACCTGGGCACATCGGGCAAAGGAGCTGCATAATCTGGTGGAAGAGGAGTAGTAAAGTAACTGGTAAACATCACCCGCAGGAATGGAGGAAAGGGAAGTATGGAACTGTTTAAGAACCATCAAAGAAGACGCAGGGAGCGTTTGCAGAGGCTTTACGAACGCCATAAGAGAATCCATAAGCTGCTTCGGGAGCACGGCGAGGATATTCTGAAATCTGAAAATTTTATAAGAACCAGGAAGCACATCCAGCATGGCACCATGACAGTGCACAATCACTGCATGGATGTGGCGCGTTACAGTCTTCTGATCAATAATAAGCTGGGAATTGGCTGTAACAAGCATGACCTGATCCGGGGTGCGCTGCTCCATGATTATTTCCTATACGACTGGCACGATAAAGCGTATCTGTCCCAGAGAAAGCGTCTGCACGGTTTTCATCATCCGATGACAGCGCTTCGAAATGCGGAGAAAGAGTATTATCTGAACGACGTTCAAAGGGAAATTATAAAGAAACATATGTGGCCTTTGTCGGTGGTGCCGCCTACCTGCAGAGAGGCTTGGGTTGTGACGGCCGCAGATAAATACTGCTCGTTGATGGAAACTGTGGGCGCTCACCGGGGACATGGGGCCAAAGCGTCATGACGGCGGGAAAGAGCCTGTATCAGGCATTATCAGACTATGCGGCAAGTGATTTCTACCCCTATCACATGCCTGGGCACAAAAGGAATCCGGCAGGCGGCGAGATGGCGGATTATCACAAAATAGATATAACGGAGATAGATGACTTTGACAATCTGCATCAGGCGGAGGGTATTCTGAAAGAGGCCCAGATTCGGGCAAATCGCCTTTACGGGGCGGACGAAACTTTCTTTCTTGTTAACGGCGGTTCTGGCGGCGTGCTCGCGGCTGTTATGGCGGCGTGCGAACCGCTGGATGAGATTCTGATAGCCAGAAATTGTCATAAGTCGGTATACCATGCAGCGATTCTGCATGGACTGATCGTGCGGTATTATTATCCGAAGGTGATTTCGGAGTACGACATTTTTGACGGGGCTTCTGCGGAAGAGATTGGTAATCTTCTGGACATGTATCCTGAGGTAAGGGCGGTGGTCGTTACTTCTCCGACTTACGAGGGCGTCCTTTCAGATGTTCCCGGGATTGCCGCCGCCGTACATGAGCGGGGGAAGGTATTGATCGTGGATGAGGCACACGGATCGCATTTCGGCCTGTCGTCGCATCTGCCGGAGGGAGCCATCAGGGGAGGCGCGGATCTGGTGATCCACAGCCTGCATAAAACGCTGCCGGCCATGACACAGACGGCGCTGCTGCATGTGAAAGGCGACAGGGTGGACAGGGAGAAACTACGCAAGTACCTTTCTATGCTGCAAAGCAGCAGTCCATCCTATGTACTGATGGCGAGCATGGATGCCTGCATGAGATTTCTGGAAGAACAGGGTCAGGAACGATTTGCCGCCATGAGGGGACATTATGAGAGTTTTTGCGAAAGGACTACGGCCCTTGAGCATATCCGTATTGGAAAAATGACAAAAGTGTCACAAAAGAGACATGAACTGAAGGGCTGGGATCTCGGTAAAATGGTGATTTCTGTCAAGGGAACAAATATGACAGGAAAGGAACTTTGTGACATTCTTCGGGAAACCTACCATCTGGAGATGGAGATGACGGCGGAAACTTATGTGCTGGCGATTATGACGCTGATGGACGAGGCGGCAGGCTGGCAGAGATTGGCTGATGCGCTCTGTGAAATAGATGATAGGATAGAGGAGAGCACAGATGAAGCGAATTCTGCGCCAGGGAAAAGAACGGCCTATTTGAGCAGGCCACTGAAAAGCTGTATGACGCTTGCACGGGCATTTCACAGCGAATGGGAGACGATTGCGATGCAGAAGGCCGTTGGAAGGATCGCAGCCGGCTTTATCAACCTTTATCCGCCGGGCAGTCCGATTGTGGCACCGGGGGAACTGCTGGATGAGGCGGTGTTAAAGCGGATCGAAGAATGCCGCAGAGCAGGCTTGCACATACAGGGTGTGTCTGAGAAGGGCGAGATTGTTGTAGTGGCGCTGTAGCGGTTGAAATTCTTATTATATTAAGGTAAGATAATGACATGGGGAAAATAGTATGCCTGATGGGGAAGAGCTCATCGGGGAAAGACACCATATATAAGAGGTTACTGGCGCAAAAAACCGTTCCTTTAAGGACGATAGTACCCTATACGACCCGCCCCATCAGGGCAGGGGAACAGGACGGTGTGGAATACCATTTTACGGATGAGGAGGGCTTTCAGAAGTTTCTGAGACAGGGCAGTGTGGTGGAGGCGAGAGCCTATGACACCTGTTACGGCATCTGGAGGTATTTTACCGTGGCGGATGCGGAGATTGATCTTTCTGCGCACTCCTATGTGCTGATCGGCACACTGGAGGCTTACGACCAGCTTCGCGGGTTTTACGGCACTGACAAAGTGCTGCCGGTCATGATTGAACTGGATGACGGCGTACGCCTGCAGCGCGCGCTGGACAGGGAAAAGGCACAGGATCATCCGAAGTATGAGGAGCTGTGCAGGCGCTATCTGGCCGATGCGCAGGACTTTTCCGAGGAGAAGCTGGCGCTCTCCAAAATAGACAGAACCTTTTATAACGACCGGCTGGAAAGCTGTTTGAACGAGATTACGGATTATTTGCGGGAACGTTTGCAATAGGACGTTGATGATGCGGGGAGGCGATGGGAGTGGACATTAAGGTAAATCAGATACAACAGGCGCCGCAGATTGAGCAGCCGCAGCAGGCACAGGAGACGGACGGTACTTTTAAGTTTACTCTGGTCAGCAGAATCGAGGAGCAGGATCTGCAAAACGCTCTGACCGGCATGATGGAGGAGATTACCAGACAGGGAAATAAGCTCGCAAAGCACAGGGATATCAAGGATATGAAGCGCTACCGCGCGCTGGTGAAGGACTTTCTGAACGAGATTGTCAACCGCTCTCACGCATTTTCGAGAGAAAATTTTCTGGACAGAAGAGGCCGGCACAGAGTTTACGGGATCGTTCGCCTGATTGACCAGAATCTGGACGCACTGGCGCAGGAGCTGGTGAAGGATGAGCAGGACAATCTTGCGATTTTGGAAAAAATTGGAGAAATCCGGGGGTTACTGCTGGATATCTTTACGTAGCCGTTGCATGGCGGTTGGGAACTTACGGGGGGATAAATGTATGGCAAAGTTTTCGGATATTGTCGGGCAGGAAGAACTGAAACAGCATATACGGAACGCAATTGAGATGGACAAGGTTTCCCACGCTTATATTATTAACGGTGAACGCAATGCGGGCAAAGAGTTTATCGCCCGTCTTTTTGCGATGACTTTACAGTGTGAAAAGGGCGGAACGGAGCCCTGCGGGGAATGTCATTCCTGTAAACAGGCGATAAGCCGCAACCAGCCAGATATTATTTACGTCAGCCATGAGAAACCCAACACCATTGGAGTGGAGGATATCAGGGGACAGATTAACAATGACATCGGAATCAAACCTTACAGCAGCCCGCGCAAGATTTATATTATGAACGAGGGTGAAAAAATGACGCCGCAGGCGCAGAATGCGCTCTTAAAGACGCTGGAGGAGCCGCCGGCTTATGCGGTGATTCTGGTTCTTACCTCCAATGTGGAGGAGCTATTACCAACGATTATCAGCCGTTGTGTGGTGTTAAATATGAAGCCGGTGCCGGATGCGCTGGTAAAAAAATATCTGATGGAAGATCTGGCGGTGCCTGACTATAAGGCGAACATTTGCGTTGCTTTTGCGAGGGGGAATGTAGGTAAAGCGAAACATCTGGCGGGCAGCGAGGAGTTTGAAAAGGTTAAGGAGGAAGCCATTTCGCTGGTAAAATATATCAACGATATGGAAATCAACGAGATCGTCAAGGCGATCAAAAAGATTACGGAGTACAATCTGGATATCAATGACTATCTGGACATTTTGACGGTTTGGTACAGGGATGTGCTTCTGTTTAAGGCAACGAAGGACATGAACAGTCTGGTTTTCCGCAATGAGATCCAGCAGATTCGGAGAGTGGCGGACAGGAGTACTTACGAGGGGATCGAGATTATTGTGAATGCGCTCCAGCAGGCGAAGAGAAGGCTGGATGCCAATGTCAATTTTGACTTGACGATGGAGCTTTTATTGCTCACGATTAAGGAAAATTAAATAGGGAATGAAGTAATACTGCGCTTGCTTTTTCGGAAAGGTATGCAGCAGGTAATGTGGAGGTTGATAGATTATGACTAAGGTAATAGGCGTGCGGTTTCGTACCGCCGGTAAAGTATATTTTTTTGATCCGGGAAAGTTCGAGGTCAGGCAGGGGGATCATGTGATCGTGGAGACTGCCAGAGGGATTGAATATGGCACAGTGATCGGGGCGCCCAGAGAGGTGGAGGACGATAAGGTGGTACAGCCATTAAAATCGGTTCTTCGGATAGCAAACAAGAAAGACGATGAACAGGACGCTTCGAATAAACAGAGAGAAAAGGACGCCTTCAAAATTTGTCTGGAAAAAATAAGGAAACACGGCTTACAGATGAAGCTGATCGACGCGGAATACACGTTCGACAACAACAAAGTTCTCTTTTACTTTACAGCGGACGGCCGTATTGATTTCCGGGAACTAGTGAAGGATCTTGCGGCTGTGTTTAAGACAAGAATTGAGCTGCGCCAGATCGGTGTGAGGGATGAGACGAAGATTCTTGGCGGAATCGGTATCTGCGGACGGCCTCTCTGCTGTCATACGCATTTATCGGAATTTGCACCAGTATCCATCAAGATGGCGAAAGAACAGAACCTGTCCTTAAATCCTACGAAGATTTCCGGCGTCTGCGGCAGACTGATGTGCTGTCTGAAAAATGAGGAAGAGACCTATGAGGAGCTGAATAGAAAGCTGCCGAATGTGGGTGACTTTGTGACCACAGATAATGGGCTGAAGGGCGAGGTGCAGAGTGTGAATGTACTGAGGCAGCTTGTGAAGGTTATCGTGGATGTAGGTGATGAGAAGGAGATCCAGGAGTTCCGGGCGGATCAGCTTCGGTTTAAGAGAAGGCACGGAAAAAACCGCAGGGCGGAAGCGAACGATGCGGAATTGAAAGAACTGGAAAAGCTGGAAAAGAAAGACGAAGCAAGAAAATAAATCGGAGAATGGACGGTGCTGAAGCGGGATATACCTTTGAAAGAGAATGAGCGGATCGATGATTTGCAGAGAAACGGGTATCGTATCATACAGGATCCGGATCGTTTCTGCTTCGGGATGGATGCGGTGCTCCTGTCAGGTTTTGCGGCGGTGAAGGATGGGGCGCGGGTGCTCGACCTGGGAACAGGGACGGGGATCATTCCCATTCTGCTGGAAGCGAAAACGCAGGCTGCGCATCTGACGGGGCTGGAGATCCAGACGGACAGTGCTGAGATGGCAGGGCGGAGCGTAGCCTTAAACGGGCTGGAAGAAAAGATAGATATTATTACCGGGGATATTAAGGAGGCAGATAAGCTGTTTAACGCTGCTTCCTTTGACGTTATTACCTGTAATCCGCCTTATATGATCGGGCAGCACGGTCTGCAGAATCCTTCGGATGCAAAGGCCATAGCAAGGCATGAGATTCTCTGCACGCTGGAAGACGTGATATCGCAGGCGGCCAGACTTCTCGTGCCGGGCGGCAGGTTTTTTCTCGTGCACAGGCCGTTCCGTCTGGCGGAAATTATCGTGATGCTGACTAAATATAAGCTGGAGCCGAAGCGCATGCGGCTGGTATATCCGTTTGCGGACAAGGAGCCGAACATGGTTCTTCTGGAGGCGGTACGGGGCGGCAGGCCGCGGTTGACGGTGGAGAAGCCGCTGATTGTGTACCGGGAACCAGGGGTGTATATGCCGGAGATTTATGAGGTGTATGGCTATTAACGCAAAAAGTACTTCTAACAGACGTCCCGCCATTGGACAGAAGTCAGCATAGCTGACTTGGAAGTACTATATTTTGCGTAAGAGAATGCCGGAAAGGCGGCATTCTCTGCGTGGATTTGAAAGGATAAAAAGATGCCGGGAATGTTATATCTGTGCGCGACGCCGATTGGGAATCTGGGGGATATGACGCCCCGTGCTGTGGAGACGTTACAGAATGTGGATCTGATTGCGGCGGAGGATACGAGAAACAGCATTAAGCTTCTGAATCATTTCGGAATCAGAACTTCTATGACAAGCTACCATGAATATAATAAAGTAGAAAAAGCAGACTATCTTGTGGAACAGATACAGCAGGGAAAGAATGTGGCTCTGATTTCAGACGCGGGAACCCCGGCCATTTCCGATCCGGGAGAGGTGCTTGTACAAAAGTGCCAGGAGAGGGGCATTACGGTCACTTCTCTGCCCGGCCCGGCAGCCTGCATCACGGCGCTTACGCTTTCGGGGCTTTCCTCTAGACGATTTTGCTTCGAGGGTTTTCTGCCTTCGGATAAAAAAGAAAAGGCGCAGATTCTTGCGGAGCTTAAGGAGGAATCACGCACGATTGTGATTTATGAGGCGCCCCACCATCTGGTGCGGACGCTTGGTGAGCTGTATGAGGCTCTGGGTGAGCGCAGGATCACTCTTTGCAGGGAGCTGACAAAAAAGTTTGAGACCATACTGCCTACCACCATCGGAGAGGCCCTTTCCCTCTATGAGCGGGAGGAGCCGCGCGGGGAGTATGTACTTGTCGTGGAGGGAAAAAGTCTGCGGCAGAAGGAAGAGGAACGGCAGGATTCCTGGCAGAGCATGACGGTGGAGGAACACATGGCTCTTTACGAGAAGGGAGGGATGGATCAGAAAACAGCCATGAAACAGGTTGCAAAAGACCGGGGCGTGCCGAAAAGGGAAATCTATGCGGTCATTCATGGCCCGGGAATGCACTGATTTACGCATTCCGCGAGAATATGACTAATTTTCTTAATATTTATGGTCAAAGTAATTGACAAAAAGCCCAGAATCCGTAAAATTAGGATTGACAAATGTTGGGACAGATAATATACTTTGAATGTCAAACTATTTTAATGACGAAAAGGAGAACAAGAAAATGTTAGAGAGAGTGGTTGAGATTATTCAGGAACAGTTAAACTTGGACGGGGTAGAAATTACCGAGGATTCTTCTTTCAAGGACGATCTTGGTGCGGATTCTCTGGATTTATTTGAGCTTGTTATGGCTTTCGAGGAGGAGTACGGCGTGGAGATTCCTTCCGAGGACTTGGAGCAGATCACGACAGTAGGCGCTGTAGTTGAGTATATGAAGAGCAAGGGCGTAGAGGCGTAAGCCGGGCGGCAGTTTGTGGTTCGGAAAATTGCCACAGCGTAAAACATGGAAGGAGAATGCGGAGCATTCTCTGAATCGAGCGTGTGCGCTCGATTTGGGATTTGAGGTTTATAGAATGAAGACAAAAATAACAGAACTTCTGGGGATTGAATATCCGATCTTTCAGGGCGGAATGGCCTGGGTTGCAGAATATCATCTGGCAGCCGCTGTATCGGAAGCGGGCGCACTCGGCATTATCGGCGCCGGCGGCGCGCCGGCGGCTTTCGTGAGAGAACAGATCCAGAAAGCGAAAGAACTGACGAAGAAGCCTTTTGGCGTGAATGTAATGCTGATGAACCCGGAGGCAGACGAAATTGCAAAGGTGATCGTGGAGGAAGGCGTTAAGGTAGTGACCACAGGCGCAGGGAATCCCGGTAAGTATATGGCCATGTGGAAAGAGGCGGGGATCAAAGTGATTCCTGTAGTTGCCAGCGTGGCTCTTGCAAAAATGATGGAGCGCGCGGGTGCGGACGCCGTGATCGCTGAAGGCACGGAGTCCGGCGGACATATCGGCGAGGCGACCACAATGACCCTCGTACCGCAGGTAGTGGATGCGGTCAGCATCCCTGTGGTGGCGGCAGGCGGCATTGCGGACGGCAGGGGCTTTGCGGCGGCTATGATGCTTGGCGCAGATGCAGTCCAGATGGGTACACGTTTCCTGGTGGCGGCAGAGTGTACCGTACATGAGAATTATAAAAAGAAGGTGATTGCTGCGAAGGATATTGATTCCGAGGTCACCGGCAGGGCAAACGGCCACCCTGTCCGTCAGATCCGCAATAAGCTGACAAGAGAATATCTGCAGATGGAAAAGGACGGCGCATCTTTGGAAGAAATGGAAAAACTCACACTCGGTTCCCTGCGCAAAGCAGTAGTGGAAGGCGATGTGGTGACTGGAACCCTTATGGCTGGGCAGATTGCAGGCATGGTCAGCAAGGAGCAGACTTGTGCAGAGATGTTGGCGGAAATCATGGATCAGGCGGAAATTCTGTTAAAGTTAAAATAAAAGAATCGTCGCTGCAGGGCGGCGATTTTTTTCAGATAAATACTTTGAAATTCAAAATATTTATGGCAGCACGGGGAATCGTACAGGAAAGGAAAGGTATTCAGTTATGGGAAAGACAGCGTTTATGTTCCCGGGACAGGGAGCACAGTATGTGGGAATGGGAAAAGATTTCTATGAACAGATTCCGATCTGTAAAGAGATGTTTGAGCTTGCGGGTAAAGCCAGTGGCCTGGATGTGGCGGCGCTCTGCTTCGAGGAGAACGAGCAGATCAATATTACGGAATATACGCAGATCGCCATGCTGGCAACAGAGGTGGCTATGCTGAAGGCCGTGGAGGAAAAGGGTGTGAAACCTGATGTGGCAGGCGGCCTGAGCCTTGGCGAGTATGGCGCGCTTGTGGCAAGCGGTGTGATGAGCCCGGAGGATGTGTTTAAAATTGTGCGCAAGCGCGGTATTTATATGCAGGAAGCGGTACCTCAGGGCGGCGCGATGGTGGCTGTGCTCGGCCTGGATACGGCTGTGATAGAAAAGATCTGTGAGGAGACGGACGGCTGTGTGACGATCGCAAACTATAACTGCCCGGGACAGATTGTAATTACGGGTGAGGAAGGCGCGGCACAGGCGGCGGTGGAGAAGCTTACGGCGGCAGGCGCAAAGCGGTGCATTACATTAAACGTCAGCGGCCCTTTCCACTCTCCTTTATTGGCGGGTGCGGGCGAGAAGCTGGCCAAAGAGCTGGAGACAGTGGAAATCCGTGATATTGTCGTTCCCTATATCGCCAATGTGACGGCGGACTATGTGAGGGATAAGGCGGATGTAAAGCCTCTGTTGGAGAAGCAGGTTTCCTCTTCCGTGAAGTGGCAGCAGAGCGTGGAGCGGATGATTGCGGACGGCGTGGACACATTCATTGAGATCGGACCGGGCAAGACGCTTTCCGGGTTTATGAGGAAGATCAGCCGGGATGTGAAAGTGATCAATATAGAGAAAACAGAGGATCTGGAGAAGCTGTCCTAAACGGCTGGGATGGCTGGGCATCGGGAAATGCGTCTGCTCCGAAAAGATTCGGACGGAGACTTGGAATGAAAGGGAGGATCGGAGAATGCTGACTGGTAAAGTAGCTCTTGTGACAGGCGCGGGGCGCGGGATCGGGAGAGAGATTGCACTTACGCTTGCATCGTATGGCGCAGATGTGGCTGTGAATTATAATGGCTCAAAGGAGAAGGCGGAGGAAGTCGTTTCACAGATTGAGGCGATGGGAAGAAAAGCGGCAGCCGTGCAGTGCAGCGTGGCGGATTTTGAGGCGTGCGGACAGATGATTACGGCTGTGCTCGCTGAATTTGGGCACATTGACATTCTGGTAAACAACGCGGGCATCACAAAGGATAATCTGGTGATCAAGATGACGGAGGCAGATTTTGACGCGGTCATTGACACCAATCTGAAAGGGACATTCAACACCATAAAGCATATGTACCGTCCTTTCTTAAAGCAGAAAGCGGGCAGGGTCATCAATCTGTCCTCTGTCAGCGGCGTGCTGGGCAATGCGGGACAGGCTAACTATGCGGCGTCCAAGGCAGGTGTGATCGGTCTCACCAAATCTATGGCGAGGGAGCTTGCCAGCAGAAACATTACGGTAAATGCGGTTGCCCCCGGTTTTATTGACACGGATATGACCCAGGCTATGACGGACAGTGCCAAGGAGGCGACCCTTGCACAGATTCCGTTAAAGCGCGTGGGCACACCGAAGGACATCGCAGAGACGGTAGCTTTTCTGGCGAGCGATAAGGCGGGGTATATTACGGGACAGGTGATTTCCGTGGATGGCGGAATGGCCATGTAAAAGTGGCAAGAACATGGCAGTACAGCGTTTGGACGTCAATCGGAAATTTGTGACGTTTCTGAATGGAAGAAAAGACGACAATTTAGTCAAGAGGATAAACAGAGAAGGAGTTTGAGTATGAGCAGACGAGTGGTTGTAACAGGAATGGGGGCTATCACCCCGATTGGTTTGAGCGTAGATGAATTTTGGGCAGGCGTGAAGGAAGGCAGGACTGGTTTTGCGCCCATCACAAAGTTTGATACGACAGATTTTAAGTGTAAGCTTGCGGCTGAGGTCAAAGACTTTGACGGCAAAAATTACATGGATTTTAAGGCGGCGAAGAGAATGGAGGCTTTTTCCCAGTATGCGGTGGCGGCGACCAAAGAAGCGCTGGAGGATGCGGGCATTGACATGGAGAAGGAAGATCCTTACCGCGTGGGTGTGGCGGTAGGCTCCGGTACCGGTTCCTTGCAGGCAATGGAGCGTTCGCACACAAGACTTGTGGAAAAAGGGCCGGGAAGAATCGAGCCGCTGTTCGTACCGCTTACGATTTCCAACATGGCGGCGGGCAATGTGTCGATTCAGTTCGGTTTGAAGGGCAAGAGCATCAACGTGGTGACAGCCTGCGCGACAGGCACAAATTCCATCGGTGAGGCGTTCCGTGCGATTCAGTACGGAGATGCGGAGGTGATGGTGGCAGGAGGCACGGAGGGCAGTGTGTGTCCCATCGGCGTAGGCGGTTTTTCCGCATTGACAGCGCTTTCTACCTGTGAAGATCCGACAAGATGCTCCATTCCGTTTGACAAGGAAAGAAGCGGCTTTGTTATGGGCGAAGGCGCGGGCGTGGTCGTGCTGGAGGAGCTGGAGCATGCGAAGGCGAGAGGGGCGAAAATATACGCGGAGGTAGCGGGATACGGCTGTACTTCTGACGCTTATCACATCACTTCCCCGGCGGAGGACGGCGCGGGCGCGGCCAAGGCTATGGAGTATGCGGTGAAGGACGCAGGACTAAACCTGGAAGACATCACCTATATCAATGCCCATGGAACAGCAACGCACCATAACGACCTTTTCGAGACGCGGGCCATCAAGCTCCTTTTTGGTGATCACGCGAAAGACATTAAGATCAATTCCACCAAGTCTTTGGTAGGCCATCTTCTGGGCGCGGCGGGCGCGATTGAGTTTGTTACCTGCGTGAAGGAGCTGCAGGACGGTTATATTCACAGAACGGTGGGCTACCAGGTGCCTGATGAGGAGTGCGATCTGAACTACTGTAAAGAGGCTTATGAGGAGAACTTCGAGTACGCACTGTCCAACTCTCTTGGGTTCGGCGGACACAACGCAAGCCTGTTAGTCAAAAAGTATCACGAATAGGAAGGAGACTCGGTATGTCATTGATGGGTGCAAAGGAAATCATGGAGATTATTCCCCACAGACAGCCCTTTATGCTGATTGACACCATAGAGGAGATGGAGGAGGGAAAACGGGTAGTCGCTAAGAAATGTGTGAGCTACAATGAGCCTTTTTTTACAGGGCATTTTCCCAAGGAGCCGGTGATGCCGGGTGTGCTGATCGTGGAGGCACTGGCGCAGACAGGTGCGGTGGCGATCTTAAGCCAGCCGGAGTTTAAGGGAAAGACTGCTTATTTCGCGGCGATCAACAACGCGAAGTTTAAGGGAAAGGTAGTTCCCGGCGATGTGCTGACGCTGGAGACTGAAATTATCAAGATAAAAGGCCCGATCGGCGTGGGCGCGGGAAAGGCCTATGTGGATGGGAAACTGGTGACGCAGGCGGAATTGACTTTTGCAATCGGTGAGGCGTAAGGCCTGAACGGTTCCAACATCGCGCAGGGTATTGGATGAAGTTGGTGCAGTAACTTTTGCGGAGCGCAGCAGCAGCGGATATTGGGCGAGTATCGGAAGGACAGGGAAAAATAGATGGGAAATGTGAAACCGTTAAAAATAGGTGATTTGCTAGCCCGTGTGCCGGTGATTCAGGGAGGCATGGGCGTGGGGGTCAGCCTTTCCTCACTGGCCGGAAATGTGGCGAAAGAGGGAGGAATCGGCGTGATTTCCACAGCACAGATCGGTTACCGGGAACCAGATTTTGACACGGATCCGATTGGCGCGAATCTGCGGGCAGTCGGCACAGAGATTGCGAAAGCCAGAGAGATCGCAAAGGGCGGGATTCTGGGCGTCAATATTATGGTTGCGACCAGAAAGTATGAAGAGTATGTAAAGGCGGCGGTAGCGGCGGGCATCGATCTGATCATCTCCGGCGCGGGACTGCCTATGGATCTGCCGAAGATTGTGGGGGCTGCCAGGACAAAGCTTGCGCCCATTGTGTCCAGTGTGAAATCAGCGCAGGTGATCATGCGCTACTGGTGGAAAAAGTATAACAGGCTGCCCGATGCGGTGGTGATTGAGGGGCCTTTGGCCGGCGGCCATCTGGGTTTCCACAAAGAGCAGCTTGCAGATATCGAAAGCCTGCATTATGATGAGGAAGTGGAAGCAATCATTGCGCAGGTCAATGAGACGGCAGCGGAGCACGGAACGGAGATTCCCGTTGTCATGGCGGGCGGTATCTATACCCGTGATGATATGGAACACTATCTGGAGATGGGCGCTTCCGGCGTGCAGATGGCGACGCGTTTTGTAACGACTTACGAGTGCGATGCGGATCCGGCTTACAAGCAGAGCTATATTGACGCGAAGGAAGAGGATATTGTCATCGTGCAGAGCCCTGTGGGTATGCCGGGGCGGGCGATTCTGAATCCCTTTATGAAGCGGGCGAAGGAAGGACAGATTCCGCACGAGAAATGCCATCTGTGTATCAGCACCTGCAAGGGGGTGGAAACGCCTTACTGTATCACGGATGCGCTTGTCAATGCCGTAAAGGGAAAGGTGGATGAGGCGCTGCTTTTCTGTGGTGCGAACGCATACCGCGCAACGCATTTAGAACATGTCAAAGACATTCTCGGAGAGTTTGCGTGACAGCATTGAGCAGTGCGCAGACAGAGGAATAGGCGGAGCGGAGAGCGTGCTCGCCGAAACGTCTATTCAGATGGATGCATAGGGCGAAAGCCCGCGAGCGAGGGAAACCGAAGGTTTCAGGAGCGGCACTGCGTGATGAAGGGAAGCAGACAGAGGAACAGGCGGAGCGGCACTGTGGGATAAAAGGAAGCATAAATTATGGGAGAAACGGTGTGAAAACAAGAATCATAGGAACAGGGAGCTGTCTGCCAGGGACAGTGGTGACAAATGATGATCTGTCCAAGGTGATGGACACTTCTGACGAGTGGATTAGCAGCAGGACAGGAATCCGGGAACGGCATCTGGTGAAGGAGGAGACAACTGCCAGCATGTCTGTGGAGGCGGCGAAGCGCGCCATGAAAGACGCAGGGGTGACTGCGGAGGAGATAGATCTGATCATCCTGGGCACAGTGTCGGCGGACTTTGTGACGCCTGCCTGCGCCTGTGAAGTGCAGGCGGCAATCGGTGCGACAAATGCGGTTGCTTTTGATATCAACGCGGCTTGTGCCGGATTTATGTTCGCCCTGAATATTGCCAATGCGTATATACAGGCAGGCATTTATCGGACGGCCTTGATTCTGGGGGCGGAGACGCTTTCAAAGATCGTGGACTGGGAAGACAGGAGCACCTGTGTGCTCTTTGGAGACGGCGCCGGTGCGGCAGTTGTACGGGGAGATGAGCAGTATGGGCTGCTTGCCTTTGATCAGGGTTCCGATGGAACGAAGGGAGATGTGCTTGCCTGTCCCGGCCGTACGAACAACAATCCCCTGATCCAGACGGATCAGAGGCTCGGCTTTGTGCATATGGACGGACAGGAAGTTTATAAGTTTGCCGTAACGACGGTGCCCGCTTCCTTACAGAAAACGATTGAGACGGCAGGACTGATGCCGAAGGACATAGATTACTTCGCGCTGCATCAGGCGAACATACGAATCCTTCAGTCGGTGTCAAAGAGGCTTCATATTGGGGAAGATAAATTTCCCATCAGCCTTGACCACTGCGGAAATATTTCAGCGGCCAGTGTGCCGATTCTGTTGGATGAGATGAACCGCAAGGGCCTGTTAAAGCCCGGTATGAAGGTTGCGCTCAGTGGTTTTGGCGGCGGCCTGACCTGGGCATCCGCAGTGCTTGAGTGGTAAGATTTGCGGTAAATAAAACGCAGACCAATGTTGGCCTGCGTTTTTTGCGTACATTCTGTTGTATCAGTGTCTATTCCTGATTTCTGATGCGGTCAATCAGACTCTCCTTTTTCATTTTCCTGCTGATAAACAGTGTAATTGCAATCTGGCCGATCAATAATACCAGAGCAAGCCCCACGGTTTCCCAGAGGGGATAGTGGTAACGGCTGATGCTCATAAGGTGTTCCTTTTTCGCCCAGAGGAACAGCAGATATCCGGCTGCGTTGCCGAGAGTGAGGCTGATAAAGAGCGTGCCCGCAGTGAAGACAAGCCCCTCCCCGGAGAGCATGCGCACAAGCTGCCTGTCGGAGAGACCGAGAGCCTGCAGAATGCCCAGCTCCTTTTTGCGCGTAACAATACTGGTGATCATCGTGTTGATCAGATTGATAAAACCGATCACGGCGATCAGGATCAGGAGCAGATAGAGCGGATTCTTCGTCAGGTCTATGGAAGAGTGTCCGATCGCCAGTTCTACATCCATGGCATAGAGTGTAAAATGTTCATTTTCCGCTACAATTTCCGTGAGCGCTTCCTTTACGCTGTCATAGTGCGCGTCGTCCACATGCAGGTAGATGGATGTGGTGGGATCGCAGGTCAGTCCCAGACTGTTCCATGTATCTTCTGTCATAATCAGGTAGGTATAGTTAGCGTCCGGCTCTGTCAGGGCACCCAGTGTTACCGTCAGGGGAATTTCCCGGCTGCCGTCGTGGAGGGTGATCGGGAGGACATCGCCTATGGAAAGACCGTACTGGTTAAAGGAGTAAGCATGGGTGCAGACGATCTCATTGTTGGCCGTCATGCGGTCGTAGTCGATGCTGCCCTGTACCAGATAGGCGTTTAGTTCCGCCACATCGTCTCTGGTAAAGTAGGAGAGCGGCAGGTGATTCTCGTAGTCCTCGTACATGGGCGACTCCATATCGGTGGAGGAAATGATCTTACCGGGCGCACGCTCCACGGATTCCACGCCCTCTATGGAGGACAGTCTGGAAAGAAATGTCTCGCTAAAGTATTCCTGCTGTACCAGATTTTCCAGATTGTTTTCGGGATACTCCTTATCATTATAGAGGGCATAGTCCAGAGCAATGCGGAAATCGCCCTTGGGGATGTTCCTTCTCGCCAAGTCTTCGGCGCTGACGCTGCATAGTACGGCGGATACACATATAAAGAGCACACAGCTTAAGCCCATGGTGAGGATGGTGACGGCGGTACGTCTTCTGTTGCGCGTCAGGTTGGCAAGGGTCAGCGTGGACACCTTCACCTCGGTGTGTCCCTTGCGGCTCTTGCGGTCGCTTGTGTTTTCCTGATAGCGGATTGCTTCCACCGGGGAAACCTTTTTCGCCATCCGTATGGGCTTACGCAGGGAAATAGCCACAGTAATCAGCGATGCCACCGCTGCAGTGAGCAGCATAGGCAGAGAAAACATGTGTATTTGCCCGATAACTGCCTCCGCCGCGTCGCGGGAGTAGGAACTGATGGCGGAACCGCTGCTGTATGCCCACAAAGCCAGCGGAAACAGCAGGTAAGGCAGCAGGAATCCAAGTAACAGCCCCACGGGAACCGCAAAGGCGGAAATGATGGCACCCTGCCAGTAAAATAATCTGGCAATCTGGCGTCCCGATGCACCCAGCGCCTTTAACTTGCCGATCTCCTGCACGTCAGTGATCACGCCCACATAGTAGATACTGTAGATCACCAGCGAGGAAAAGAAGATCACGATCAGACCGATGACTGCCATGATCGCCATGGCTTCCGTACCCGGGTCAGTCGCGGTGAAAAGATACTCTTTGTTTATATTTACCTGTCCCTCGTCCAGTCCGATATCCGCAGCGACAGCGTTGATTCGGTCTGTCATTTCATCAAAGGTCAGCACTTCCTCCCCGTAGACGCGAAGGGTGGCATACGGCTCGGATTCGTAAAGCCCGTCCGCCTTGTAGCTGTCTAACAGGGCTTTGGAGACACGGGCAGTCCACATCAGGCGGCTGTCGTCGATTTTATCGGAGATTTCCACGTCCGGTTCCAAGCCGCTGATGGTAAATTCTTTGGTCACAATTTCCCCTTTGCCGTCTACACGAAAAGAGAGCGTTACCTTGCCGCCGATGACAGGCTCTGCGCCGACACGGCGGAAAAAGGCGGGGGAGGAGCAGATTTCGTTTTCCGCTTCGGGATAATGCCCGGAGGCAAGCGTCACAGAGTGCAAGGAGGCGCCGCCGTCTGCGGACTGTTCATCCTTCAGGGTCTCCTGATAGGAAAGGGCGCCGTTCATCTTTCCATTTTCAATATCCGCGAAGCCTTCCGTGGTGGATAGCGCTTCCACCTGAATATGATTTGACAGGACATTTACCTGATCGGGCGTTAAGCCGCCAAAGCGGGCATGATAGTCCGCCAGAGCGTATATCTGCCGGTTCATATCCAGTGCGCCGGTGCCGACCGTGCCGATTGCCATGAGCAGCATGGTGGTGAGCATGATGGCAATGCCGGTGAGCATGGTGCGGCTTTTATTGTAGCGCAGCTTACTCAGTGCAAGGCTCCTTACCGTATTAGTTCTCTTCATCGGAATCCACCTCGCTTTCCCCGGAGGAGAGGATGCGTCCGTCCGCCAGAATGATCGTGCGCTCCGCCATCTGTGCAACTTCCTCATTGTGGGTGATGACCACGAGGGTCTGTCCGTATTTCGTGGCGGATGCCTTTAAGAGAGCCATCGTCTCATCGCCGGTACGGGTGTCCAGATTGCCGGTGGGCTCGTCGGCGAGTATGATGGAAGGCTTTGCCGCAATGGCTCTGGCGATGGCGCATCTCTGCTGCTGACCGCCAGACAGGGTGTTGGGGAGATGTTTTACTCTGTCCGAAAGCCCAAGCGTCTTTATAATATCGTTTATAAACGATTCGTCTATGGGTTTGCCATCCAGTCCGAGGGGAAGGACGATGTTCTCCCATACGTTGAGGGAGGGGATGAGATTGTAAGCCTGAAAAATAAAGCCGATTTTGCGGCGGCGGATTTTTGAGAGCTTTTCTTCCTTGAAGGAGGCGATGTTTTCCCCATCGATAAAGACCTTGCCGGAGGTGGGATTGTCCAGCCCGCCCAGCATGTGAAGCAGCGTGGACTTGCCGCTGCCCGATTTGCCGACGATGGAGACAAACTCGCCCTGCCGGATTTCCAGATTGACGTGATCAACGGCTTTGACCTGATTGTCGCCTGTGCCGTAATATTTGCATAAGTCCTCAGTTTTTAAGATAATGTTCATGTGCTTTTTCATATACGATCCTGCCTTTCTCTTCGTTTATAAATATAGATTACGGCAGTAACCTTACATGAGACTTACAAAATGCAAAAAATAGAAAACTTATGAAATCGGCCTGCCGGTTTCCATTACATATATTCCGGCAGGGGGAGATGCAAGGTGAAAATGCTTCCTTTTTCCGCTGCCGGTTTCACGCTTATGGTGCCGCCCTGCGCTTCCAAAATGCGTCTGGCCAGATAAAGCCCAACGCCGGAGCCTTCGGTCTGTTTGACGACCGGGTGGCTGCCCCGGTAGAAACGCTGAAAGATCCGGTTGGCATCCACCGGGGAGACACCGATGCCCTCGTCCTCAATTTCCAGACGGATATAGCTGTAAAACCGGTGGAGCCGCAGGGTTACCGTGCTGTCTGCCGGGGAATATTTGACCGCATTGTCCAGAAGGTTTGCTACCGCCTCGGCAGTCCAGCGTCTGTCCAAAAACAGTGGGATGCGGGAACCGGTTTCTCCGTCGGGCTCGAGCAGCTCTACGGTGATATTTTTAGGCAGCGTTTTTTCATATACCATATTCACAGCGTCGGCGAGCAGGTCGGACAAAAGAACGTGCTCCTGCTTCAGTGTAACCATATCGGTTTCCAGGCGGGAGATATTGACTAATTCAGTTATCAAATTTTCCAGATGTGATAACTGTTCGGCGCACCTTTCTAAGAAATCGGCGCGTTCCGTCTCGGAATCGGCTTCCATACACATAGTAAAACAGCTCTTCAAAGCGCTGACAGGTGTTTTCAACTGATGGGAGATATCGGTGACAAGCGTTTTTGTGTGGTCACGCTCTTTGTCCAGCGCCCGCGTTTTTGCCTTCAGTTTATGCCCAAGTTTGAGGAGGGTGTCGGTGAAGGACTCGCTAAAAACAGGCTTCCGATTTTTCTGGTCCACAAGGGGCGAATAGTTGTCTGCAAGATAGGATTCCAGTATTTCATGCAGACGCCATTCCTGTTGTCTCCGGCTTTTATAAAAGAAAAAGAAACAGAGCGCGATGAGGAGGAGATCAATGAGGAGGACGACAGCCAGAAGGGGAAAGAAGGACAGGAGGGCGGAATGGTAGTAAGGGTCATCGGTTATCAGCATGTTTTCCCGATAACCGTATTTGGTAAGGATGGAAAATCCCTTGTCAAGATAGTCGTAATCTGTGTCCTGCATGGCGGCGATCAGTGTCTGTTCCGCCTCGGGATATTCGGAGAGAATCGCGCCCGCGATATTCCCGTATTGTTTCTGCTCCAATGTATACTGCGCGTTCAGAAGGGAAAATCCCCAGAAGCCGTATATGCAGACAAAAAGCACGGAGAGGCACGAAATAAGCGCGCAGGTTTTCCATGCAAACCCGGATGTTTTCAAAGTGGTTGTCATCGTTTTTCACATTTCCTTTCCCAGATATAGCCCAGTCCCCGGATATTTTTCAAGATGGCGGGGGCGGAAGGATTGTCCTCTATTTTTTCCCGCAGTCTTCTGATATTGACGGAGAGGGTATTCTCATCGACAAAATTGCCCTCGATGTCCCAGATGGATTCCAGGAGCTGCCCGCGTGACAGAACTTTCATGGGATTTTCCATAAAGAAGGCGAGCAGGGAATATTCTCTGGCGGTGAGAACCAGATTTTCACCGTTCTTTGCAGCCCGCTTTTCTTCCGGGTAGAGCGCAATATTTCCTGAGACAACCGTTTTCGGCTGTTCTGACGGAAAACGCTTTAAGAGAGCGCCTACTTTGGACACAAGGGCGGCCAGGGAAAAGGGCTTCGTGATATAATCGTCGGCGCCCTGCCCGTAACCGGCCATAATGTCCTCCTCCCGGTCCAGGGCGGTCAGAAACAGGAAAAGGACATCGCTCTCCTGCCGGACGCGGGAACAGAAATCCAGGCCGCTTCCGTCCGGCAGGGTGATATCACAGATAATCAGGGAGGGTGAAAATTGGCGAAAAAGTAAAAGGGCCTCCTTTATTGTGAAAGCGCTGCGGACCGTATACCCTTCCCTTTCTAATTTCAGACGGACAGAATGGTTGAGGCTGTCATCATCCTCTAAAAGTAAAATTTCCTGTTGCATTTCAGAAGTCCTCCCGTAGTATATATGATTTGGAAGAGCGACATCCCCACAAGGCAGATAAGCAGATTATAGCATGGCGCGGTACGCGCGTAAAGCGGAGGACGGGCTGCGTCATTGAGAACCATGGATTTAAATGCTATAATAGCATTACCACAGGAGTGTAGGAAAAAAGACTGCAGAGGGCGTCGATATGCGTATTTTAATTGCGGAAGATGAAGCGGAACTGGCAAAGGGGCTGAAGTTTCTGCTGGAAAAGAATAAATTTACCGTAGATGTGGTGCATGATGGCGAGGAGGCTCTTGCGTATTTTCGGTGCAGGGACTATGATGTGGTAATTCTGGATATTATGATGCCAAAGGCGGACGGCCTGGAGGTTTTGAGACAGATCCGCGAGGTGGGTTCCGGGGTTCCCGTGTTGATGCTGACGGCGAAGGCGGAGATTGAGGACCGGGTGGCAGGCCTGGAGGCGGGAGCGGACGATTATCTGTCGAAGCCCTTTGCCAGCCCGGAATTTATCGCCAGAGTGAAAGCTCTTTCACGGAGGAATGCAGGATATACGGAGCTGTGCCTGTCCTTTGGCAGCGTGGAGCTTGACTGTAACCGCTACGAGATGGCATGCAAAGGAAAGTCGGTGCGCCTGAACAATAAGGAATTTCAGGTGATGGAGCTTTTTATGCGCAACCCACGGTTTGTGTTTTCCACGGCACATCTGATGGATAAGATATGGGGACAGGACTCGGAGGCGGATGTCAGTGTGGTATGGACTTATGTGGGATTTCTTCGGAAAAAACTGAAGGAGCTGGGGGCTGATATTGAGATTCGGACGGCCCGGGGCGCAGGGTATTTTCTTGATTTGTAAAATGGAGGCTTGAAAGGGAGAGCAGATGCTGAAAAAAATACAGAGGCGTTTTATTCTGGCGGCGATGGTGGCGTTTGGCACGGTGACGCTGCTAATTATTGCCGGAATCAACGCGGCAAATTATTACAGGACAACTGCCATGCAGGATGGCCTGGCAGAAGCGCTTCTTTCGCATGAGCAGGCGGTTCCGGCGAAGCGTCAGGCGCCGCCGCCTCCTCTCGGGGAGATGGAGGGGAGAGACCCGGAGGAAGCGTTTATGACCCGGTTTTTTACGGTTCACTGCGATACGGACGGAAGGATCAGGGCGGCCTCAAGGGACTATATCTCTTCTGTGGATGAGGTGACTGCGGAGGCATACGCACAGGCTGTTTTGTCTAAAGGCAAGGAAAAAGGGTACTATGAAGGCTATCGTTACCGCGTAAAGCGGGAAGAAAATGGAATCTCGGTTCTCTTCCTCAATTCCACAATCCAAATACAATCCATGCGTTCCCTGTTTTTTGTGTCTCTGTTGATAGGAGCCGTCAGCCTTTTGATGGTATTTTTTTTGACCGTTTTCTTTTCAAGGCGTGCGGTCAGGCCATACATAAAAAATATAGAGCGGCAGAGACAGTTTATCACGAATGCGGGGCACGAGCTGAAGACGCCGATCACTTCCATTGCAACCAGTGCGGACATCGCGGCAATGGAACATGAGGGGGACGAATGGATTGACAATATCCGCAGGCAGACCGCACGGCTCACAAAGCTGGTGGGGGATATGGTTGCGCTGTCAAGACTGGATGAGGAGACGCCGTTCCCGGATAAGGGCAGATTTTCCTTGAGCGAGGCGGCGTGGGAAATCGCCGAGCCTTTTGCGGTTCTTGCGAAGGCAAAGGGGAAAAGCTACAGCCAGCACATTGCGGAAGACATGACATTATACGGGGACAGAAATTCCATTCAGCGGATGATATCTATTCTGCTGGATAATGCAGTCAGATATTCTGACGATGGCGGCGAAATCCAGATGCGGATTTACCGCAGGCGGGGCAGAATCTGCGTAGAGGTGGCTAACACCTGTGATCTGGCGGATATCTCCGATCTGGACAGGCTGTTTGATCGGTTTTACCGCATGGATGAATCCCGGTCTGCCGCCACGGGCGGCACCGGAATTGGCCTTTCTCTGGTGCGGGCGATTGCGGAAACACATGGAGGGAAGGCGGCGGTACAAAGCGCCAATGGAAAGGAGATATGCTTTCGGGTGATATTTTAGGGCAGAATCATTGTTCATCAAAAAATCACAACTGATTTTAAGTACATTTTAGGAAACCCTTCTATACTTTACCCATGCTTTCAGCTGAGCAGAAAATGCCTTTCTGTTCATTTCAGAAAGGTGCAAAGCAGTGATAAGACAGCAGGGAAAGGAGAGGAGCGGGTGAAGCAGGAATATCAATTCCGGCATGAATTGAAGTATCGGATCAGCTATGCGCAGTATATCGAGTTGAGAAACCGCCTGCGGACAGTGATGCAGAGCGATATACATACAGGCGTAGACGGCAGATATCTGATACGGAGTATTTATTTCGATAATTATATGGACAAAGCGCTGTATGAAAAGAGGGACGGCGTTCCTGTACGGGAGAAATTCAGAATCAGATATTATAACGATGATTTTTCCTATCTGACGCTGGAAAAGAAAATTAAGGACGATGATCTCTGCATGAAAGTGGATGCGCAGATTTCGGAAGAGGAGTGCAGAGAATTACTGACGGGAAGAACGGACTGGATGGAGGAGCATCCTTCGCCGCTTGTGCAGGAACTTTACGCGAAAATGCGTTACCAGATGCTTCGGCCGAGGGTACTCGTATCTTATAGGAGAGAACCTTACATTTATCAGGCGGGAAATGTGAGGATTACCTTTGATTCCGATATCCGCACAACTCTGTTTCATAGGGACTTCCTGGAAGAGCGGGTATTGGATATTGACACGGCACAGACGCCGCAGGACATGATTCTGGAGGTTAAGTATGATGCCTTTCTTCCGGCAATTGTTCGCAGGCTTGTCCAAATAGACACACTGCGGCAGACGGCGTTTTCAAAATATGAGGCATGCAGACGGTTTGGTTAAAGAAGGAGGAAATATGACTTTTAATGATATCTTTAAATCCAGCTTTTTGGAAAATGTAACGCAGTTTTCACCGATAGACACGTTGATCGGTATGCTGTTCGCACTTGTCATCGGTCTGTTTATTTTCGTGGTCTACAAGAAGACTTTTAACGGTGTGATGTACTCGTCCGGGTTTGCCCTGACACTGGTGGGACTTTCCCTTGTGACAACGCTGGTGATCATGGCGGTGACATCCAATGTGGTGCTCTCCCTTGGCATGGTGGGCGCGCTTTCCATCGTCCGCTTCCGGGCAGCAATCAAGGAACCGATTGAGATTGTGTATCTGTTCTGGTCGATTGCTTCGGGCATTGTCATCGGTGCGGGCATGATTCCGCTGGCGGTGATCGGCTCTGCAATCATCGGTGTGATCCTGATTCTCTTTGCGAATCGGAAGACACATGAAAATCCCTATATCCTCATTCTGAACTGTAAGGATGAACAGGCGGAGGATACGGCGGTAAAGATAGCGCGGACGGCATTGAAACGGTTTCTGGTGAAATCAAAAACGGTAAGCGGCGGGGGCGTCGAGCTGACAGCGGAAGTGCGTCTGATGGATGCGGCAACATCCTTTGTGAACAAACTGTATGATATAGAGGGGGTGCATAACGTTACCCTTGTAAGCTATAACGGTGAGTATATGTCGTGACAGCGGGAGTTATGCCGGCACGCCGTCTGCTGCGGGCTCTGTCATGTATAGTCTCAGCAGGGCTGCTGTCGGGGAAGCGCAAAAGTGAGGTGAATTATGATTTCATACAAGCATATGGCAAAGCTGGTCAGTATAATCATGGCGGCCGCTGTCGTGTTCTGTCTTTGGATGACAGCTTTTTCCCGGCAGGCGGTGGAGGCGCTCGGTGGGATGAGTGTACCGATGGCGTATGAAGAAGCATTGTTTGATACGGAAGAAATGATGCGGATTGATATTCAGATGAAACAGGAAGAGTGGGAGGAAATGCTGGAGAATGCCGCAGCGAAGGAATACTACGCCTGTGATGTGCAGATTAATGACCAGAAACTTGGCAATGTGGGACTCCGCACAAAGGGCAATACGAGTCTGTCAGCAATTGCCGGGAATCCCGATACGGACAGGTTCAGTTTCAAGCTGGAGTTTGACCATTATGTGGAAGGGCAGACCTGCCTTGGGCTTGATAAACTGATTCTGAATAACAACTATGCGGACGCCACCAGCATGAAGGAGGCTGTTGTCTATGATATGTACCGATATCTGGGAGTGGATGCATCCCTGTACAATTATGCAGAACTTTCTTTGAACGGAGAATATCTGGGCGTATACCTGGCTCTGGAGGCTGTGGAGGATAGCTTTCTTCTGCGAAATTACGGAACCGGGGACGGCAAACTGTATAAGCCCGACAGCATGAAGATGGGAGGCGGCGAAAAAGGAGAATTTGGGGGACAACCGCCCCGGCCAGGAGAAAAGGATGCAGACGCATGGAAGGAAGAGCGGCGGGATCAAGGCGGCGAAAATTTTGACCTGGAGGAAGGGGATGAAAGGCAAAAGACAGCACGGGGAAAAATGCCAGGAGGCAGCCCTTCTATGGGAGGCGGAAACGGCGCAAACCTCAACTACACCGATGAGGAGCTTTCCAGTTATTCCGACATCTGGGATGGCGAGGTGACAGATACAGACAAAGCAGATCACAGCAGGGTAGTTACAGCTCTCAAAAATATTGGCGGTGGAACAGACCTTGAAAAATATCTGGATGTGGACAATCTGTTAAAGTATATGGCGGTGCATGCGTTTTCCGTAAATCTGGACAGTCTTTCTGGAAACATGGCGCACAATTATTATCTGTATGAATACAATGGAATGCTGAATATTCTCCCGTGGGATTATAACCTTGCTTTTGGCGGAATGAATATGGGGCCTGAGAACGATGCATCAGAGACCGTGAATGATGCGGTAGACAGCCCCTTTCCGGGGACGACATTTTTTGACGCCCTGCTGGAGGATGAGACATATCTTTCCCGCTACCATGAGTACCTAAACCGGTTGGCACAGGAGTATGTTCTGGGCGGAAGGTTTCGGGAAGTCTACGAAGGAATCCGGGAACGAATTGACACACTGGTGGAAACGGATCCAACTGCGCTCTATTCCTATGAGGAGTATGAGGCAGGCGCGGAAATGCTGTATCAGACGGTGATGCTCCGGGCGGAAAGCGTCAAGGGACAGATTGCAGGCACCATACCGGCTACGGACGAGGAACAGCGGGAAGACGCCGCAAACCTTGTAGATGCATCAGAAATCGACATCTCTGTTATGGGGGTGATGGATATGGGAGGAGGCGCAGAGCAGAAAGCGCGAGGCCGGCAGACAGGCGGTAAACATATTATGTCGGGAAATTCATAGAATGGTAGTAAGAACATTATTTTCTATCGGAGTTTCCATGTTAAATTATATCTGGGCTTTAATGATTCTGATTGGCGTTGTTTACGGTGCGTTCACGGGGAAAATGGCGGAGGTGACAAACGCGGCGCTCGACTCCGCCGGGGACGCGGTGTCTCTGTGCGTCACCATGATCGGCGTGATGGCGCTGTGGGTGGGACTTATGGAGATCGCGCAGAAATCGGGCCTGATTGCAAAGCTGACGAGAGGGATACAACCCTTCATCAGCTTTCTTTTTCCGCGCATCCCGAAAGGCCATCCGGCCAGGGAGTATATTGCTGCAAATCTGATTGCCAATGTGCTGGGGCTTGGCTGGGCTTGCACGCCTGCCGGGCTTTGAGTTATTATAATGACAGGTTGAAAAATCCATTGAGAAATCAAGGGTTTCCGCCGAATTTAGTCCTAATGAAAAAATGTAGTTTTGCATCAAAGCATTTCTGATTTTTCATTTGGACGGCGCCGATTCAAAAGAAAATAGGAAGAAATGTCAGTAATGTAACTCAAAGTGCCTGAAAGCAATGAGTTACTGGTTTTAGTATAGCATAGGAGGGTAGAAGGTAAACAATTTCATATTGATGATTTAGATAGGACTAAATTAGTGAATGGCAGAAATGCTGTTAAAACTAGCTTAGTCCTATTTCTTTTTACAAATTCAAAATAATAGGAGGAATGAATTTATGAAGAACAATACAGCGTTAAGTGCAGAGAAAGCGATTACTTTTATCAGCGATGCACATGAAAAATTCTACTACGAGAAATTGAAAGAGGTCAGGTATCAGGACGTGTACCACAAA
>Ga0137308_101122_pt1 | contig 30380 bp, 31 predicted proteins | sample Inofrocosms_June_FD_97181 | JGI IMG/M metagenome (GOLD analysis project Ga0137308, IMG submission 97181) | Mouse cecal microbial communities from Vienna, Austria - N-Acetylneuraminic and N-Acetylglucosamine D2O microcosms_June | ecosystem: Host-associated > Mammals > Digestive system > Large...
CAGTATAGGCAGAACCACCACCACGGAAATCGTCATCCTTATGGATGTGGGTGTCTGCTTTGTCACCAGATCCGCCACTGCTTCCATACTTGTAGATGATTTCACAAGGGCCGCCAAAGAGTTTGCCTGGTTCAGATAAATATAGAGCAGATACTGCAACGAAAATAATTTCTGATCTGTTATGTAAATCAACGTATCTTGAAAGGAGTTCCACTGTCCAACTGCCGCCCAGATGGCGATAGTTGCCAGAATGGGAGTACAAGTGGGAAGAATCACCTTGAAGAACACCGTCAGCACTCCTGCGCCGTCCACCTCCGCAGCCTCCTGCAGGGAGGTGGGAATGGATTCGATGAAGGTCTTCACCATGATCACGTTGAAGGGCTGCACTATACCCGGAATAATATAAACCCAGAAGGAATTCGTCAGATGAAGCAGCTTCATGGTCATAAACATGGGAATCAATCCTGCGCTGAAATACATGGTAACCACAATGAACCTGTAAAAGAAGCTGCGGTGCCACATTTTCTTCTGCGTGAACATGAATCCAAGATAGGCGGATGCCATGACCGTACATGCCGTTCCGAGCACCGTCCTCGCTATCGAAACGATCACCGCACTCGACAGGCCGCTCAGCTGGAACACATCCTTGTAGTTCTGAAAATGGATCTGCCTTGGCAGAAAATTGATCATTCCGTTGCTGCTGAGTTCATTGGAGCTGATGGAATTGATAATCAAGTAATAAAACGGATACGCACATAAAAAAGTAAAAAGTAAAAATATCGAATAATTCACGATCTTGAATAAGATATCCTCTTTCTTAACAGGGCGTTTTCTCTCTGTATCCACTCTCATTTTCATGATTCCTTTCTATATAATGCTGTCCCCTCTGACCTTTTTGGAAACGAAGTTCACGGAAAACAGCAGGGTAAGGCTGACAAGGCTCTTCAAAATGCCAATTGCGGTTGCCAGCGACAGGCTTTTTCCCGTCATACCGATGTTATACACATACAGATCAAGCACCTGGATGCTCGTCTTGTTAAAGGCGTTCTGAAATACATAATACTGATCCATCCCGTTTGACAGGAAGCTGGCGATGGACAGCATCAGCATCACGAAATAGGTTGGAAGCAGTGACGGTATTGTGATATTCCATATGAGCTGGAATCTTCCCGCCCCGTCCACTCTCGCGGCCTCGTACAGCTCCTGGTCAATTCCCGAGATAGCCGCCAGATACATGATGGCATTCCATCCCATTCCCTTCCACATACTCCACAGAATCATGGAAAGCCACACGTGGTTGCTGCTGTCCAGAAATTTGATAGCCGTGTCAATGATCCCCATCCTCAGAAGCAGGGAATTCACCATTCCGGTCGTGGAAAAGAGAGCAAACGCAATGGCGTACACCAGGGTCCAGCTGATAAAATTTGGTATGGTGGTAATGGTCTGTACCATATTCCTGACCCACTTGCACCGCATCTCATTCAAAAAGACCGCAAACAACACCGGAAGAAACGAAGTCGCAATCCCCAGAAAGCTCAGGGCAAAGGTGTTCTTCATAACCACCATAAGCTGATCCACCTGCGTCTTGTTTGCAAACAGCGTCACAAACCATTTTGCACCCACAAACTCACATTGCGATAATTTCAGGGGTGCCCTGTAATCATAGAGGGCATAGATCCACCCATGAAGAGGGAAATAGGAAAACAGGAAGCTTAAAACCAGAAACGGCAAAATAAGCAACACGATCTTTTTCCCCTGCATATTCTTTTTTTTCGTACTCTGAACCACCACACGATCCCCCTTGTCTTTTTTTACAATTTACCATGGATATGAGCGGGCTGATACCCGCAAAAATCTACCAAAATTACTTATTATTCGGAATGTTTTCACGGGTTTTTCCATAAACATCTGATTTTCACGGTATGAAATCTCTATTTTTTAATGCAAAAAATTCCGTTCACGGCCATCTTTCAATGTAGATGGCTGTGAACGGAATTTTTTTCGTCTTTAACTGCCGGTTTCCCTTGATTCAATTCCCTGAAAATTCTTTACGAAATATGCTGAGAAATCCAATCAATATATTTTTTACGACTCAAATATGCAAGCTTATATTTGCTGCCGTCTTTCATCGTGATCAAAACCCCAAAAGGGAAAAAGGGCGGTGTCATGCAGGCCTTCACGGATGCGATGTCTTTCATCTCGATCTCCCAGCTTACGCTTTCCGTTCCGACTAATCCCGATGCCAGAAATACAATGCGCTGGTCCGTAACATATGTCTTTCCGGACACCTGCCGGCTGATCGTCTGCTTCGGTGATTTCCAGCAGTCGGCAGTCGCCTTCTGTGCGAAAACATTTTCCCCTTCCCTCGCTTCAAACACTGGTTTTGCCATAATTGTTTCCTCCTAATCGCAATGGTAAATATTTATGTCCTAACTATTCTAGCAGAAATCCTTCCCTTATTCAAGGCTAAAGCATGGGTGAAAATCTTACGAAAATCTTAAACCGATTTTCTGTAAATAAAACCGGAAAATACCGCTGTCACAAGCTCCGTGAAGCAAAACCCATACCAGACTCCCTGTGCCCCCGCAAGGCGGCTGAACAAAAAGGCCGCCGGTATAATGACCACCACATATCTTGCCAGAGAGATCAGAAGAGACGGCGTTCCTTTTCCCAGTCCCTCCAGAGCCCCTGAGCAGGAGACGGAGACCGCTGATGCCGCAAATCCCAGACTGATGATGTGCAGGGCGTTTACCCCGATCTGAACGGTCTGCTCATTGGCGGTAAACAGGCCGATGAGCCACTGCGGAACCGCCCATGACAGCAGCGTCCCCGCCAGCATGACACCCATGGTAAGCCCCAGCGTGGTCCTGTATATTTTTTCCACTCTCTCATGCTCCCCCGCCCCGTAGTTATATCCCACAAGCGGCCTTATCCCCTGAATGATTCCGTTTGCGGTCAGATAGATAAAGGTCTGAAGCTTATAGTAAACGCCAAGCACGAGCACATAGGTCTCCGAGAATCCGGCCAGAATCCCGTTCAGCGCCGAGATCAGCAGCGAGGGAAGCGCCATATTCAATGTGGCCGGGATTCCGATCCCGTACAGCTTTCCCACCACCGCCTTCTCCATGCGCAGGCCTTTGCGCCCGATCTTTACCGGGACAGGACTGACCACCAGGCAGAGAAGATAGACCGCAAGTGTGACAATCTGCCCGATCCCCGTGGCGTAGGCCGCCCCCGCAATCCCCATTGCCGGAAAAACTCCAGGGCCGAAAATCAGCAGCGGATCAAGGATAATGTTGGTCACAAATCCGCATATCATACTGATCATGGATATCTTCATGTTCCCCACGGACTGAAATATTTTCTCTCAAAGGATATCCCCAGCATAATGACCACGGAAAACGCAAAGGCCCTGTCCGCATAGGCAAGAGCCATGTCGATGATTTGTTTATCCCGTGAAAACGCCCTCAAAAACAGCGGCATTGCCGCTATACTGAGCACGGTAAGGGCGGCTCCATGAATAAAGTTTAAAAATAATCCACAGGAGGCCGCCTGATCCGCCCTCTCCCTATCCTCCACTCCCAGATAAAACGCCACACTGGCGTTGATCCCGATCCCAAACCCGATGGCAATGGCATTAATCAGATTCTGAACCGGATAAACCAGAGCCAGGGCCGTCATGGCCTTTTCACTCAGCTTCGCCACAAAATAACTGTCCACAATATTATACAGTGAATTGACTGCCATGGAAATAACCATGGGCAGCGACATCGACAGCACCAGCGGCAGCACCTTTCTTTCCTTCATAAATGTCTGATTCATATTCCCTCTCCTTCCATATTTCGCAGAACAAAGTGGGCAAGCCCACGTCAACTCCCCTCCACCTCAATCTTGAGGGGCTTGGACACTTTGCTGCGCCGGATGTTTCCACGTGCATCCGTGCGCATAAAGTTTTTATTTCATAGGAAAGGCATATTCTTTATCACTTGACAGCGACAAGGTCTTTCCTATGAAATAAAAAAACACACAGCCGCTGTGATACGACTGTGTGGCGAAAAAAGATCTCTCTTGAAAAATCCACTCCTGTTAAGGTTTTAGCTCTCTGTTATAGCATTGTCTCTATCTGTTCTCTGATATCTGACTGTGTACTGTAAAATGTGATCATGCTTTGCTCTGTAATTATAGCATCAGCCATTGAACACCTAAAGCCTCTTTGTCTGGCCTCCTGCCATGGCGCTTCATTATGTGTCATCTCCTCAAGCTCATCCGCTGTATATCTGCCATAAACAGTCATCACGCTCTCAACAAATTTAATGTCTTCATCGCTTGCCAAAACAAAACCTTTATATTCCGGTATATTCTTCCATCCATAACGCTTATAACCACTATACAGCTTACGACATACTGGCCCGTGTTCCCATGCTTCAAACCGCATTTCAGCTATTGAAACTCCAAAAATAGTCAAATACCAGGCATAAACATAATAAGCTAACTTCTGCAACTTCTTATTTGAAACATCATCCCGAATACTCAAAATCACTTTTGCCAGGGAATCTAATGACAGCATTGTAATACCTCCAAAACACATTCATGATACTATAAGTCTATCCAAAAGTCTACCTTAAACTCAGAATATTCTATACTATTTATGCATTTTATCTTTAAAGGATCCGAATACACCCTCATATCAATATTGTTCAGCCTGCAGATGCAGCTTGCCGTATATAGTCCGATCCCCATTCCGTCATCCGTAGCTTTTACCGCATTCTCACCCCTATATCCCTGTTCACAGATTAAATTTATCTCGTTTTCTAAAATACGGGGTCCAAGAGACACAATAGCCACATGCTGTCTGTTGCCCTTTTCATCAATATAAATTTCAATTCTTTCACCCCTTGGAGAATACTTCACAGCATTTTCCAAAATCAAAAAGGGTAACAACTCAATGCAGTCATATGCCATCATGTCTCTGCATTCTCTTTCAGCTGTCATAACCATCTTAATATCTTTGCTTTCCGCCTTCTCCTTCATACAATATCTTACTTTATCGATTATCTTAAATATATTATAGGAAGATCTGACATCAGCCTTCATAAGCTGTTCATTGTATACAAAATCGTGATTATTCAACCTCAGTGTCAAAAACCAGCACATGACATAAATACTCTTTGAATATTCAAGCAGCTCACTATATCTTTTGTTTTTCTGTGATTTTCTAAATATTTTATCGTTTTTCAGTTTTATCTGTTGATTAAATTTCCTCACATCATGAAAAATATCGTCTATAAATTTTTTGTACCTCTCATACTTATTTTGGTTTATCCAGTATTCACGATATGCCTCCGCATATTCCAGCAATATGGGATATGAAATCTCCCGGTACCGCTTTCCCTGATTCTTAATCTTGGACATGAGTTTTGCCCTGTCATACTCTCCCTCTATCCGCAAACATGTAAAAATACAATTGTCGCCATCCACCTCAAAAACATAACTGGAAAATCCATGAGGACAATGATATAACCCAGGGGCCGCCTCCGCCAGATTCATGTAATGTCTCTTACATTTTTCATTCACTCTGCAACATTTTCTGCAAAATTCCGGCACACTGACATCTATGCCATCTGATATCTCTTCAAGACCATTTCTATAAATTGGGAGTAAATTAAATTCATCCATACTTAAACCGCCAGTACCTTAATAAGTGTCAAAATCGAATTCACAATATTTAACATTGTTGATGCATTTTTGATCGTTTCCATAGTAACTATATTTAACTCTGCAAAATTTCCCTTTTTGAATCCTTCAAAGTACGCTTCTCTTATCCTTCTGATATCTTCCTCACTAATTTTATTCTTGACCATTTCTTCCCGTAAAACTTCCCACTGCTTTTCCACATCAGCATATTCCATAATAAGATTGTCTATTTTTTCGCACATTTTATCAATATCAATATCTTTGACCCAAAATGCATCTATTTTTCTGTCCGCCAGTTGCTCGGATATTTCCTGATGCACACTGCCCGAATAACAGCAAACTCGTTTCAACGGATATTTACTTTTGATTTCACAGGCGATTGCAAACCCCTCCATATTACTCTTTCGCCTTCTGGCAACCCCTCGGATATCCATTAGTATAATATCAAAAGGTTCCGCTTCAATGGAATATGTTATATCATTTTTATAGTATGCATCATACTGCCTCTCCTTTAATACCTCATATATTTCCTCATCCTCATCATCAACGACAAGTATTTTCGTCCTTTTTCTCAAACTGGCAATATTACTTTTCTCTAATAACTCAATAGCCGATGCATACCTTTTCCTTTGTCCTTCTCTCTTAAACAGCCAACGCATTATTTATCCTCCCAGCGTAATACAATAATGATATCTTATACAAATATTATCATTAAAATATATTTATATCAACCGTCAAATATCAATTTTATTACAAAAACACGGAGCGGTTTCCCGCTCCGTATATGCTCTCCTGTTGGATTCATCTGCCGCATCAGCCCGCACTCGCATCTAACTCCCGCATCTTTCCCGCAGCTCCTCCCATCTTCTGTCCACCTCTGCCTGGAACAGCCCGATCAGCTCTTCCCCTCCCGGCCCGAACAGATGCTTAAAACGTTTCTGCGGACGCAGGAAGTCCTCTATGGGAAGCTTCTTCTTCGGCTCGTAGCTGAGAATCCATCTGCCGTCCGCCACCTCATAGAGAGGCCAATAGCAGGTTTCCACGGCCAGCTTACAGATGTTCATCAGCTCGGAAGGGTCATACCCCCAGCCCCTCGGGCAGGGGGACATAACATTCAAAAATGCTGCGCCGGGCGTATAGATGGCCTTCTGCGCCTTCGTGTGCAGATCCTTGAAATTGGCTGTAAAAGTAGTCTGCGCCGCATAGGGAATATGGTGATCCGCCATGATTGCGGTGAGATCCTTGCGTACCTGCACCTTGCCGCTCGAGGCCGTGCCCGCAGGCGTAGTGGTCGTGTCCGCAAACTGCGGTGTCGCGGAGGAGCGCTGGGTTCCCGTGTTCATGTATGCGCCGTTGTCATAGCAGACATAGACCATGTCATGCCCCCGCTCCATAGCGCCGGAGAGAGACTGAAAGCCTATATCGTATGTCCCGCCGTCTCCCCCGAAGGTGATAAATTTGTAATTTTCCTTTATCTTTCCCTTTTTCTTGAGAACCCGGTAAGCGGTCTCCACACCGGAGAGAGTGGCACCCGCATTCTCAAAGGCATTGTGGATATAGCTGTCCTCATAGGCTGTATAGGGATACATGAAGGTGGATACTTCCAGACATCCGGTGGCATTGCCCACCACAGCCCTGTCCTCAGGATGCAGCGCCCGCAGCACCGCCCGGACCGTCACCGTACCGCCGCAGCCCGCACACATTCTGTGTCCCGGCGCAAGGCGCTCCGGCCTGCTCATCACTTCTTTATAATTATAAGCTGTTTCCATCTTATTTCCTCTCATTTCCTGTAAGTCTCGTAGCCGCCCTATTTTTCCCGAAGCCCGATGTAGGCGTACATATCCTCTATTATATGGGTTTGAGCGATCTCCTCCAGTCTGTCGTAGATCTGCCGGAAATCCTCCACGGTAATGTCCCTGCCGCCCAGTCCGTAAAAATAATTCACGACCTCGGCCCGGGATTTTGCATCGTACAGCGCCGCCCTCACCTCGGCCCCCACAGGCCCGCCGGTTGCGGAGAACATTTCGCTGCGGTCCAGCACCGCAACGGCCTTTTTGTCCTTCAGTGCCGCTGCCAGCTCCTCCTCCGGAAAGGGCCGGAACACACGGATTTTCAGAAGGCCGACTTTTTTTCCCGTGGTTTCCCGGATCTGATCCACGGCCGCCTTGCAGGTTCCCGCCGCAGAGCCGATAATCACGATCGCATATTCCGCATCCTCCATCCGGTATTCTTCGAAAAAGCCGTATTTCCTTCCGGTCATCCGCTCGAATCTCTGCGCCGCCTCAAGGATTGCGCCTTTTGCGTTTTTCATGGCCTCCCGCTGGGCCCGCTTTGTCTCCATGTAATAGTTGGACACCGCATAGGGTCCAATGGCCATGGTCTCCTTTTCCTTCAAAAGGTAATGCTCCGGACAGTACTCGCCCACAAACTCCTTTACCTTATCGTCCTCCACGAGCAGAATGTTCTCCACACCGTGGCTGGTGATAAAGCCGTCCTGACAGATCATAACCGGCAGGCGCACCGCCGGATTTTCCGCAATGGGATATGCCTGCAGAAAGTTGTCGTACACCTCCTGATTGGACTCCGCATAGATCTGAATCCATCCCGAATCCCTTGCTCCCATACTGTCGGAATGATCCGCATTGATGTTGATGGGGCCGGACAGGGCCCGGTTCACCAGCGCCATCACCACGGGAAGCCTGTCGGAAGCCGCCACGTAAAGCTCTTCCCACATCAGCGCCATTCCGCAGGAGGAGGTGGCCGTCACCACCCTTGCGCCCGCCGCAGATGCTCCGACTGCCGCGCTCATGGCGCTGTGCTCGCTCTCCACATGGATAAATTCCGTATCCACCTTTCCGTTTGCAATGTAATTTGCCACATACTGAGGGATCTCCGTGGAAGGTGTGATGGGAAATGCGGGCATCACATCAGGGGCAATCTGCCGGATGGCATATGCCACGGCCTCATTTCCGGATAAACGTTCTCTGACCGCCATTTACTTTCCCTCCTTCATCTCAATCGCCCCAAAAGGGCAGACCTTTGCGCAGATCCCGCAGCCCTTGCAATGGTCATAGTCAAAATCCAGTCTCTTTCCCTCCCTGACCGGGATGGAAGAATCCGGACAGACCGGCACGCATAAAAGACACTGTCTGCATTTTTCTTCCCCGTATACAGGAGTGCAGGTTCTCCACTCCCCCGTGCAAAAAGCCCTGGAGGTCGCCGCCTCGTAAATCTGGTTTCCCTCCGTGATATCCTGCCAGGGACTTCTCTCGTTGATATCCTTGCTCATCATCTGGTTTCTGTTCCTTTCCTCTCTTCTGTCTCGCCAGGCATTCCGTCAAGCCCCGCAGAACTCACGCGCTTCTCTGATCCGCCCTCTCCCCGCTGTTCTCCAGCGCCTCAAAGGTCATCTCAAGCGCCCGCATATTTCCCTCGATCACCTCGGGCTTCTTCGCAAATTTGTGCTCAAAGGAATCCCGCATTTTTGACAAAAACTCTTCCGGGGTCATCACGCCGGACACAGCCACGGCTGCCGCAAGCATAGGAGTGTTGGGATAATACCTTCCCAGCGCACTGACGGAAATCTCTCTGGCATCCACTGTGTAAACGCTTCCCCTGAAGCCGCGCGCATAAAGCTGCTGCGCAATCTCCTTCCGGCTGCGCTGCGTGTTCACGATCACCGCCCCCTCCTTCCCAAGGCCCATGGTCACGTCGATACTCGCAAGGAGGCCGTCGTCCACCACCACCACGTAATCGGGATTATATATATTGGAATGAATCGTGATGGGCTCTTCACTGATCCGGTTATAGGCCGTGATGGGTGCGCCCATACGCTCCGGGCCATATTCCGGAAAGCCCTGTACATATTTCCCTGTCTTGAAAGCCACGTCCGCAAGAAGCAGGGCCGCCGTCTTCGCTCCCTGACCGCCTCTTCCGTGCCATCTGATTTCCATCGTGTTTTTCATGTCCTTTTCCTCTCCTTTTCTGTTATCCCATGCAAGCCTGCGCATTAAAAAGAGAATCCTGCTCCGCAGGATTCTCCGCCTGCGGCGAGTCGCTTCAGCGACATGATTCTTTTCCGCCGCAGTGCGATCCTTGCGGAGCGTTTTTGTTTCATAGGGCGCAATTTCCTATGAAACAAAAACGCTTCCGCCGTAAACAGCGGAAGCTCCATCCTCTCATTCCATCTACGACATACCAGCATATGCGTCCTCTGTCACGGGAGGAACCCGTCGGCATCTACCGGCTCTCGCTTTGGTGCCGCAACTTGGGAGGGATCTTCCAGACATTTCTACTCGTACCGCTTCTCAGCTAATGCGGCTCTCTGTGACTTTCCAAATGAATGTACTGTCTCCGTCATCGTCTTTTTAAATTTGCTCAATTTAGACTATTATATTAGTGCGTTGAAGTGTTGTCAAGTACTAAATCTTTTTTGATTCCCTTCCCGTTCCCTCCGCCAGCATCCTGTCATATTCCTCAAAGGAAATATACCGCCCGCCCATGCTCTCTAAATGCTCCGTATGGAATTGACAGTCGATAAAGAGAAACCTGTTCTGCACAAGAAACCGGGCAAAGGCAATAAGCGCCGTCTTTGAGCCGTTCTCCCGCTCTGAAAACATGCTCTCCCCGAAAAAACATCTGCCAATGGAGACCCCGTACAGCCCTCCCGCAAGCACACCGTCCTCGAGCACCTCCACGCTGACCGCATAACCTGCCTGATGAAGGCGGAAATATGCCTCCTCCATCTCGTCGGAAATCCATGTCCCCTCCTCAAATTCCCTTTTCACCCTGCATCTGTGCACGGTGTCCGCAAAATCCCTGTTCAGCATCACCTTCAGCTCATGCTTTTTCATGTATTTCTTCATGGAGCGGGACACATGCACCTCTTTGGGAAAAATCACAAAGCGTTCCCGCGGGCACCACCACAAAATCTCCTCTCCCGGGTTATACCATGGAAATATCCCATGGGTATAGGCCAGAAGAAGCCGCTCCATGCACAGGTCTCCTCCCACCGCAAGCAGACCGTCCGGACGTGCATAGGCGGGAGAGGGAAAATAAATTTCTTTCTCATTCAGTCGATAGACCGGCAAGGCGTGTTCCTCCTTCCTGCGCACCTTTGTGTCAGCACTGTCTGTGTGATAAGCGGATCTCAAACCTGTCCCCGCAGGCGGTCAGCACACAGCTCCCGCCCTCCTTCAACGCGCCAAACAGGATCTCGTCCACCAAAAGGGGCTTGATGTCTCCGGAGATCACGCGCTCGATCTGCCTTGCCCCGAATTCCTGGCTGACACCCCGCCGCTTTATGAGCTCCCTTGCGCTCTCATCAGCGGCCAGCTCCACCTTTTTGTGCAGCAGGAGCTTTTGAAGCTCGCACAGCTTCTTGTCCACCACCCGATGCGCCATCTCATCATCCATTCCATTAAAGACCACGATCCGGCTTAAGCGGTTGCGAAACTCAGGCTGGAAAATCCGCTTTACCTCCTCCAGAATCACGTCACTCTTCCCGTCCTGCTCCTGGAAGCCGATGCCCCTTTTTCCCAGCCGGCTGGCTCCCGCATTGGAGGTCATAATCAGAATGATATTTCTGAAATCCGCCTTTCTGCCCTGATTGTCTGTCAGCGTCGCATAGTCCATGACCTGCAGAAGGATATTGTAGATATCCGGATGCGCCTTCTCGATCTCGTCAAGGAGAAGAACCGCATGGGGATGCTTTCGGATTTCCTCCGTGAGAAGGCCGCCCTCCTCGTAGCCCACATACCCGGCGGGTGCGCCGATCAGCTTTGCCACGGCGTGCTTTTCTTCGTATTCGCTCATATCGAAACGAACCAGACTGATGCCAAGCTCCCTGGCAAGACTCCTCGCAATCTCCGTCTTTCCCACGCCGGTGGGACCCACAAACAGCAGGCTGGAAAGGGGCTTTCCCTCCTCCAAAAGCCCGGCCCTGGAAAACTTCACCGCATTGACCACCTGGCTGATGGCCTCCTTCTGTCCGAACACGCAGTTTTCCAGCCTCTCTCTCAGGGTCGCAAGAGCCCTCGTCTCATCGCTCTCCACCACCCGCTTCGGAATATGGCAGGTCTTCGACAGGATCTCGTCGATCAGCTCCTTATCCACAGTCTGCTCAGCTCCCTCAAGAGGATGAAGCCTTCTGTATGCCCCGGCCTCGTCGATCAGGTCAATTGCCTTATCCGGCAGAAAACGCTCGTTCACAAACTTTGCGCTCATCTCCACCGCATACCGCAGCACACCCTCCCCGTAAGAAACACCGTGAAATTCCTCGTAATTAAGCTTCAGCCCTTCCAGGATCAGGACAGCCTCCGATATCCCGGGCTCCTTGATATCTACATTCTGAAAACGCCTCACCAGGCTCTTGCTCTTCTCAAAATGCTTCTTGTACTCCTCATAGGTGGTGGCCCCGATAAAGCGGATATGGCCTGCCGCCAGATAGGGCCGCAGCATATTGGAGATGTCAAAGGTTCCCCCGTTCACCGCCCCGGCCCCTATGATATTGTGGATTTCGTCAATATAGATGATGGGCTTTTCCTCCTGGGCGATGCTGTCCATGACTCTCTTAAACCGCTTCTCAAAATCACCCCGGTACTGTGTCCCCGCAAGCAGGCTCCCCAGATCCAGGGAAAAAATCCTTGCTCCCAAAAGGGGGGCGGGAACCCTCCCCTCCTCCAGAAGCCTGGCAAGGCCATAGGTGATTGCCGTCTTTCCCACTCCGGGCTCCCCGATATGCAGGGGATTGTTCTTCTCCCTTCGGCAGAGAATCTGCATAGTCCGCTGCAGCTCCTCCTGCCTGCCGATCAGCGGATTCACACCGTCCAGCTCGTCGTTCAGGCAGAGGGCATACTGCTGCCAGAAGCTCTCCCGCTTCTCCTTTCGCTCCCCTCCGCCGTCATCCTCTCCCCAGCCTTCTCCGCCTCCGTCATCCTGCCGCTCTCTGCTTCCTTCCCTTTCCGGCCCGCTCTCTCTCTGCGCCTGTGCCAAAAGACCTGCCCCGCTCTCCTGCTTTGATCCGCCCGCTCCCTTTGCCCGTCCCTCCTCTTCATAGGCAATGGCCATCTCCTGCAGCAGCTCCGCCTGCTCCACGCCCTGAGCCCTCATATAATAGACGGCATGACTCTCCCTGAGCCCGTAAAAGGCAAACAGAATATGGGGAAGCTCCACAATCTTTCTCCCGCTTCCCTGGGCGCTGTTCCAGGCCAGCGCCAGCACGCTCTCCATTCCGCTGGAAAGCTCAGGTGCGCCCTCCTGATCCTCCGGCCTTAGTTCCATATATTCTTCCACATAAGTCCTTAAGCTCTGGTCAAGCTCCCTGATGCTTCCTCCGCAGCTCTCAAATGCCCTGGCAAAAACCTTGTTCTGACAGATCACATACAGAAAAAGCTCCGGTGTCACATACTCAAAATGTGCGCTCTCAGCCATAGAAAACACACGGTTGACAATATCCGCCACTTCACCTGAAATCTGCATACTCACGCCTCCTCCACAGTCATCCGAAACGGAAATCCCTCTTCCTTCGCCCTGCGGGATGCCGCCTGCACCTTTGTGAGCGCAATGTCATAGGGATAGGTGCCCACCGCCGCACTGCCGCTCTCATGCACGGTCAGCATCAGCCTCTCCGCCTCCGTCTCATTTTTATGAAAAATATCCATCAGAATTTCCACCACGAAATCCATGGAGGTGAAATCATCATTGTGCATGATCACCTTGTAATGCCTCGGTTCCCGTATATCAATCCTTATCTTTTCCCGTGTCTCTCCCTGTACGGACATAATCCTCTCCTCTTTCCGTTTTATCCCTGATACCTGAGGATTATTTTAACACAACCGGAAGAATTATTCCACATCCACAAAAAGGCACCATCCCTCTTACGGATCGTGCCCTTTCTGTCTAAAACCTGTTTTTTATTCCTTCACGGACCCCAGTGTGATTCCTGTCACAAAATATTTCTGCATAAAAGGATAAATCACCAGAATCGGAATCGTTGCGATTACAATTTTCGCCGAATTAAAGGTACGCTGGGACATCATGTTGATCAGCTGTTCCGTGGAGAGCTTGGAGGTATCGCTCATATTGATCACTAAAGACTGTATATATGTCTGCAGCGGAACCTTCGCCGGCGTATTAATCAGGAGCATTCCGTCAAAGAAATTATTCCAGTGTCCCACAATACTGAAAAGAGTCACGGTAGCCAGCGCGGGTTTTGCCAGGGGAACACAGATCAGAAACATCATCTGCACCTGGTTGATTCCATCGATCTTTGCCGATTCCTTAATGGCCTTTGGCTGGTTGCGGAAAAAGTTCATCAGAAGGATCACATTGTAAACCGGAACCCCTGAGGGGATCACCAGCGCCCAGATGCTGTCCAAAAGCCCCGTTTCCTTAATCACGAAATACCAGGGTACCAGGCTTGCGCCGAAAAGCATGCAGAAAATCGTAAACCACATATAGCGGTCCCTGGCAGGAAATTCCTCCTTCTCCAGGGAGAGAGGATAAGCCATAAGAATCGTGAGGATCAGATTGATTCCGCCTCCCAGGATCACTCGCTTTACCGATACCACAAAGGACTGAAAAAACCTTGCGTCCTGGAGCAGATACTCATAGGAGGCAAACGTAAACTCCACCGGCCAGAATCCCACCCTGCCCGCCACCGCCGCATTTTTACTGCTGAGGGACAGGGCCAGAACGTGGAGCAGGGGAAGCAGGCACAGCAGACCCAGAATCACTAACAGGAGGGTCACCACAAAGTCAAAAATCCGGTTTTCCATTGTTTTATACTTAATCATAGCAAACCTCCTTAAAAGATCCGATAATTGGCAAATCTCTTTGCCAGATAATTGGATAACACGATCAGGACAAAGCTTACCACGGATTTCAGAAGACCGATGGCCGTGGCCAGCGAATATTGGGCGCTCTCAAAACTCATCCTGTATACATAAGTGTCTATGATATCTCCGGTCTCATAGACAATCGGCGAATACAGGTTGTACACCTGATCAAAACCGGCGTTCAGCACGTTCGCAATATTTAAGGTTGCCACCAAAACCACTGTCACTTTGATGCCCGGCAGCGTAATGTTCCAGATTTTCTGCAGACGGCTGGCGCCATCGATGGAAGCGGCCTCGTAAAGCTCCTGATTGATCCCTGCCAGTGCGGCTATAAAAATAATTGCCCCGTATCCAAATTCCTTCCACACGTCCGTGGATACGATAATTCCCTGAAATAGGCTGTTGCTGCCCAGAAACACAATCGCCTCTTCAATCATCCCAAGCTTTAACAGCACCGTATTGATGATGCCGCTCCCATCCAGAAGATCCCGGAAGATCATTGCGAGAATAACCCAGGAGAGGAAATGCGGCAAAAAGCAGATGGTCTGGGTCATCTTTTTAAAATGTTTTCCGCCCATCTCATACAACAGTACGGCAAAAAACACCGACATGACCAGATTAAAGATGATCTTTCCCACGGCTATAATCAGGGTGTTGCGGAAAATGTTGAAGGTATCGGGAAGCATGAACATATATTTGAAATTATCCAGACCCACCCATTTTGATTTGAAGAACCCAAGGATCGGCTGAAAATTCTGAAATGCCATCACATTACCCAAAAGAGGCAGAATGGTATACACAAACAATACAAGCACTCCCGGCAGGAGCATCAGATGAAGCGGCCATGTCCTTGCGAACGATACCTTCTTCTTTTTTTCTTTCTTCATAAGCTTTTACCCCGTTTTTCTTTTTTAAAGAGAAAGGGAGAACCTTTCCGGTCTCCCTTTCCATCTGAAGCTGCCCGTTTCCTACTGCCGGAGTGCCTCCAGCTCTGCCAGGATATCCGTACCGCCTAGAGCGTTCCACTGCTCCACATATTCGTCAAAGGCATCCACGGAAGCCTCGCCGTTCAAAATCTTAAGGAAGGTTTCGTCCTCCAGCTTTTCCAGCGTGGCCCACTTGCTGTCCATGCTTTCCGTCTGGGTGTAGGATGCGTCAAACACCTGGTTCATATTTCCCACTTCCTGTCCCAGCAGTCCGGCCGCCCGCACATAAGCCCATCCGCTTAAGTTGTTGGCCGCCTCCGCGGCCGCCACATCCTCAGTTGCCGCCATGTAGGATTCGTACCACTGAAGCGCCTCGCCGCTCAACTCCGATACCTCCTTTTCGCCGTTCACAACCGCCAGCGCCTTTCCTTCCTTGTCATCATATCTGGAAAGAAGAAGGGAGAAGGGCATGCTCGTCCAGCTGTAGGGATCCGAAGGGTCGGACTTGAGGCTTACGCCCTGATCCTGGTCAATATCAAACTGATAATTCATGGTCTTGATCACCGCTTCCTTCACCGCATCCGAGCATCCGGCTTTCACCACCAGATAGCTGCCGGAAGGAGAAGTCATTGCCGTGTTGTACTTCCCGTCCGCTGCCAGGGGTGCCAGGTAGCAGTTCCAGTATACGGAAGGATCGTCCGTAATCATGTTGTTTAAAGGCCAGCTCATATTCCACCATGCGCCAAAGAACACGCCCGCCTGTCCGCTGGTCACGATCTCCTCGCAGGTGCTGCCATCCCTCACTACGAAGGAAGAATCGATCACGCCGTCCTCCACCAGCTTGCGGATTCCTGTGAGAGCTTCCTTTGTTGCCGCAGTGTTGGAGCCGTAAACGATCTTTCCGTCTTCCTCAACGAAGTGTTTGGGGTAAGAGCCATACATGGCAAACAGGGCGTCAATTCCATAAGTGTTGTTTCCGTTTTCCTTCACGATGTCGGAGGAAACCACAAGGCCGTTGGTGGTACCCTTCTTCTCTCTGAAGGTATTTACAATGTTCACAATATCTTCCACCGACTTGGGTGCCGCAAGACCCAGCTCTTCCATCCAGTCTCCTCTTACGAACAGCATGGGAATCCCGTCCGCACCGGGGCTGATGTTGGGCATTCCCATAATTTTGCCGTCAACGGTCACCGTGCCAAAGCTGATCCCCTGCGTGGTCTCATAGGCAGCCTTCAAGTTGTCGGATGCATAAGTGTTGTAGGCATCCGTCATATCCTCGATTGCCCCGGCTGCCGCCAGCTGGCGGAACTGGGACTCCGTCACGGTCATGACGTCCGGCATTTCCCCGGAAGTGATCGCCATGCTCACCTTGGTTTCATAAGTATCGCTTGCAACCGAAAAATCATATACAAATTCCACACCAAGCTGCTCGCTGATATGGTTTACTATGTAATTGTTGGAAGAATCCTGTCCCTCCAGGTAGGATGCGTTGGTGTCCTCGCTTCTTCCGATATGCAGTGTCACCGGCTCGGATACGGGGCCGTAAGGATCCACCTGTGCCCCGGTATCTTCTGTCTGTGCGTCCTGCCCATCCTGCGAAGCGTCCGCCCCCTGTGCCGTGTCTGCTGCATTATCCTTTGCCGTATCTCCTGCAGCCGCATCGCTGCCGCCTTTGGAGCTCTGGCAGGCCATGAGGAGAGAACCGGCCATTGTCAGTGCCAGCAGAAGAGCCCATGTTTTCGTCCATTTCTTTTTCATTCCATTACCTCCTTATTGTTGTACAAATCATGATTCAATTATATTTATCATTTTCAGCAGTGTATATAAAAATAATCTGACATTTGCTTTGTTTTCTTGTACATTTCGTGCCATCTGACATACCACAGATTGTTTTCACCATTCAATTATGCTAAACTGAACGTAGTTTTTTGTAAATTATATTGAGGGGGATAACCATGTTTCGTGCGCTGATTGTAGACGATGCCAGGGCAGAATTGGAGGTATTGCTGTTTCTCATTCAAAAAAATAATCTTCCTCTCAAAACCGTTACCGCTATCAACGGGGAGGAGGCTCTTGACCGGCTGCGGCAGGAGGAGTTCGACATCCTGGTCACGGATATCCGGATGCCTTTTATGGACGGCCTGACCCTGGCCGGGGAGGCGCTGACGCTTTACCCCTCTATCAAGGTCGTGATCAGCAGCGGCTATCAGGATTTCTCTTACGCCAAGACCGCCATCTCCCTGGGAGTGGAAGAATATCTGTTAAAGCCTGTCAACCCCTCGGATTTCGTTTCCCTGATTGCCAAGCTCACCGCACAGATTGAACAGGAGCGGCAGTCCTGCCGGGATAACCGGATCAAGACGATTTACAGCCGCGATTCCATTATGCATCAGCTCCTCTCCGGAAGCCTGCGTCCCGGCAGGGACGGTCTGCTTCCCGGAGAAATCCGCACTCTTATGCCAGACTCCTGCTGCCTGATTCTTTTATCTGCGCAGGGCACGGAGAGTTCCTCGCTCGGCAACCTCAAGCCGGAGATCCTTCAGCTGGCAAGACAGTTCTTTTCCTATCCCATGTGCGGAATTCTCCTGGAAAGGGATCTTCTTCTCTGTGCGGATTCCACGGACGAGTCCTTTTATGTATCCCTGAAAGAGCATATGGACGCCTTTCGGGAGCAGCTTTTTCAAATGTACCGCATTCCCCTGTGCGCTGCCGCCGCCCATGCCGCTTCCCCGGAGGAAATTTCCAATGCGGTCTCCGGGCTCAGACAGGAATTAATCCGGGATATTATGACTTTGGCACAAGCAACATCCAGCTCTCCAAAGGAACTGAGCTCTCAAAGCGGCAAGGTATGTTTCGTATGCGACTATATCGCCTCCCACTATCAGGAGGATCTGAGTCTGGAAAGCCTCTCCAAAATCGCCTACGTCCACCCGGATTATCTTTCGCGGATCTTCAAGCGGGAAACCGGTATGAACCTGAACCGGTATATCAAAACCTTCCGCCTGAATAAGGCATGCCAGCTTCTGGAAAACAGCCAGCAGAAAATCACAGCCATCAGCCAGGCCGTCGGCTATCAGAACTGTGCCTATTTCATCCGTTCCTTTACGGAAATGTTCGGTCAGAGTCCGGAAAAATACCGTCAGATGCATGCGCATACCCGCAAGGATGAGCCCTGAGTCTTACCGGAAAGGAGATTTTTATGAAAACCCTCCATCGCTCTCTTCTCTATTTTCTGAATCTGCGATTAAAGACAAAGCTTTTACTGATCTATCTTCTTACCTACTGCATTTCCCTTGCCCTGCTGTTTTTTGTCCTCAAGGCGGCCGTGGGACGGCAGTTTTTCGAGCATGAGAAATCTCTCCTCACAAGCTCTCTGATGCAGGGGGTTTCCCGTGTGGAAAGCCAGATTGCGGACGCCATCAATCTCTCCAATGTCGTCTATAACAATGACGATATGCTAAGCGCCTGCAACGTGGATTACGGCAATAATTATTTCAGGATGTACACCGCCTACCAGAACGATATCCTGCCTGACATGTATATCTATAAGTGCCTGCTGCCCGATGTGTCCAATGTCAAAATTTATACCTCCTGCGGCCTTGTGCCCTATAAGAATGCCGTGGACGATATTTCCCTTCTGGAAAAAATTCCCTGGTTTGACAAGAAGGCTTCCGGCCACTCGCTCCAGTGGGGGATTACCGGCACCAAGGAAAGTCCCAGGCTCGCCTGTATCCGCACGCTTCCCCAAAATTCCGCCTATCCCTTTGAAAACTGTTTTTATTTTGAGATTGACAACAGCATTCCCTTTGCCAGCCTTACCTCCATCAGCCAGGAAGCGTACGGCCTTGTGGTGGCGGGAGCCGACGGCACCGTTCTTTTTGCGTACCACTCCTTTCCCTGCGGGGATGCGGGGCACAACCAGTCCGCCTCGCACTCTGAGAGACATCCGATTGATGCGGCGGCGCTTGCCGGCAGCTATCCCACTCTCTCCCGATCCCTGGATGATCAGTATCTGTTTCTCTCCGCCGCCGTGGAATCAACGGGATGGACGGTTTACTACTACAGCCCTGTCAGCGAGATCAACGCCACGGTGGACAGGGCCATTTTATCCGCTTTTTTCATTATTTCCTTTTCCTTTGCCCTGCTTTTTATGCTGATCTTTTTCATCATAAATACCATTCTCTCACCTCTGGCAGAACTTACCGGAACCATTGAAAAAATCTCGCTGGAGGATATCGGGCGCCACGAACTGCAGATCATTCCTGACAGGAATGACGAGGTCGGCACTCTGATCCACACCTTTAACACCATGCTGGAGCGGATCCATGCCCTGATCGACGAGGCCTACGTCCAGAAGCTCCAGGCCAAGGAATATCAGCTCAAAGCGCTCCGGGCCCAGATCAACCCGCATTTCCTGTACAATACCCTGTCTCTCATAAGCGCCCGCGCCATTATTGCCGGACAGGACGATATCAGTGAGATGGTGCGCCTTCTGACGCTGTTTTACCGGACCTCTTTAAACCACGGCCACGACCTGACCAGCATCCGCAATGAGCTTGAGAATATCCGCGCCTACCTGTCCATCCAGCTCACCCTGAACGATCACGCTTTTCAGGTCATCTATGACCTGGACGAAGAGCTCCTGGACGTCTCCATCCCCTGCCTGATCCTGCAGCCCCTCGTGGAAAACGCCATTGGACACGGATTGATGGACAGCCGTAAGCCTTCCAAGGAGCTTTCGATCTCCCTTTATCGGGAAAACGGGTTTTGCTATATCAGCATCTGCGATAACGGTCTGGGAATTCCAGAGAATAAAATGAAAGAATTGTTCTCCTGCGAAACGGATCACATCGGAGTAAAGAATGTCTATGAACGGCTTACGCTCTCGTACGGGGAAAAGAACGGCCTTACCATCGAAAGCCGCCTGAATGTCGGAACCAGGGCGCTGATCCGGATCCCGATTGCCTGAACGGGTCTGCCTCCGGCAGGAGAGGGAATCCCCCTCCCCCGAAGATCTGTATTCCGATTTTACACCCTGCGCACCGGCCGGATCTCCTTCCAGAACCGGTTCGGATCATGGTAAAAATAGCCGACCCTTCCGGGCGTGTCATCCATGCGATAGCCCGCCGTTTCCAGGTCAAAGCCCTTTTTCGCCTCATCCATGTCCCTCTCCACGCTGCAGTTCTCCTGCTCATAGTCAAAAGGCCCGTGCTCGAACACCACGTACTCCGCCTCCGGCACGTCCATCAAAAGCATCTGCGGCGGAACCTCCCCCTTATAGTCGGCGGGAAGGCGCACCCCGTAGCACTCCGCACGGGGGATCCCGTAGCAGAAGGGCTCTCCCTTTGGGTCGTTGATATAGGCCATGATCTGTCCGGCCCCGCTGTTTGCCTGGCTTCCGCCCATATCATCCAGCTTGCCCTTGATGCTGTCAAGCAGCCCGCAGATGGTGTTGCAGTCCTGGCCCGGAATCTTCTTCTGCTTCTGCCAGAAATCCCAGTACCCGTTGCTCTCATAATTCTTTACATACAGAAGCTTGTGTGCGGGTATGGTCACGAAATAAATCTTGATACTGTCTGTCGATCTCATCATACCGATCTCTCCCAATCCTAAAAAGTAGCGGTCGAAGGGATTTATCTTGGTGCACAGAATCACGGGACGGGGATTTTGGCGGTAGGCGCCGGGCGAGACGCCGTACAGCTTTCCGAACGCCCGGGAGAAGGCCTCATGGGAGGAAAATCCATAATCCAGGGCGATATCCAGAATATCCCTCTTTCCATCCCGCAGCTCCTTGAGCGCAAACGCAAGCCTTCTGCGCCTTACGTAATCCCTCAGTCGCATTCCGGATATTTCCCGGAATTTCCGGGTCATATAGAAAGGGGAATAACCAAGCCTTTCGGAAAGCAGACGCAGGGTAAGCGCCTCGTCCCTATGATTTATGATACACTGGTCAATCTCATCCACGATCTCCTGGATCTGCTTCTCCCATTCGTACATTCCCATTCTCTCCTTCCGGTCCCTTCCTGTAATTCCTGCTTCGGCCACCCTGAAACCATTATAAGGCCGCCGGAAAAAGAACGCTTGATTTTACTTGCGTATTTTTCTTTTCCCGGCGGCCCTTTCCCATGGCGGTGCCCCTCCCTGCAGGCAAGGCAACGTCAGACTTTTCTCGCCATCACGCAGTACCAGTCCGTCTCGTCAACGCTCACATTCTCAAAAATTGCAGGAAAATTCATGATTCGGATCTCCTCATATCCCATTTCCCTTACCTTGTCAAGCAGAAGCTCCCTCCTGATCGGAATATAATGCTCCTCAAACTTTTCCTTTTGAAAAATACGGTTTTCCCTCTCAAAGGTATAGAGCAGATTGAAGGTCATGGTATCGTCCTCATGATAATCCCAGACCTGAATCAGGTTGATTCTGGTCTCCCCGTCAAAAAACGGGTTGTACAGATAAAACCGGTTCCTCTCCCGCAGAATCTTGTCCCAGTTTCTCACGTCAAAATACAGATAACCGCCGGGCCTTACCAATCGGTCCATCTGTTCCAGAGTCCTTAAAACCTCCTCGTTGCTCACATAGGGGAGGGAATTCCCCGTGCTTGCCACACAGTCAAATTTCTCCGTGAATGCATCCGCCACCTCCCGGAAATCACAGCGCTTAAGCTCCGCGTCAAGCCCGCGGGCCGCAGCCTTTTTCCTGCAACTATCCAGCATTGTCTCACTCAAATCCGAACCGGACAGACGAATTCCCAGCTTTGCGAGAGGCAGGGTGACATTGCCGGAGCCGATACTCACGTCAAGCAGCGTCCCGATCTTCCTGCCCTCAAATATTTTTTCCCAATGCTTCCGGTATACCTCGTATCTGCTCTCATCCTCCAGCAGATCATAAATATCCGCTCTGTCATACACACTTGCCATGCTGATCCTCCTGTTCTTATCCTTAGCTTTTTCCTTCTCTTTTTCACTCCCCGATTATCTCCAGCCCGTCCGGAAAATCCCGTATCACAAGCGCACAGGTATTGGTCAGGCGCAAAGGATTCTTTAACGGATATGCCGCCTTTCCTCTCTTTTCCCCTTCCGCACAGTGAACATCCAGCTTTGTGTCAATCAGCCCCAGATTGCCCGGAATATTATTGGCAAAAATAATGCTTCCCGCACTGACACCAAACACCACGCCGTCCCTGCGGATATACTCTTTAAGGCTGTGGTCAAATCCGGTTTCATTGATTCTCTGCAGCAGATAGCGGGTCTGCCCGCCGCACAGATATACCACGTCATATCCCATCATCTCCCCGATCTCCATCCCCCTGTGCAGATCATAAACCGTGATATTTTCGTTCAAAATACCGCACTTTAATAAGTCATTCATGCACTTTGGCAATACGGCGACGGCATCCTCATCGATTGCTGCCACAGGAATAAACAGCGCTCTCACCAGGCTCATATCTTTGTCGGTCAGCTTCACAAAAAAGTCCTTTATCTCTTCCGTTTCCAGTCCCGCCGAAGTCAACAATACTCTCATCTTTCCAATCCTCCTATTCCGGCCAGTGCATCTGCTCGTCCAAAATCCCCATTTTCCTGCACTGCTCACATACATAATCTTTCTGTGCCTGATTCCCGATCTGATATTTCAGAACCCTGTCTCGAAATACAATATACTTTTCGTTCCCGGCCTTAAAATCTACAAACCAGTTTCCCCCATGCTCCGGATCGGAGCGCATGACTTTTGAAATCAGCTCCGGGAAATCCTTCCTTGCACAGGTAAAAAAGAGGACTGTCCAATATTTCGGCTTTCCCCCTGTATGCCACAATTCGACCTTGTGGATATGGAGAAGATCAATGATATCCTCATCTTCAACGCTTTCTTTGATCAGTATCCCTTCGTAAACCTCCTTCCTTTTATCCTGCACCGCATTGCCGCCGCAGGCACAAGTCTGTCTGATCCCGTTTACCATGAGCTCATCCTTCAGCAGAACATCCATGGAAACGTGAAAAACCTCTCCCAGAAGCAAAAGCTTTTCCACTTCCGGCAGCGCAATATCCGCCTCCCATTTGGAAATAGACTGCCTGCTCACGCCGCAGATGTCCGCAAGCTCCTCCTGGGTCATTCCGTTTGCTTTGCGCAGCTCCGTAATTTTCTCCGACAGCTTCATCGCCGGCACCTCCCATCCTCTTTCTGCCATTCATTGTAAACGGGAATTCCCCCTTTTGCCACCAACCGATACGTTCTTTTGCGCAACCGGAAGCTGCGCCTGTCTTACTCGGTACCGGGATACAGCTCTGTCCGGATCTTCCTCATTTCCTTCCAGACATCGTCCCCGTAATTGCTGACCAGCACGCAGATCATATCCCTGTCCGGATTATATTCCGCAAGGAAACTCACACCGGGATCGCACCCCTGGAAGTAAGCAAAATCGCCGCCCGCTGCCGCCTCGATCATCATGGCCAGCAGCACATAGCCGGTATTGTTGTACTGAAACCTCTCTCCCTCGGATACATCATGGGCTTGTGAAGAAGCAGCGGAAGAAGATCTGCGTTTCGCCTGATTCGGTAATTGGGAAAATCCCTCCACAGCTCCTCGTAATCGTCCATGACGCTCTCGTCAAAATAATCCGGAACCCCGGAGGTGTGGGTAAGAAGCTGCCTTACCGTGACCTTGGGATCAATGTCATACCATTCCCGCTTCAAAAGCCTGCCCAGCGTATTGGGGGTCTTGTTTGGAAGGTCTGCATAGCCGGACGACCTCTCGCAGATAACTCTTCCCTCTTGTACCACGTAAATATTCCCTCTGAAATCCGCATCGAACATGTCCCGTTCCTCCCCCTTTACGGACCCACTGCCGCGCTTTTATTTTTTCTTCCAATAAGTCCATTTTACCGCGGGCCTGTAACCGATCTTCCCGTAAAACTCGTTGGCTCCCCCTGTCATATGGGTTGCCCCCAGCGCCTTTGTCCTGCGCTGCATTTCCGACAGGGCCGCCGACGCCAGTCCCCTGCCCCGGTACCTGGGAATGGTACACAGCGGCTCCATATATGCCAGCCTGTTTTCCGGGGTCCACCACATTCCGGCAAAGCAGGCATATTCTCCTTCCTCATCAGCGACCACCACGTCCAGCTCCGGGGTGGCATGGGGCGCCGCCATCAGAAGATAATTATTCTGCTCGTCCTGATGATTCCAGGCTCCCTCGCTCTGCTCGTGGTCAAAGCCCTTCCAGCAGCACTCGCCCACCTTAGACGGATCGATTTCCTGCGGCTCTACAAAATGAAAGCCCTCCGGCAGAGGATAGTCCAGTTGATCCGCAAAATCAAACTGCATATCCAGGTTCTCCTCTTTCTGCTCATACCCGCACTGCCCCGCCGCCCTCATCAAATCATCCTGCCCTCCGAAAAGAATCAGCCGTATCCCCTCTCCCTGATCCGGCATGTTCTGATCCGCATACCGGATCATCTCCGGCGCCAGCTCCTCATATCCGGGCCTCAGGCTGAAAAAGACGTCCGTCACGGGATTCTCATAAAAGCAGAATCCCACAATCTGTCCGTCCTTCTCCCAGATACGGTCTTTGTACGAATACGACAGATCCATCCAGGACGAAAAGGAAGAACAGGCGTACTCAAAGAACGGCGCCGGAACGCCGCATCTCCAATCCCGCTCGTAGATCTCCAGCATAAACTGATAAATTTTCCCAAAGTCAGACAGCACACTGAATTGTCTTGTTGAAATAGGTCTCATTGAATATTCTCCTTCCATACAATCTTCTGGATCATTATACGAAAGCACCGCCCTCCCCTGCAAGTACGAGAATAATTATAATTAATGTCGCCTGCCGCTCCGGACGGTTAACATGAATAGCATTCGCTATATATTTCCCTCTGTATCTGCTTTGTCATTTCCCACACGTCGCAATCCTGATTAGACAAGATTGTCACCGATATGTCTTCTCTCGGATAGTAGTTAAATCTGGCGGCAACGCCGTCATTCTGCCCGTCTTTATAGATACAGAAAGGCTCTTTGCCATCCGGCAGGAAAAGAAACTCAAATGCGTAACCATTTCTTTCATATAATCCGGGAATCCCGCACCATTCCTTCTCCCTCGTATATGGACAGTGAGGAGTAAGAAGCAGTTTTGCATGAGTATCGTCCAACAGGATCTTCTTTTGCATCGCAGACAAAAAAAGATTCAAATCTTCCGCCGTTGTATACGCCCCTCCATCCGGCGTTCCCATAGGCGGAAAACAGTATATATTTTTCTTATATCCGACCACCTCTCCGTCTTCATTGTTCAAATTCACATAACCCTCCGCCGTATTTTCATTGATGGAATCCATTGATAAAAAAGCAGTATTTCCCATTCCGGCCTTGCGGAACACATTTTCCGTCACGTATTCCCGATAGCCTTTGCCTGTGATTTTTTCGATTGCGAGCCCCAGCAAAACATAGGAACAGTTACAATACCGGACATCCGAACCCGGTTCAAAATTAGGCTTCTTATAAGCGAAATTTTTCAAAAAATCCCTGCACTCTTTAATGGCATAATTAGGCGAAGTGACAAAAAGCTGGGAATATTCTTCTCCCGCCTCCTCTTCCGCATCATCATGAATACCGGACGTATGATTCAATAACTGCTCGATGGTAATATCAGGAGAAATCTCCGTTCCTTCCAAGTCAATAATCTGCGTTATGTAATCTGACAATTTCAGCTTTTTCTCCTGTACCAGCTGCAGAACGGCCGCTGCCGTAAACACTTTGGTAATAGATGCCGTGTCAAATTTTGTGTCAATTTTATTGGGTATTTTAAATGCCCGGCTTGCAAAACCATACGCCCCTGAAAATACTGTATGTCCCTTGCATTTTACCATACATACGCCGCTAAAGCGGTTATGTCCGGCCCAGTCCTCACATAACGCTTGCGCCGCATCTTTTATCCTTTTATTTATCAGTTCCGGATTTTGTTCTTTCATATTTCTACCCATGCCTTTCCCGTATGGGCCCTTCTCATGTGGGAACAGGCCCAAATACGTAGTCTTAACAGATCCTGTTCAGAATTAAATTATCGCCAAATCGGATCATGATAACCGTTTAACAACTGCCACATTATTTTCATGTTCCTCAAAACCGTGCTTTTTATAAAAGTCATACGCCGGCACATCTTTATCCGTTAATAGAAATATTGCTTTGATACCCTGTTTTAGAAGATATTCTTCAACTGCATTGACAAATTTTCCACCTATGCCCTGCCCCTGTAGTTCGGTTTTGACACATAATTCGTCAATATAGTTATCCAGCTGTTCCTCGTCACTCCAATCATCATTCCAGGGGTCTTTTGTAAACACTTCTCTAAAAAAATCTTTTACTTCATTCTTGTTTGACAGATCCAATTTTATTAATTCCATATATTCGCACCCCCTAAAGTATAAAAAATTTCCAGCTGTGCGGTTGGCATTCCGGTGCCGGCAGCCCTGTGCGATTCAGCGTTTCATCAATAACGCTGTTCCATGTCCATTCTGAATCTGTTGAAATATCAATCTTGGATACCTTTCGTTGTATCTCAAGTACTTCTTTGGCAATTTGCCATTGTCAGCTCTTCCATTGCTGCCTTTGCATTTCCGAATCTATTCTAACACCAAATTCACCCTTTTCCAAGAATCCCTTATGAAATTGTCATCATTTGAAGGGAACGAATTAGTAAAAGAAGCATCAAACAAAATCCACTCCAAGTCTGGTACAGCCTTCTCTTTTCAATGCGGATATGGTAAAGTTCGGTAAGTTTTGATATAATCCCATTGCCTTATATAATTTTTCAGATTCGGATATGTGCTTACTGTTCCAAAACACCTGACGTCCTGCTGCCACAATAATTTCCGTCTTATCATTTTGCGCAAGTATATCCTGTATAATTTGGTTTGTATCTTCTATTTCAAGATTACAGCTATAAATTTGTTCCTCATGCTGATGGATAAGTGTTCCGTCTGTTGTAATTTCATAATCCGGCTGAATTTCTTCTATATAGCGTTCTGCCCCTATCCAATACCGGGCAGTAGCTATTACAATATAGATACCTCTGTTCTGGCAGCTTTTCAAAATTAATTTTGTACGTTCTGATATGCTGCCATCAGAACATATCAAAGTTCCGTCCAAATCGGTAAGATCAATTTGGGATTCACAATCTATACCTCCTCATATAATCAAGTCATATAATAATTCCAACGGTTGGATTTTCATCTTCTTTTTTACTTTGTGACATACATTTGCATTTGTCCTATATCTTCATGTTTCAATTTTCCTATTTTTAAATCAAATAGTACAAAGCAACGCAACAGTCGATTATATGTCACCAAATCTACTCTATAATGATCTTCTTCAAATGTAAAACGAACCTGCCGTCCCACAAAAGTAAAACCACGCCTTAATTCCAACAAAAACTGCTGTAAATGATCTATAATTCTTTCTTCCAAAGTCACTTATGAACAAAAGAAAACGGCAGGAGCCCACCTGCCACGGTCTGCTTCCTACCCTGTACCTGCGGCTGCCGGGGTTCCATTATCCGTTACGGCTCCTGCCGCCGCCATGGCAAGGCCGACTGCTACGAAATCCAACCTTACACCGACCTATATTTTTGATACACAACAACCAGATTAAGTTGTTGTTATTTTTATTTGGTGGATTGACTATAATAGCAAAGGTGGTATAATGTACTTGTGCATTAAGCACATTTAGGAAGCAGAGGTGGTGAATAGTGGAAATCATTATCAGTAACAATGCCAATAAACCGATTTATGAACAAATTACATCACAAATTAAGGCGATGATAATGAGCGGAGAATTACAGGCAGGTGACGCAATCCCTTCCATGCGGGCTTTGGCAAAATCAATCCATGTAAGCGTTATCACAGTCCAAAAAGCCTATGAAGATTTACAAAGGGACGGATTTATCGAAACTACGGTTGGCAGAGGAAGCTTTGTGTCGGCACAAAACAAAGAATTTTACCAAGAGGAACAACAGCGTATAGCCGAAGAACATTTGCAGGCAGCCGCCGAAATAGGGAGAATGAGTAATATTTCTCTTGAAAAATTGACGGAATTATTAACTTTATTTTATCAGGAGGACGAATAACATGGAAAACATTTTAGAATTGCAACAGATGTGTAAGTCTTTCCCAAAGTCAAATTTTATATTGGATAAACTCTCTTTTTCATTACCGTATGGGGCTATTCTGGGATTTGTTGGTGAAAATGGAGCAGGAAAAACTACGACGATTGGCTGCATATTAAATACAATTAAAAAAGACAGTGGAAAAATAAAGTTGTTTGGAAAAGAAATGTTAGATGCTGATACAGCTATGCGGGAAAAAATTGGCGTTGTCTATGACGGAAATAATTTTCCTACCAACTGGACGGCGAAACAATTAGCAGGAATTATGGCAGGATTTTATACCCAATGGGATAATGCTTTGTTCCAAAAATATATAGAAAATTTCAAATTACCCACAAACCAAAAAATCAAGCATTATTCCAGAGGAATGACAATGAAATTAGCTATTGCGGTTGCATTATCACATCATCCCCAACTATTGATTTTAGATGAAGCCACCAGTGGACTTGACCCCATTATACGGGATGAAATGTTGGATGTATTTCTTGATTTTGTGCAAGCTGAAAATCACTCTGTTCTGTTATCTTCCCATATCACAAGTGATTTGGAAAAAATTGCCGATTATATTATATTTATTCATAATGGAAAACTTATTGCGACTGTATCAAAAAATGATTTGATATATAATTATGGTATTATGCGTTGCAAGGAAAGTCAGTTTCTATCATTAGATACTTCTGATATTCTTGCTTATAGAAAACGGGATTTTCAAATTGATGTGTTGGTATCTGATGTGAAGAATGCACAGAGGAAATACAAAAATGTTGTAATTGACCATGTTTTAGTTGATGAAATATTTTTAATGTTAGTAAAGGGAGAGCGTGTATGAAAGGGCTTTTTAGAAATAATTTCTTTGCTGTATGGATAAACGCAAAAGTTTTCTTGATTTTTATGCTTTTGTTTGCAATAGTTGTGACTATTATTCCTGCGCAGACATTACAAATGTATTTTATAATGATTGGAATTGTTGGATTTTCAGTAATTGCAGCAACAGCCATTGGAAATGAGTTTTCCTCAAAATGGGGAAAGTATAAACTCACTTTGCCAGTGAAACGGACAGATATTGTAAAAAGTTTGTTCCTAAACCAAATTTTTTGGATTATCGTTGGAACTCTTTTTGTTGGTATTGCAACAGGTTTATCCTATATGATACATGGTTTTTCTTTTGACCAGTTCTCGGGTATATTCAGGTTATTTATATTGGGAATTAGTATCAGTTTTTTCATGGGAGCTATATTTATACCACTAATTTATTTGACAGGAGAAGATAAGATTGTAGTATTTCTCGTAATTTCCTTGCTTTGTGCAGTTGGTATTGCCGCAATGCTTTTTAATATCCCCTTATTTGGAAATGTCATTATTATTACTTGTGCGTTATTGCTTTTTATTGTATCTTATCCATTAACCATTTCTATTTTTAAGAGGAAAGAATTTTAAATGAAGCAGCAAACCCAGCCGAGCCAGTCAACAGCAAGTAAATGGGCTGCGCCCACCGTTGACATCCCCGTCTGTCCTTGCTGGTGGGTAATCAAGGGGCGGCGGCAAAAAATGCCGCCGCCCTGTTATCACTGCCGGAGTATGACCGGGTATCAAATCCGCAGGACGTTAAAACTCCCGCAAAGGAAAACATGACCGGCCTGCATCCATGACTCTTTCGGGGCGGTTCCTCAAGCGCCAGCTTCCGGATCTTTGCAATCCAGTAATAATAGCTTTTTAAAGAGATATCATGCTGTTCGCACCATGCCTGGTTTGTCAGGCCGGAGGCTCTGCATTG
>Ga0137308_101123_pt1 | contig 30243 bp, 20 predicted proteins | sample Inofrocosms_June_FD_97181 | JGI IMG/M metagenome (GOLD analysis project Ga0137308, IMG submission 97181) | Mouse cecal microbial communities from Vienna, Austria - N-Acetylneuraminic and N-Acetylglucosamine D2O microcosms_June | ecosystem: Host-associated > Mammals > Digestive system > Large...
GTGACCGGAAAGTATGTGATAGAAAATCTGGCGAGGATTCCTGTGGAGGTGGATCTGGCGTCAGAATTCAGATACCGGGACCCGATCCTGGAGGAGGGCGCGATGGTCATCGTGATCAGCCAGTCCGGTGAGACGGCGGATACGCTTGCGGCGCTCAGGGAGGCAAAAAAACGCGGCTTCCAGATTCTGGGGATTGTCAATGTGGTGGGCAGTTCCATCGCCAGAGAGGCAGACAATGTGCTCTATACCTGGGCGGGACCGGAGATCGCGGTCGCCACGACAAAGGCGTACAGTGCCCAGCTTGCGGCGCTCTATCTGCTGGCAATGAAGTTTGCGAAGGTAAAAGGGACTGTCGGAGAAAAAGAATTTGCGTATCTGCTCGGATGTATGGAAAGGCTTCCCCACCAGATAGAACGTCTGCTCAATACAAAGGAGCAGATCCAGAAGTTTGCGAACCGTTATCTGGCAGCAAAGGATATTTTCTTTATCGGAAGGGGGATTGATTACGCAATCTCGCTGGAGGGATCGCTGAAGCTGAAGGAGATTTCCTATATTCATTCGGAAGCTTATGCGGCGGGAGAGTTAAAACATGGTACGATCTCTCTGATCGAGGACGGGACGCTTGTGACGGCGGTGTCCACACAGCCGGAACTGTACCAGAAAATGATCAGCAATATCGTGGAAGTGAAAGCAAGGGGGGCTTTTGTGATGGCGGTTACCGGTGAGGATAACCGGGAGATTGAAAGGGCGGCGGATTATGTGATTTATATTCCGGAGACCGCGCCGGTGCTTGCAAATTCTCTGGCGATCATACCGCTCCAGTTATTTGGATATTATATAGCTGTGGGACGCGGGTGTGATGTGGATAAGCCGAGAAATCTCGCGAAATCGGTGACGGTGGAGTAAGGCGGGCGGCTGAGAGCAATGGCGGAGTATGACAGTGGAAACCGAAAAGTATAGCAGGGGTATCAAGAATATTATATAGCGGGCTGAGGGAAAAAATGAGCGAGAAGGAACAGAAAAAGAAAGAAAAAGAATTGAAAAATGTGACGGATCAAATGGAAAGTTCCGACGGAGAAAGGGAGAGCGCGGGGCAGGCGGACAAGATGCCGGGAGATGACAGGCAGAATGCGGACAGCGTTCCGAATGTGCAGGGACCCTCCGGATACGGACAGCCTGGAGGTGTCAATCCGCAGGATCAGATACCGGGACAGCAGCCGGGGCCGGGGCATTACGGCTATCAGAATCCTTATCAGAATAACTGGCAGAATCAGAAATACTATGGCAATGACTACAACAGGAGAGGCGGCAGCGGTTATAATAACTATCCGAACCAGAATTATGGAAGCTATGGAACGGGAAACGGGGGGCAGGGAAATCCTTACGGTTATCAGCCGGGGAATTACGGCCCTCAGGGCGGCTATCAGCCGGGAAATTACGGTTCTCCGGGAAATATGGGCGGGGATCATAACGGAAAGAAAAAAGCCGGCACCGGAAAAAAGATACTGCTTGCGGTTTGTATCTGTGCCCTGCTCGGGCTTTGTGCGGGCGGGATTTATTTTGCCGCAAATATCTATGACGGGACGGCCGAAGACGAGGTACAGCAGGTATCGGCACAGCCGGAAAATCCGCAGATATCACAGGTGGATCTGGAGGAAGGCGAAGAAGTAAAAACAGGTGGAGAGGATATAAAGCCTTCTCAGGGGAATCTGACGGATGTGTCGGAACTTGTGGAGAAGATCATGCCCACTGTTGTGAGCGTCAATGCTGTTTATACGTACAGCAGCTACTACTGGGATGATGAAAAATACGACGGGGGCGGTTCCGGTTTTATTATCGGAGAGAATGAAACGGAACTTTTGATCGCAACGAACTCCCATGTAATAGCGGATTCGGAGGATCTCACGGTATCTTTTGTGGATGAGACCACAGCGGACGCCATGGTAAAGGGCTATGATAACGACCTTGATGTGGCAGTGATCGCGGTACGGCTTCAGGATATTTCCGAGGAAACCAAAAAAGAGATCGCCGTGGCAAAGCTGGGGGATTCCACCACGCTGAAAGCGGGGCAGGCGGTGATATCCATCGGGAATGCGCTGCTTTTGGGACAGTCTGTGACAACAGGCATAATCAGCGCGACCAATATGCCGGTGGGCGGCGGCTATGACGAGATGGGAAACCAGTATGGATCTGACGACCGTGTCATGATCCAGACGACTGCAATTATGAATCCGGGCTGTTCCGGCGGTGTGCTGATCAATGCCTCAGGTGAGGTTGTCGGCATCAATACGATGACGATCAGTGCGATCGACGTGGAGGGGATGTGCTATGCCATTCCGATCTCCGACGCGATCCCCATACTGGATACACTGAAAAAGCGGGAGATCAGGGAGAGGCTTCGGGAAGAGGAAAGCGGTTTTCTCGGCATCAGCTGTTCCAACGTGGAGCGCAGACAGGCGGAAGAATACGGAATACCTGACGGTGTATATGTCAGGGATGTGAATGAAGATGGGCCTGCGGATGAAGCGGGAGTGCGAAAGGGTGATGTTATCGTATCGCTGAATGAAGTTCCTGTAAAAACGATGGAGGAGCTTTCGGAGATGCTGCGGTATTATCCTGTGGGAGAGATCGTGGAAGTGGAAGTTATGCGTTACGAGCAGGGAGAATATCAGTCGCAGATCGTCAGTGTGAAACTCGGAAGAAAATAAAAATGCGGAACCGGAATAAAGAAGCTGTTCGCTGCGGTGCAGTTCGTGAAACAAACCGCAGCGGTTCCCGGATAATAAAACCAAGAAATAGGAGAAAGTATGTCGGATTACGATAATAATAACAGGAACGGAAATGATGACGGCCAGAGCGGTTACGAGGATGTGTGTTTTATCTGCCACAGGCCGGAAAGCAAGGCGGGCAGGATGTTCAAGCTGCCCAATAATATCTGTGTCTGTGACGACTGTATGCATAAGACCATGGATTCCATGAGCCAGTTTAATTTTCAGGGAATGATGCCGCCGTTTTATGATCTGAATAATATGACAGGCGCTGCGGGAGGTACAAAACCCCCGGTGCAGGAGGAGAAGCCGGAGAAGGCCGAAATCGTGGAAAACGAAGAAAAGCCGGAGGAGCCGGAGAAAAAGGAAAAAGATAAAGGGACGAAAGCGCCTTCCCACGGTTTCCCGAATATCAGCTTTATCAATCTGGCGGATCTGCAGAATATGGGCGGGATTCCCCAGAGACAGAAGATCAAAAAGAAAAAAGAGGGAACCCCTTCCAGGCCTGTGATCGACTTAAAGGATATTCCGGCACCCCATAAGATCAAGGCGCAGCTGGATGAGTATGTGGTGGGACAGGAACACGCGAAAAAGGTGATATCCGTAGCGGTTTATAACCATTATAAACGCGTGGCGACAGGGACTATGGACGATATTGAGATCGAGAAGTCCAATATGCTGATGATCGGCCCTACCGGTTGCGGCAAAACCTATCTGGTGAAGACGCTGGCAAGACTTTTGAATGTACCCCTTGCCATTGCGGACGCTACTTCTTTGACGGAGGCGGGCTATATCGGGGATGATATTGAAAGCGTGATCACAAAGCTTCTTGCGGCGGCGGGCAACGATGTGGAAAAAGCGGAGAGCGGTATCGTCTTTATTGATGAGATCGATAAGATCGCAAAGAAGAAAAACACTAACTCCAGGGATGTCAGCGGGGAATCCGTGCAGCAGGGACTGCTTAAGCTTCTTGAGGGAGCGGAAGTGGAAGTGCCGGTGGGTGCTAACAGCAAAAATGCCATGGTGCCTCTAGCTACCGTAAATACGAAAAATATCCTCTTTATCTGCGGCGGTGCCTTTCCCGGACTGGAGGAGATCATCAAACAGCGGCTCAGCAAGCAGAGCGGTATCGGCTACCAGGCGGAATTGAAGGACAAGTTCGACAAAGATAAAAATATCCACAGTAAAGTGACGGTGGAGGATGTGCGCAAGTATGGCATGATCCCGGAGTTTATCGGCCGTCTGCCGATCCTGTTTACACTGGACGGGCTCGCAAAGGAATCTCTGGTGAAAATATTGAAAGAGCCGAAGAATGCGATTTTGAAACAGTATCAAAAACTTTTGGAACTGGATGAGGTAAAGCTGGAGTTTGATGAAGGCTCTCTCGAAGCAATCGCGGAAAAGGCGCTGAAAAAAGAGACCGGAGCAAGGGCGCTCAGGGCTCTGATAGAGGAATTTATGCTGGATATCATGTATGAGATTCCGAAGGATGATAATATCGGCAGGGTGACGATCACGAGGGAGTATATCGAGGGAACAGGGGGACCGGTGATCGACATCAGGGGGAATTCGTTGCAGCGGATCGAGGATCTGAACGAAGTGAAAGAATAACGGGAAAAGATTTATCTGTTGTGAGATTAAAAGAAAAAGCCGGGGCGGAAAATCACCGGCTTTTCATATTGTGATTATGGATCATACTGTTACAGTATAAGCATATCTCAGGTAAGATGCAAAGTCTATTCCATTATCAACACATTTGAAGCAGAGGGGAGAAAAGTGTAACGGTTAGTCCGGCAGATTCCGAAACAGAGAAGCAGAAGGATGAACTGCTGCAAAAATAAAAAGGTTGTAAAGCATGCGAAAAAACGGGATGTGCAACCGCCGGGTGCGGAATTTCCAGTTCGGATTGGTAGTCCGCAACCGGAAAAACAGATAGGATAAAATCATTCCGGCAGGGTGATATGAAAGAAAAGGGAAGGCATGCCGATAAACTCTGCGGGAAAATAAACGTGCGGAGTGATGTGTTTTGGTGCGGTCATTCTACAGACACAGGAAAGAGGACAAAATGATATTAGGGGAAAAGATTATAGCATTGCGAAAGAGGATGAACTGGTCTCAGGAGGAACTGGCGGAGAAGCTGGATATTTCCAGACAGTCTGTTTCAAAGTGGGAAGTGGGAGCGACGATACCGGATCTGGATAAGATATTGAAGATGAGCGATATCTTCGGCGTCAGCACGGACTATCTTTTGAAGGATGAAATAGAAGAAACAGGGCTGTCCGGCGGAAGGGATATACCGGATGGAAGGACGGTATCGGTGGAGGAAGCGAATGAATTTATGAAGCTGTCACAGGAAGTTTCGGGGAAGATCGCGCTGGCGGTTTCCCTGTTTATCCTAAGCCCTGTAATCCTTCTGCAGCTGTTTGTCCTGACAGAAGGGGAGAAGGTCTGGATTCTGGAGGACTGGGCGGCAGGCGTCGGCGTGACGGGAATATTGCTGTTTGTAGCGGCGGGCGTGGCGATCTGCGTTTATAACGGAATGAAGCTTGAAAAATTTAAATATCTGGAGAGCGAGCAGTTTTCTCTGCAATATGGTGTGGAAGGCATTGTGGAAAAAAGAAAAGCGGATTTTGCCGAGCGCTTCCGGCGCTCAGTGATAACAGGTATCGTACTCTGCATTATCGGCGCGATCCCCCTGCTTTTGGCGGCAGCATTTTCTTCGGATGATGTGGTGATGACGGGCTGTTTGAATATCGTACTGATGTTTGTGGCGGCAGGCGTACATTTTATCGTCAGGGCAGGCGTTGTGCAGGAGAGTTTTAATAAACTGCTGCAGTGCGAAGATTATACGCTGCAGAATAAGGAAGCCAACAGAAAACTGGCTTATTTTCCGGGCAGCTACTGGCTGGTGGTAACGGCGCTCTTTCTGGGGTGTGGTTTTTATACGGAAAACTGGGGCAGGACGGCGGTGCTCATATGGCCTGTGGCGGGTGTGCTGTTTGCGGCGGTTTACGGGATTTTGAGGGCGGCGGTGATGAGGAAGTAGAAATGAAAAAGGATGCAGCGGTCTGTGTGCATCCTTTTTGCATTATTTGAAAAACAAGCCTTCTGATCAAAAAGGCATATTATCCGGATCGGGCGCACTGCGCTCTCCTGTCTCCAGGCCTTTGATGGCAGCCATGTCTTCTTCGTCTAACTGGAAATTGAAAATATCAAAATTTTCTTCCATTCTGGAAATATTTACAGATTTCGGTATAACTATGATTCCTCTCTGGTAATTCCAGCGCAAAGCAATCTGGGCAACAGATTTATGATGCTTGTCAGCGATTTCGGCAAGCTTTGGAACCTGGAACATTTTTCCTTCCATAAAAGGAGAATGGGCAGTGATGGCAATATTATGTTTTTGACAGTATTGTATTGTATCTTCCTGCTGCAGGTAAGGATGACATTCAATCTGGTTGATAACAGGTACGATTGGTTCGCCTTTTATGAACTCTTCCATATGATGAGGTTTGAAATTACTGATGCCGATAGATTTTACCAATTTCTTTTCACAAAGTTGCTGCATTATCTGGTAACAATGTCTGGAGTTTGGTTTTGGCCAATGAATCAGATAAAGATCCAGATATTCTACGTTTAATTCCTGAATTGTTTTTTGACAGGCTTCCATTGTCTTTTCCCCGTCCATATCAGTTACCCACACTTTACTTGTAATAAAGATATCTTCCCTTATTATATTGAACAAAATGTAAGAGAGGCGGTAGAGGCAAAAGGTGATACGCTGATCACAATGGACCCTCAGCTTGATTCTCAGAAACAGATTGAACAGGTGGAAGACTTGTTGCTGCAGGATATTGACGCATTGCTTCTCTGTCCGTTTGATTCTACGGCAATTAAACCGGCGCTTGTTGCAGCCGATGAAGCCGGCGTCCCTGTGATCGTATTTGATACAAAGGTTGTAGATGATGAGTATGCCGCAACTACAGTTGCTTCTGACAATATAAATGCAGGGCGTGTAGTTGGCGAAGATCTGGCTGGAAAATTGGAAAAAGGCAGCAAAATAGCAGTGATTTATTCTCCTGCAGGTGAGACGGACAGATACCGCCTTCAGGGATTTGAAGAGGGAATCGAAGGAATGGATTATGAAATTGTTGCAAAGCTCGACGGAAAAGGAGACACTGGCGTCTCTATGCCTTTGGCGGAGGATATCCTGCAGGCTAATGCTGATCTCGGAGCCTTCTTCTGTTGTAATGACCAGGCGGCGATCGGGGCTGTCCAGGCAATAGAGTCTGCCGGAAAAACGGGAGAAGTTCTCGTCTATGGAGTAGATGGTTCTCCGGAAGGGAAAGCGGCAATAGCAGAAGGAACCATGACGGGAACAGGCGCCCAGTCTCCGGCTAATATCGGATTAAAGGCAGTGGATGCTGCATACAGAATTTTAGCGGGGGAGACGGTAGAAAAGGATACAGTGGTTGAGACATTCCTGATCAATGCGGATAATGTGAATGAATACGGCACGGATGGATGGCAGTGATAAATTACAGGTCGGCGGAGCGTTGGCTCTGCTGATCTATAATGTATGGAGATACCGGGGAAAGAGAGGAAGCGGTTATTGGAAAATAGTATGGGACAGAAGTCTGGAGTTTTGCTGAAAGCGGAACGTATTGATAAAAGGTTTCCCGGAGTACATGCTTTAAAGGATGTTTCATTAGAACTTTTGAAAGGCGAAGTGCATGCGCTGCTTGGAGAAAACGGTGCGGGAAAATCAACGTTGATCAATGTTTTGGGTGGTGTTTTTCCGCCAAATAGTGGAGAAATATTCATTGAAGGAAAAAAAGCAGTGATCAGAAATATTTCGGATGCACAGCGGGAAGGTATTGCGGTGATACATCAGGAACTTGTGCTGGTTCCCTATATGACAATTGCAGAAAATATATATATGGGCAGAGAACCCGGAAATAAGCTTGTTGTAGACAGAGCCGGAATGAACCGGGAAGCGGAAACTGTCATGAAGAGAGTAGGGCTTAACAGAGATCCGGCGACGCCGGTTAAAGAACTCAGTATCGCCCAGCAGCAGATGGTGGAAATAGCCAAAGCATTGTCGCTGAATGCGCGTATCTTGATCATGGATGAACCAACTTCTTCGCTGACGGAAAATGAAGTAAATATTTTATTTTCCATTATCAGGAAACTGAAAGCAGATGGAGTAGGAATCATATATGTTTCACACAGAATGTCGGAGCTTTTTGAGATTACAGACCGGGTTACCGTGATGCGCGACGGTGCATATATCGCCACAAAAAATACAAAGGAGACAGATACGGATGAACTGGTATATCTGATGGTAGGAAGAAAAGTGGAGAATTACTATACCAGAAATTTCAGGGAACCGGGAGATGTAACTTTAAAAGTAGAAAATTTATCTATAAAAGGACTTTTGGAAAATATTTCCTTTGAAGCGAGAGCGGGAGAGGTATTAGGATTTTCGGGATTGATAGGGGCGGGCAGGAGCGAGTTGATGCAGGCGCTTGTAGGGCTTAGGAAGTATGATGCGGGAAGCGTGGAAATTTGTGGACAGCTTCAGAACCATCAGAATTATCATAAAACAATAGAAAAAGGGATTGTACTGGTACCTGAGGACAGAAAAAAACTGGGGCTGGTGCTGATCAACCATGTGGCATTTAATACAACGCTGGCGGTATTAAAAGAGTTTATGGTAAGGGGAACTGTTAATCGCAGGAAAGAGAATGAGATCATTGACAGAGCAGTGAAAACCTTAAGGATCAAAACAAATGGGAATGAACAGAAAGTCGGCACATTATCCGGAGGAAACCAGCAAAAAGTTTTGATAGGAAAATGGCTTGCTACAAATCCGAAAGTCCTGATACTGGATGAACCTACCAGAGGTGTGGACGTCGGGGCAAAAGCGGATATTTATGAGATCATAGACAATCTGGTACAAAAGGGAATCACTATCATTATGGTTTCTTCTGATTTGAATGAAGTGATAAATATGAGCGACAGGGTAATCGTTATGAAGGAAGGACGGATTACCGGAACTTTGAAACATGAGGAGATTAACCAGGAAGCGGTTATGCACATGGCAACCTATGAAGGAGGCGGAAATGAATAGAATAAAGAAGATGCTGGATGAACATTCTGCAAATCCGGCGGTAAAATATCTGAAAACAAACCTCGGTATACTGACTGCTTTTTTGATCATGTTTCTGTTTTTGAGTTTTGCATCAGATAAATTTCTGACAATTCAAAACTGGATTAATGTGGCAAGACAGATATCCACCAATGCCGTAATTTCCATTGGAGTCATGTCGGCGATTCTGATTTCAGGTATTGACCTGACAGTCGGTTCTGTTATTGCTCTGTCGGGGTGTGTGTCCGTGAAACTGATTGAAAATGGCATGCCTATTTTGTTGGGAATTTTGATCGGCGTTGCAATGGGCACTTTATCGGGAACTGTTACAGGTCTGATCATAGCATATACTAAAATGCCGCCTTTTGTAGTGACTCTGGCAATGCAGAATGTGGGACGCGGAGCTGCCTATCTGGTGGCAAACGGAGCACCGATACGCTGTACAACAGAAACGTTTGAAAAGATAGGCACAGGATATCTGGGACCCGTTCCGAATCCGGTGATATACACAATTATTCTGATGGGACTGACCTGGTTTATTTTGAATAGAACGCAGTTGGGACGCCATATCTATGCAGTCGGCGGGAACAGGGAGGCGGCTGTATTTTCCGGTATAAATATCAAGAAGGTTGAGATATTTGTTTATACATATAGTGGAAGTCTGGCGGCATTTGCGGGGGTGGTTCTTGCTGCACGGATGGCATCCGGACAGCCGGCGGTGGGAATCGGCTATGAGACTGATGCGGTAGCAGCTTCTGTTCTGGGCGGAGCCAGCATGACCGGGGGAATCGGAAGTGTAGGAGGACTGATTATCGGCGCGCTGGTGATCGGGATTCTAAGTAATGGATTAAATCTGTTGGGCGTAAACTCTTTTTGGCAGTATGTAGCCAAGGGGGTTGTGATTATCATAGCAGTTTATATTGATATGATAAGAAAAAACAAATCATAAATCATATGATAAAAGGAGGAAGACTATGTTAGTAGCTTTAGGAGAACTGTTGAAGGATGCGGAAAAAAACAGGTATGCGGTTGGTTCTTTTAATACGCCGAATCTGGAAACATTGCGCGCTGTCGTTATGGCGGCGGAAGAGACGAATACACCGGTGACTTTAAATCATGCCATGGCGCATAACCATGTGATCCCGGTGGAAGAAATTGCACCATTGATGCTGAAATATGCAAAAGAGTCAAAGGTTCCGATGAGTGTACATATCGATCACGGAAAAACGCCGGAATTTGTACATAAGGCAATTCGTCTGGGATTTACATCTATTATGTATGACTGTTCGGAATTGTCTTTTGAGGAGAATGCAAAAAGGGTAAAAGAGTTTGTGGATCTGGTACATCCGTTGGGAATAACCGTGGAAGCTGAGCTTGGCAATATGCTTTTAAGCGCGGGAGACGGCGGCGCTCCGGGAAAGAAGAAAGAAGATTATTATACGGACCCTGATGCAGCTGCCAGATTTTGTGAATTGACGGGAGTAGACTGTCTGGCGATTACTTTCGGCACGGAGCACGGGATCGGCGATAAGCCGCAGATACTTGATATAGAACGTTTGAAAGCGATAAAGGAAAAAGTAGGGGACCGGGCGGCGCTTGTGATGCATGGAGGTTCGGGAACGCCTGCCGGGGAGATAAAGAAGGCGGTTATAGGCGGTATCCGCAAAATAAATTATTTTTCTGCTATTGATGTTGCGGCAACGGCTGCGGTAGTAAAAGAGATTGAAGCGGGAGCGGGAAAACCTGTTCACTATTGCGAATTGGCGCTTATAGCAACGGAAATGCTGAAAAAGAAATGTGTAGAAGCCATTAACATGTTTAACAGCGCAAGGACGAGTTAGCAAAGAGATATGTAAAGCAGCAAAAACTGATATATTGTGATCTAAGCTGTTGCTGGGAATACTTGACAAATCTGGAAATAATAGGCATCATAAAATAAAAAAGTCGGGTAAGGATATGAAAAATATAGAAATCGCAAAAAAACTGAATATATCGCCAGCAACAGTATCACTTGCATTAAATAACAGGGAGGGAGTCAGCGAGGAGACGCGGCGGAAAGTAGTAGAGTTGAAAAACGATCTGCTGAAGAATGACTTACGGAATATTTCTCAACCGGAGGCCGGGGGTGAGATCGGGTTCATTATTTATAAGGAAACAGGACGTGTTGTTTCGGAGACTCCTTTTTTTGTAACGCTTACAGAGATGGTCTGTCATTGTGCAAATAAAAACGGATACAGTGTTGAAATAAGATATTATACATTTCATGATGATCTGCAGAAATTTCTGGCGGAAATTAATAGTTCCGCATGGGCGGGATGTCTGATTCTCGCTACAGAGATCATACGGAGCAAAATGGAAACAATAACAAAAATGATGCAAAAGCCATTTGTGGTTTTGGATGCGGCATATCCGGGGCTGGGAGTAGACGGCATATATCTGGATAACCGGGGCGGCATTTTTAAGGCAATTCAATACGCGGTGTCAATGGGACATAAAGAAATAGGGTATATTACATGCGATGAAAAGGTAAATAACTTTGTGGAACGGTTTGAAAGTTATAAGTTTTATCTGGAATATTTTGGACTTAAATTTGAGCAGGATTATGTTTTTAAAGTGCCTTATGTTTCGGAGATGATCTGCATGTCGATGAAAGAACAGGTATGCCGGAAAAAGAAAATGCCCAGTGTATTGATCGCTGCCAATGATATTATAGCTTTTGGTTCCTTAAATGCTTTTCTTGAAATGAATATAAAGGTTCCGGAAGAAATTTCGATTATCGGGTTTGATGACATGCCTTCTGCAAAATATGTGACTCCGAGACTGACAACTGTGTCACTAAATAATGAAATTATTGCAAAAAACGGTGTATACCGTCTGACAGAAATGATTCGAAAGAAGGACTGGCAGCATGATACGGTACATATGCAGACAGCAGTAAGCGTAGATCTGGTAATTCGTAACAGTGTGAATAAAAAATCGGGAGAGGTATATGAACAAGATTCTATGCATCGGTAATGCTGTAGTGGATATTCTGCTGGAAGGGCTGGATCTGAAACAGGGAATCAGCAAGGCTGAATTTTATAAAGAATCTTTGATGATTTCTGGAATTCAGATATCGACCGGCGGAGATGCAATGAATGAAGCGACTATACTCGGCAGGCTTGGGGCTGAGGTGGCGCTTGTAGCCGGAATCGGATGTGACAAAAGCGGTTACATGATAGAGAACGCCGCAAAAAGTGCGGGGGTCGATACCAGCAAAATTGTTTGGAGTGAAAAGGAAAAAACGCAGAATATCATCCTGGCCATACAGGCGGATAAGGAAAAATTATTTTTCAGGGAGCCGCAAAGTAATTCCGGAAGATTTATGCCGACGGAAGACATGTTTTATGGTGTGAACATTGTTTCTATTGCAAGCTTATATAATACGCCTTTTGACTGTGCGGATGTTGTAAAAAAAACGATAAGGATGGCAAAAAAACAGGGGGCTGTTGTATGTGCGGATGTAATCTACGGAGTAGATTGTGAGTTGGATGATGCAGAGATGAGCAAAGCTCTTCAGGGAATAGATTATATTTTTCCAAATGAAGAGGAAGCATATCTGATGACTGGAGAAAGAGAGATCGCGGATCAGGCACGGAAGCTTTTGGACTATGGCATAGCAAATGTGATCATTAAGCGCGGGGCAAAAGGCAGCTATTTCCGGAATAAACAAACTGAAAAAGTATATCCTGCATTAAAAGGTAACATGGTGGATGCAACGGGAGCCGGAGACAGCTTTTTGGCAGGATTTTGTTATGGGCTGGCAAATGGAAGATGTCCGGAGGACTGTTTTGCCATCGCGGGAGCAGCGGGGCTGATAGCGGTGGAAAGTGTAGGCGCTACAGAAGGTTTAAAAGATCTGGATACATTAAAAACTGTTCTGGATCGGTATCAGGTTGAGCTAATAGACGGAAGATTATGATTAAGAAAGAGGAAAATAGTATGATAAACAAAGCGAAAGCAGTTTTTTGTAACCATCCTTTTACGGATGGGGTGAAGGATAAGCCGATTTATATTGATAACAATAATATCGGGAATTTTATTTATCCGGATTTCGGACTGGATTATAGTGATTTAAATTATATGTATTTGAGTACGCCGAATCTTACTGTTTGCAGTATGGAGATCGGACCCGGCGGGTTCTTTAATCCACCGGACTACCATCCGGGGGATGAGGCATATTTTGTATTGGAAGGAACGATCACTCAGTTCAATCCGGAAACGGGAGCGGCAATTGAAGTAAAAGAAGATGAGGCGCTCCTGATTCCGAAGGGAGCCTTGCATTCCGCATACAATTTTGGGGATAAAAAAGTAAAGGTGTTAGCTGTGATAGCTCCTAAAATTGTGGAAGAGCAGTTATTTCCTACAGATACAGACAGCCCAAAGAAAATATACAATTATGACAAAGTACGGATAAAATATCATACGGAAGCCTGGGATATGCCCCAGTTATATGGTTCGGTGGACCAGCTTGGCGTATGGCCTGCGGAAGGGAGTGTCCTTAGGGAGAAGAAGGTAATTTATCATATTACTGAAGATAAAAAACTGAAGGTGATCAATGGTGATACAAGGCCGGTACTGATGAAATTTGCGGTAAGCAATGATTTTATGGATCTTGGGGAATATATTGTACCATCCGGAGGCGTCGTTACCAGACATTCTGAGGTGATTGAACATCCTGCGGAGTTTTTTATATTCGGGATGGACGGAGAGATGACAGTTTATCTGACGGAAACAAGGGAAACTTATATTTTGAAAAGATATGAGGGGCTATATCTTCCGCCTCATACAAAATACCAGCTCGTCAATTATGGTACTGTTTCGGCGCGGTCTTTATTTATGGTAGCAAGATAATATATTTAAAAAGCTGCTGCGGTTTTGCGGCAGCTTTTTTATGCAAAAGAGAAAACGGTTAAAAAATGGAAATAATAAAAACAAAACGGTTAAAATTATGATATATTACGGTTGACATATGGAAATACCTGATATATAATGTGGAAAAGAAAAATATACATTATATATCGGGCATTTTAGGAGGCATCCATATGACAATCCAGGAAATGAAAGAGAAAAAACGGGAAAAAGGTTATACCTATGCGTTGATGTCGGAACTGTCCGGCGTACCGCTGGGAACGATTCAGAAGATTTTTTCCGGGGAAACGGTGAGCCCGCGTTACGATACGCTAAAGGCTCTGGAAGAACTGTTCAGGGAGGCTCCGGTGGTGCAGGAGGAGTGCGTTTACCGGATAGACTCACAGCACACACAGGGCAGCTATACGATTGATGACTATCGCGCCTTGCCGGAGGATCAGCGGGTGGAGTTGATCGACGGATACTTTTACGATATGGCGGCTCCCACGGTGCTGCATCAGCGGATCGGAGGAGAAGTGCATCGCCAGATCGCGAATTTTATTATGGATCGCGGCGGCTCCTGTATGCCCCTGATCTCGCCGGTAGATATACAGCTTGACTGTGATGAAAAAACCATGGTTCAGCCGGATGTGGCGATATTATGTGAGGAGGATAAAGCAGAAGTATGGGGAATATACGGCGCACCGGATTTTATACTGGAAGTGATCTCTCCATCCACCGGAAGAAAGGATTATACGAAAAAGCTGTCTAAATATATGGCGGCGGGGGTACGGGAATACTGGATTTTGGACCCTTATCAGCAGAAGCTGCTCGTGTATTTCTTTGAGAGTGAGGTATGCCCTGTGATCTATGGCATGGGTGAACCTGTGCCGGTGGGGATTTATAACGGAGAACTGGAAATCGTGTTTTCCAGTATTGTAAAGTGGATTGAGGAGGAGATGAACCGCTGAGAAGATAAGAAGACCAGTAATATGTCTGTATGATCTGTGGAGAATGATTCGGCGTGCGGTTATTAGGATTTATATAAAAGATGCTGCTATGGGGTGAGTTTGTGCACGGCGCTGGAGCGGGACGATGCGTTTATCGAATATGTGACATTGCAGAACCTGACCGGGAATTATGAGAAGGCCTATGAGCTTCTGTGTTCCAGAAAGCTTCATCCATGGGAGGGCGGCGAAGGAAAGGCGGCGGCGCAGTATATCACGGCACTGACGGAAATGGCAAAGGAAAAGATCAGGGGGAAGGATTACAGACAGGCAAAAGAACTGCTGAGCCGGGCGCTGATCTATTTCGGTGAACAGCATCTGCGTGATGAGGTTAAGATCGATTATTTTGTGGGATCCCTGCCGGATCCTGCTCAGGGAATGCGGAGAATAAATTTCAGATATTTTCTTGTAAAAACTGGAAATTCGAGTATACTAAATGTAGAAGCTTGTTTAAAGACTAATAATTCCCCGGAATTATGAAAAAATCATAACAACTACAGGAGGTATCGGAAACTTATGAATGTATCAGGATTGTTGGAGGGAAAAACAGCCATCGTCACCGGCGGGACAAGAGGGATCGGTTACGAGATCGTAAAGAAATTTGCGGCGGCGGGGGCGAAGGTGGCCCTTTTCGGTTCCAGACAGGAGACAGTTGATAAAGCACTCGGCAAACTGAAAGAGGAAATGCCGGAGGCGGAAGTAATGGGCCTTTGTCCGGCGCTGGATCGGTATGATGAAGTGGAAAAGGCGATAGGCGAAGTGAAGAAAGCTTTCGGCAGAGTGGATATTCTGGCGAACAATGCGGGTATTTCTGCAAGGGATTCCATCTATGATTACAAACCGGAAGATTTTGAAAAGATCATGCGGCTGAATGTGAATGCGGTTTTCTTCTGCACCAAAGCGGCAGCGCCGATCATGAAAGAACAGGGAGGCGGTTCCGTCATCAACACCAGTTCCATGGTGAGCATTTACGGGCAGTCTGCAGGCTGCGGCTATCCGGCATCCAAATTTGCGGTGAACGGCCTGACAAAATCTCTGGCGAGAGAACTTGGCAGGGACAATATCCGCGTGAATGCGGTGGCACCCGGTGTGACAAATACGGATATGGTGGCGGCGCTTCCGGAGGACATGGTGAAGAGAATCTCTGCGGGTATTCCGCTCGGAAGGCCGGGCGAGCCGGAGGAAGTGGCAAATGCGGTGCTGTTTCTCGCAAGCGATCTGGCGAGTTATGTGACAGGAGAGATCCTTTCCGTTGACGGCGCAACGCAAGTATGACATGCGGATATGGTGCATAGATACAGTGTGTAAAAGCGAAGGGGATCATCGGTTTAGCCGGTGGTCCCTTTTTAAAAAGAATATTTTGAAAAAATGCTTGAAAGATTTTTCTGATAGTGCTATCATACTAACTACACAACAAAACAGAGGGATAAACTCTGTCGGATCTTTTATCAATTTATGAAGTTCTTATTTATCTTTATTTTTACTATCAATTTATGGTCAACATTATAAATCCCGAAACTCTTTTTTATTTATTTTATCCGGTTTTTGGTTGTTTTTTGTGATGCCTTCGGAGTGTGTCTGCCGTGCACCGGATACAGATCCGAATGTCTGAGGGGGGAAGGCCGTGTGCTTGAACCGGCTCCTGTTCCGGCATGGGAAGGCTGATCGTGCACAGAAAGAAGGGAAAAATGAAAAAAGATTTTGCAGCAGGAAACAGAGTGCTTTTGGCGTTTGCGGCATTTTTATTTCTCACGCTTTTCGGGCGGGACGTGATAAGGGCGCAGGCAGTTTATGAGCGGGTATCGGAGAGCGGGATCAGGGAAGAAAAACTCATACCGGGAAAGAGGCTGATGAAAACGATTCCCCTGAACGCGGATGAGGTGACGCAGATCCCGAAGTATATTGTGGAGGATGATACGCCTTATGTGCTGAATGAAGCTTCTATTGTGGTGGAGGAGACCGGAAGGAGCAGTTCGGAAGGGGCGGACGTGGTCACAGTTTCCCGGAAAGTGGAGCATCTGCCGGATAATGATCTGGAGAGGATAGAAAAATCGATCACCCATGAGGGGCTGTCCTGCGAACTTTTGTATGTCGTTTATGAGATATCGGAGGAGGATGAGGACGGGATTCCGGTAGAATACAGTGCGGCCTGCGAGTATGGAGGGCTGAAAAAGTACAGCAGATCCTACTCATCGGCGTGGCAGGCGGAAGTCTGGTATGATGCCTGTGAGATAACGGAAGGGATGGTGGTCATAACGGAGTCCGGAGAATATGAATACGGGGAGAATAATACCACGTCCGGCATTATAAAGCGCATAAACGGCGAACACGAAGCGGAAGATGGCGAGGTTCCTTTTCCGAAACCGGCGGTGAAAAAGTTTGCTTTAAAGAAAATCGTGCCGGGGGAGAAGGAAGAGGAAAGGGATCTGACGGACTTCATTCTTCCGATGGTGGCGGGAGTGCTCGGAGCCGGTCTGTTGTTTTTGTTTATTCTGTGGTTTTTTGTATTGACGGCGCCGCTGTTCGCATTGAAAAAGGGGGAGAAATATCGTTATATCGGACGGGTCAGGCTGAAAGAAACGGAATCCGGTTACGCGGCATATCTCACAGAGCGATTGGTAAACAGGGCGGATATTCCGGTTTTTAAAATAAGGGTGCCTGAAAAAGTCAGAAAAAACCAGAAGGAAAAAATGCTGCGGGTGTGTTGCCCGGAGGGGAAATGGATCACATTAATATGCGGAAAAGAAGTTGGATTTACATTGGAAAGGGAGTAATTTATGAAGATAAAAACAGGGAAAAAAATCGGAAAAGCGGTCAGAAAAAGGATTGGAAGCCTGTTGCTGTGTGCGGTGCTTGTTCTGGGGAATATTTCCACGAATGCGTATGCGGAGACAGCAGCGGAGTCACGAAAGACGGCGCAGGGAGAAGGAGCATGCGGGGACGCAGAAGACGAGGGAGTTTCGGAGGCAAAAGGCGGAAAGCAGGAAAAAGAGAACACAGAAGAAGCCGGAGCCGAAAACAGAAACCGGAATAGTCCGGAAAAAGAAAATTCCGGAACAGCCGGAAACAGTCAGGACAAAGAAAACACCGGATCAGAGAGCAAAGGCAGCCAGGGGCAGGAAAGCTTCGGGGCAGAAGCCGGGGGCGATCAGAGAAAAGAAAGTTCTGAAGCGGAAGGCGGAAACAGTCAGGGAAAAGAACATCCGGAAGCGGAGGCCGGGAACGGGTCTGGAGAAGATGTCGGGGCAGCGGATGAAAAGGATGTGGGGAAACAGGAGATTCCGGATACCGTTTCCGGAAATGATCCGCCAAAAGAACTTCCGGATGAGCAGTATCATTTTGAGGAGGAAGATGCGGAAACCGTGAAAAAATGGCTGGAACTTTATTGTCCCAACGGGTTTGAAGATCTGCTGGAGTATGATGGGAAATGGTGGAATGATCTGTATGACTATGAGCGGGAATATGCGGAGTTTTTACTGGGGCTGATCGTGGAATTATCGGAAGACGCCTACGACGAGCAGGAACTTTCGGAATGTATCCGGATTTTGGAGAGCGGTGTGGACGCGGATGAGTTTTTCAAAGGAACCCTGTATCAGGGACTGACGCTGGAAGATTTGCGGGAAGTGCAAGACAGAAACGGTACTCTGGAAGAGCTGCTTCCGGAAGAAGACACTGCCCGGCGCAGGGCACCGGCTGCGAGAACGGCAGAATCGGGAAAGCTGGTGGCGAAAGTTCAAGTGACATCTACCGGTTATTCAGGGACAGGACATGGGACGATCTATAAGATCACATTGGGCGGGGTGCCTGCGATCTGCATTAGTTACGGGAAATCCTGCCGAAGTTCCTTTCTGTACCATGCGGAACCAGGCACTTATCAGAAAAAGGTTGGACATTTAGGCTATTTCGCAAGTCATGCCAGCGTGACGGGGGCGACCTATGTAGCCTGTCAGATAGCGGCGTGGCTGATGGTGGAAAATGGAAATTTGAGTGAGGCAAATGTAAAAAGCAGGGCACAGGCAATGTTGAACATTTCTTCGGATGAGTCTATGGAAAAGATGCTGATGTATGTCTGGAGTTTCTACTCCGCAGCAAAATCCAGCTCTTCTGCGTACTATGAATATAGTTCCGATAATCCCAATGCACAACATTTGATCGTATATAAGGAGGCGGCAGCAGGAACCTATAATCCGCCTGTTAAACCGGTAGATCCTGAAAAACCGGTGGAACCGGAAGGACCGGAGGTGCAGACGATATCGTCAAAGGCGGAGGCATCCTACAATATTGAAGTGAATAAGAGAGACTGGCAGACCGGCACAGGCCTTTTGGGCTGTGAGGTGGAAATACTGGAAGACGGAGAGTATCTGACAACCCTTACAACGGATGAAAACGGACATGCGGAATATTCCGTCACCAAGGAAGCCGAGTTTTCCGCTTCCTACGACGGTGTTACCGTCACAAAAGAGGCGGCGGAAAGTTCGCTGGCGGATCAGGAAGCGGCATTCAGAGCTGTGACTTACACCTACAGCACAGGAGAACTGACAGCGCCCCACGGTTATGTGTGGGAGTCAAATGAAAGAAGCGAGACCATAGCAGGGGGTGATACGGCGGTTTTTGAATTGACAAACGAGAGGACACTCGGTGCGGTGGAGCTGATAAAGTACGACACGGAAAGTGAGTGCGGTATGCAGCAGGGTGATGCTTCCTTAGACGGTGCGATATATGGTATCTATGCGGCGGAGGATATCCGGCATCAAGATAAGAAAACAGGTGTTATTTATCATAAAGATGATCTGGTAAAGACTGCCGTGATCGGAAAAACGCCAAAAAGGAACGCGGACGGCTATCTGTTAAATACAGACGGCAGCAGGCACATTGCGAATGGCGGCGGAGAGATCGCGTATGAGGATACACCGGGAAAAACACTGTTTGGGGATATGGAGCTGGGAAGCTATTACATAAAGGAAATACAGGCTTCCGAGGGATATATGTTGGATGAAGCGGTTTATCCTGTCACTTTTACTTATAAGTGGCAGATGGTAAAGATAGAGAACAGGAACGAGACGGCGAAGGACGCGGATAATGAGCTGACGGCAGATGATGACAGTACATCAAAGTCTGTCTATTCCGGCGATCATGTGATCAAGCAGGGGATTCAGTTTGTAAAAACTTCCGATAATTCTTATCAGACCGAGTTAAAACCCATTGAGGGCGCAGGCTTTTGTATTTATCTGATCAGCGAATTATCCGGTGTCAAGGATGGCAGTGTCACACCTATAGGGGAGGACTGGACAGCGGACGATATCATGAGTTTTTATGAATATGATTTTACGAAAGAAAAAACAGCGGTGGTTTATAAGCGTACCGGCCATGAAGAGTGGACCGAGGGAGATCGGCTGTGGCTGGAAAAGGGAAGTAAACTCAATGAGTATAGAGTAAAGGAGATGTTTACGGATGCGGACGGGCGCATTGTGACGCCGGAGCTGCCCTACGGAACCTATGTGATCGCGGAGACAACCACACCTGAGCACCATGTCTGCGCCAAACCGTTTATCGTTTATATTACAAAAGACGGCGGTATTTTATATACGGATGCGACAAAGCGGAAGGTCGAGAAGGCGTATACGCCGCAGGAAGGCATTCGTTACGGCGACCATAGAGAGACAAAGGACAGAGAGGGAAGAGAACTGCAAAAACAGCGTATCATTAACAATACGATCACCAAGACATATCTGCGTGTTTTGAAGGCGGATAGGGAATTTACCGTGATTCCGGGAACTTATATAGAGGCGGAGGAATTTGTCAGGGGAACGGTATTGAAAGAGGGGGCGGAATACCGGCTGAAATGTATGACATTGCCACTCAGCAGAGAGAGCCTTATTTCACTGAACTGGAAGCTTGATGCAGAAGGGTATATGAGTTATTATGATCCGGGCGAAAAAAGGATGACCGGAACAGCGGAGCATCCTTTCCGGACAGATTTTCTGCAAAAAAACGGTGTGATACAGGACTGCTATATCACACTGCCTCAGGAGGTTCCCATAGGAACTTATGAACTGGAAGAGATAACGGCGCCCGAAGGGTATGTGGTAAACGGGAGCGAGCAGTCTGTTCAGGACAGCAGTACGGACAGGGTAAACGGATATGAAGTCCTTGATACGCCTTTTCCCGAAGTGATCTTTACGATCAATAACGGCTCGGTCTATCCGGATGGACAGATGGGAACCAATAAATATGCCCTGATCGACGCATACGGAAATCTCACTGTGACAGTACTGCAGGAAAATCAGGAGCAGAAAGGTGTTGTTGAGATCACGAAACACGGGGAACAGCTTTCAGGCGCCCATGAGGATTCTGAAACGCTGCTTGATAAGCTGAAGGAAGAACCCTTCCGGGAGATCAAAAAGGCGCCGGAAAGCAGCCGCCGGGATCTTGTATTTGAGTATGAGGATGCACCGGTGGAGGGAGCGGAATTTGAGATTATCGCAGCGGAGGACATTTATACGCAGGAGGTGCTGAAAGATTTATTCGGGAGCTATTCCGTGAATCCGGAAACATATCTGGTTTACAAAAAAGGGGATGTGGCAGCGAAGATTACAACAGACAGAAACGGCTGGGGTTATGCTTCAGGACTTTATATCGGTAAGTATAAAATCGTGGAAACGACTGCAGGGGATGGTTTTGTGCTGAATACGAAGGAGACGGAATTCGAGATATCTGCCAAAAAGCAGACAGTTAATTTTGATTTCCACACGGTTGATTATAAAAATGAAAGACAGAAGCTGGAAGTTGCCACGGAAAAGCGGGATCAGGACAGCGGAAGGCCGCTTGCCAAAGCGGTATACGGTTTGTATGCCGGGGAGGATATCACAACGAATATCCTCTTCGATGAAGATACCGGAAAGTGGATCGTGAGAGATGCGCCGGAGGTGCTTTACAGTGCGGATACGCTGATTGCAACCTGTGTGACGGATCAAAATGGAAAAGGCATTTTTGATGAAGATCTGCCTCTGGGGAAATATTATATCAGAGAACTGGAAGCGCCGAGGGGATATTTGACTGCGCTGCGGGATATTTCCGTCAACGGACGTTATGATAGTGTGAGGGGCGGACAGGATGTGGAGAAGCAGGAATATCAGGCGGCTTTTCAAAACAGAAAAACGCAGTTGATAGTCACAAAACAGGATCTGGTGAACAAAAAAGAGATAGAAGGCGCAACGCTGGAAATAAAAGAGATCGAGACGGATCGGGACGGAAATCTGAAAAAGGATGAAGCCGGAAATTATATCGGGAAGTCTCTGGTTTCATGGGTATCAAAGGAAGAAGAAGTACACAATTTCTATAGGGATACGAACGGATATCTGATAGAGGTCGGGGATGAGAGTGAGGTGCCGGAAGGGAAAGAATTGATCACGAAAAGGGGACATCTGATCGAAGGGCTGCAGATTGGAAGGGTTTACCTGTTGGCGGAACGGTCAGCGCCTGACGGCTACGGTTATGCGGAGGATATTTTATTTAAACTGGAGCAGGAAAAGACAGAAGATACCCTGACAGAGACTACGGGACTGTATTCTCCTGACGGAACTGTCTGGAACAGGGTTCCGGAAGATATACTTGTGATGTATGACGAAAAAGAGGCGCTTAAAATTGAAAAGTCCACGATCAAAATGACTCAGCGGAAGGATACCTATCAGTATACAGTGGATGAACTGAAAAATCTGACCGGTGAAAGCCTGGAAGAGTTTACGATGACGGATCATCTTCCGGAGGAACTCTATTTAACGGAACTCTGGACCGGCACTTATAACGAAAGCCTGCTCTATGAAGTGGAATATATGACGAATAAGAGCGGCGGGTGGATCAGCTGGGAGAGGGACCTGTCCACAGAGGAAAATCATCATCTGAGGATACCGGAAGAGCTGCAGACAAAGCAGGAACATGTGATAAAATTCCGATTGCTTTTTGGCACTGTGGGCGGAGACTTTGAAAAAATAAAATCACCGGTATATATGACATATGTGTCACAAGATGCTGCGGATGTTATTGTCAACGAAATAGAATTGACCGCGGAACACAACGGAAAAAAACTCAGGGATAAAGACCGGACGGAGACGATCCTTTATCTGAAGCGGATTTCCGGATACGGGCCGGGAGGCGGAGGCAGTCCGTTATATGAAGTTGTGGGGACGGACACCGAGATAACAGAGCAGGAGACTTCTGTCATCCGGCAGAAAACATCAGAGAAAACGCCGGGAGAAGAGGCGGAAAAGATCGAGGATGAAGATCTGCCCGGAGCAGGGCCTGTAAAGAGTGGATCTGTTCAGACGGGAGATCATATCTCAGCCGTGTTCTTTCTGCAATCGGCTGTCGCTGCATTGACCGGGCTGGCGGTACTCTGGTGCTTTGGGAGAAAAAAGAAAAGATAGAGGCAGAACAAGGGTATAAGGTAAGAAGGATATGAAGTAAGAAGAGCATAAAATAAGAAGAACGAAAAAGCCTCCGATAACATATGATAAAAAAATGATATGGGAGGCTTTTTGATGCCTTCTTGTGAAGAAAGAATTTACAGTAACGATTATTACAGCGCCCTTTTGGATTTCTGGCCGCTGGATGAAGAAATCAATCTTATATCACCGGATTTCTGTTATATGGAAATCAGTGATATTCTGGGAGTTCTGGTCATCGATAAAAAGATTCTGACCTCTTTGTCATTTACGGATTATACCTATCGTTTCCTGCCAAAATTATATGCGCCGATGCAGAATATATCTTTTCCGCTGCTAAAATCCGGTATTCTGCAGGTACAGCAGCCGCCGCTTAGGCTGACGGGGCAGAATGTTATTATTGGTATTGCGGATTCCGGTATTGATTATACCATGCCTGCGTTCCGCAGGGAGGATGGCAGCAGCCGGATACTGGCGATCTGGGACCAGACGATTCCTTACGGGACGGCATCCGGTATTCCCGGGGAAAGTGCTGACGAAGATGACGGAAGCCGTATGAGGCGTTGGAATGATGACAGTATAAAAAAGCGGGGGACTTTGGATGTTCCGTTCGGGACGGTTTATACGCAGGAGGAGATCAATGAGGCACTGAGAAATGAAAATCCGTTTCTGAAAGTGCCTTCCAGGGATGAGACGGGACATGGCAGTGCTATGGCAGGGGCAGCCGGCGGCAGAGTAGGAGACGAAGTATACGGCGGTGCGGTCAATGCGGAATATGTTATCGTAAAATGTAAACAGGCGGATGAGGATCTGCTGCAGTTTTATTATATTGCGGAAGGGGCACAGGCCTACAGCGAAACGGACATTATGCTGGCATACCGCTTTATAGACAGTTATTGCGAGCCTTTCCGGCGGCCGCTTGTCTACTGTCTGGGTATGGGAAGCAGTATGGGGCCTCATGACGGAACATCTCTGTTTTCGGAGTTTTTAAATAATGTTGCTCTGGAACGGAGCCGGGCGGTTGTGGTCTGCGGCGGGAATGAAGGAAATCAGGCGGGGCATTTTAGCGGAAGCGGTGACAGGGATGTGGAGCTGCGGGCAGGAGAAGGCGTAAACGGTTTCACATTGGAGATATGGGGGAGCGTACCGGAGATTTTTTCCATTGTTCTTGTGTCGCCGGGCGGGGAAAATACGGCGGTGCTGAGCAGTATTGTAAGCGGAAGCAAACGGATCTCGTTTATTTTTGAGCAGACGGTTGTGTTTGCGGAGGCGGAACTGGCGGAACAGAGTTCCGGCAGGACGCTTATGGTGCTTCGCTTTGAGAAACCGACGCCGGGGATCTGGCGTATAAAGATGCGGAATGCAGGCGCTTTTCATATGTGGCTGCCGGTAAAGGAGTTTCTCGGGGGCGAGGTGTTCTTTTTACAGCCTGATCCGGAAGTCACACTCACGGAACCGGCATATGCGCAGGAGGTTATCACGACTTCGGCTTATGCGGATGTTACAGGTGCTTTTTGGGGAGAAAGCGGCAGGGGTTTTGCGGTGGACGGGCAGATCAAACCGGATCTGGCAGCACCGGGCGTGGATATACCGGTACCCGGAAGGGCTCCGGTGGCGCTGCCGGGTCCTGAAGGAGCGGAAAGTATGGGAAATCTCGGGAGTTTTACGGTGACCGGCAGCAGTATGTCCGCCGCCATCACTGCAGGTGCGGTGGCACAGTTTCTGGAATGGGCGATTGTGAGAGAGAATGACGTATTTATCAAAGGGAGAGAGGTTAAAAGCTATCTGCAGAGAGGCGCGGCGAAGGAGGCGGGAGTGGAGTATCCGGACAGAAGGTGGGGATACGGGAAGCTGAATCTACAGCAGGCGTTTGAGGCGCTGCGGGTGTAGGGATAGAAATGAGAGAAGGCATGAAATATAAAAATAAAAATTATATTTGTGAATATATAACAAGTATGCTATTATTAAGATAAACGCAATACAATAGAGAGTAAAATATACAAAATGAATGTTATCTTTTCACAATAAGAATTCTTTCGAAACAATTTTTTGTGAGAAGTTGTAGAAATGTCTATAGTTTGGTACAATAACAATAATATTGATGCCAAAGGAGTTCCCATGAGAAAGCGAGCCAGAGAAATTGAGTTTGATGTAGATGCCTATACTGCCAGACTGATTGGAAGGGAAAATGTATCAAAATTGGAGGGGGCGTTGTTTGAGATTGTGAAAAATGCCTATGATGCCGATGCGAGTGTGTGTTGCCTGTACTACTCCAATACAGAAGATCGTATCTATATTGTGGACAATGGTTGCGGAATGAAAGAGGAGATACTGCGTACCCACTGGATGACGATTGGAAATTCGTCGAAAAAGAATTCTTATATTTCGCAAAATGGAAGAGTGCAGACAGGAGCAAAGGGAATTGGCCGATTTGCGTTGGATCGTATCTCCGATCAATGTAATATGCTTACAATTTCAGAAGAAGGTGGTTTAGAGTGGGTTGTAGATTGGCGAGACTTTGATGGAAGTAAAAGAATATCAGAAGTAAAAGCAAGAGTTTATGATACGGAGGAGAGCCTGCTGGAGCATGTTGGAATTGAAAGCTGGAGAAATCGTGCGGTAGCATTTGAGATAGCGAAATGCAATTTCGGAGAAACCGGAACAGCATTCCGGTTAGATTCTCTTCATGATATTTGGGATGAAAGCACAATGAATCGTCTCAGAAATCATCTGGAGAATCTATTACCACCAGATGTGACTGAGAATTTTTGTATATGGTTTTTTAATGATTCCACGAAGATAGAAGATGCATTGATAACCAGTGCAAATGTAGAGACTTACGACTACCGGATTGAGTTTCAGGTTACGGCTAATCTGGTGAATATTCAAATAATGCGAAATGAGTTTGATTTTCGGAGAGAAGAACGAGAGGTATATACGGAGGCTGGATTTGATGAAAAGGAACAGGCATATTTTCATGGGGAGAAGAGGGAAGAGTCTTTTACGATGGAGGAAATAGGGGAGAAAGAGAACTTTATCGGAGACTTTGGGGGTGTGCTGTATTTTTATAAGATAAGTGCGAATAAAAAGGATCAAAAACGGTTTTATTATAAAGATTTTACAGGACGGGTAAACCTTGCTAAAAAGTTCGGTGGGATTAAGATATACCGTGATCAGTTTCGAGTGCGTCCCTACGGGGAGTACGGAGATAATGACTTTGACTGGTTAGAGCTTTCAGCCAGACGGAACCGTTCTCCAGCAGGTCTTGGAAAAGAAAATGGAAATTGGCGTGTCGGATCGGAACAGATATTGGGGACGGTGTCAATATCAAGAAAAAATACAAATTTAGAGGATGCAGCGAACCGGAATGGCATTCAGGAGGGAATCGGGTTCTCACAACTAAAGAGAATTCTGTTATTTGTGATTTCTGAGTTTGAGCGGGATAGACAGTTTGTAGGGCGTAAGCTGGCAAGATATGCAGATAAGAAAGATCAACTTGCGGCTGAACTGGAAAAAATGCGTCAGCTTGCAGAAGCGCGGAAAGTGTGGGAAGCGGAGCAGGCTTCAGGTAAACAGCCGGAGAAGACAGAAAAAGTGGAGAATCAGCCCACAAAATCGAATTTGCCGCCTTCCGCAAATCCAGAGGACGTCATGAATCTGGTGGAAGGCATGGAGCAGAAGCAGGCAGAGGAACTGGAAGAACTGCGGAATGAGAATAAAATGCTTCAGACATTGGCTACAACAGGGATTATCACCAATATGTTTATGCATGAAATCCGAACATCAACCAATAACATCGGCATTGAATTAAATGCTGCCTATGAAGCTATGGAATATGACCATGATGTAGAGTATGCTCTACAGAATATTCTGCGTGCAATCAGAGTAAAAAAGAATTTTGCGTCATGGTTTGGCATTACCATTGAATCCATCAAAAAGGATAAAAGAAGGAGAAAAAGGCATAATATTCAAGCGATGCTTTCACAGTATATGAACACTTGGAGAGATATTCTGGATAAAAGCGCTACTTCTTTAATTTATGAATGTGATCCAGACATAGAACTTTGGTGTTTTGAGTTTGATATTGAGAATATAATCAGTAATTTGATTGCCAACAGTCTGGCGTCCTTTGATCGGGAAATGGATAGAAAACTGGAAAAACGGGAGATTCAGTTGAACATATTCAGATTTGGCGGTGGATTATCCATGGAGTATCAGGATAGCGGATGGGGGCTGATCCCCAAATATAAAAAACGGCCGGAACTCATTTTGGAACCCTTTGAAAGCGGGCATCATTTTGACGGAGAGGATGAAGATGATGGAACCGGAATGGGAATGTGGATTGTAAATCGTACCATATCTGAGTATAATGGAAACATTGATCTCAGTAAAAATCGGGAAGCAGAGACAGGATTTTTCGCAACAATTATATTAGGAGGCCAGAATGTATAGAGTCGGATATATTGATGATGAACCAACTCAATTTGAAAATTATAAAAGATCATTGCAGCGGCGGTGCAATGATCTTGAACTGGTGCTGATAGATGATTGTGAGAGTAAACAGGATATTTTGGATAAAATTTATGAGAAGCGGATCGATGTGTTGTTAATTGATTATAAAATGGTAAAGAACTACGGATTTAATGGAACCACATTAATTAATTATATTAATGATTCCATGCGCGACATCCAGTGTTTTATAATGACCGCTGTGGATACGGATCAAATTACAGACGGGCTTGTAGCGACGCGGGATAAATACTCTAAAAATATATTTGATACGGAGGCGGGAGACCGAAAAAAGGAAGAGGAGCTGAGCGATTTTATTCAGGTCTTACTGGAGAGTGCAAAAGTATTTCAGGTCCGCCGACAGCAGAAAGTGGAGCGGTATCGAGAGCTTTTGGAGAAGAAGCGTCGGGGAGAGCTGGGAGCGGATGAAGAAGAGTTTCTTGAGTTATACAAAGTTTTATCCTCTTATGGAATGGTAGAAAAGTTACCTAAAAATATGCTGGATTCTGAATTTGAGGAGCGATTACAGAGGATATTGGAACTGGGAAATACAATTATTGCAGAGCATAGGGAAAAATAGCGAAAGATAGACAGAGGAGTGCATATTGAGAGTACATGGTGATAAAGTAATTCGGAGACGAGAAGGTATACCGAAGCTGAAGTATTATCAGGATGGCAGAGAACAGTTGGAACAGGATTTTTACTGTTTGTGCGGTTATTGTGGGAAAGACGGAAGTGTATTGCATCAAAAATTCCAGTTGGATCATTTTGTCCCGAAAAGTCTGGATAAAAGTCGGGAAAAAGATTATTATAATCTGGTGTTAGCTTGCCAAAGATGCAATCTGTCCAAATCAGATAAATGGCCGACCGGGGATATCGCATTGCCGCATGATGGAGAAAAGGGGTTTGTAGATCCGGCGGATTCGGAATTTGATGAGCATTTAGAGCGGAGTGAAGAAGGTTACGTGGTTGGGAAAACAGCCGTTGGAGACAGTATGCGCAATATGCTGCATTTGGATATTAGAAGAACAGATATCTATTGGAAAGCGGCGCAGTTGAGGATGCAGCTAAAAGAATTGGAAATGCTGTATCGGGAAGGCAAATTGACAGAGCAGCAAAAAGATATTTATATTGAGACCAATATGATTTTTAATGAATACATAGATCAGGCATTTATAAAGGGTGAATAAATGAACAAAGATAAATTGTCGGGTACTTATTATACTCCCCACAACGCAATTCAGTTCATGATAGAATATTTAAAAAAGGAGCGGCAAAATTTTTCTAATGTATTGGAACCTTCAGCAGGTGACGGAAGGTTCCTTCCTTTGTTACAGGAGCATGCGGCGCATATAACAGCCATTGAGCTGTTTCAGGAAAAGGTGGATCAAATGAGCCGGGAATACGCCGAAGATTCCTGTACAATTATAAAGGATAATTTTCTTGACTTTGCTGTCCGCACATCGGAACGATATTCTTTGATCATAGGGAATCCACCGTATATAAATAAGAAGCTGATGAGTAAGGAAGATATTGAGAAAGCGCGTATCATTTGTGAGAAGGTAAAGTTAAATGGAACAGTGATCCAAAATATGTGGCTGGCATTTGTAGTTGGAGCCTGCCGATTACTTGAACCGGGGGGCAGTATTTTTTTTGTATTGCCGATGGAGTTTTTGCAGGTACAGTATGCAGAGAGGCTGAGGGAGTATCTGGAGAAAATATTTAATAAGATTCACATTATTGTTTTTCAGGAGGCTTTGTTTCCGAAGATCGAACAGGAGGTATGTCTGGTATATCTTACGAACCAGAATTGTGCAGAAAGGCATATACGTTATAAGGTGTATGAGGATTGCCGGAAAAGAGTAGTATTACAGGAAAATAGCATCCGTTGGAATAAACCTCTAAAAAAGTGGTCAAATGCAATTCTCAATGATGATGATATTTCTTTGCTGAAAAATGCTGTGAGCAGATATCCAAAGATCAAAAGTATGGGTGAAATTGCTCCTGGTATTGTGACAGGAGGAAATCGTTATTTTATTCTGACTGAAGAGAAAGTGAAAGAATATCAGTGCAGGGAGTTTGTACTTCCCATTGTTCAGAAAGCTTCTTACATATCGAAGAATACCATGGAGATTTCCCGGACAGTGATAGAGGAAATAGGGAGAAATAATAAACCGGTTTATTTGCTGAACCTGTTTGCGGAGAAAGATATAGAAAGATTGCCAGTCAAATTGCAGGAGTATTTGAGTTGGGCGGGGGAGCAGAAAGTGGGCGATATATCGCTGAAAAATTGCTTCAAATGTTCAAATCGGATACCATGGTATGGCGTACCTGTTGTGAAAAAGGGAGAGGTGGTGTTTTTTAAGCGTTATGGCTGTCTGCCCCGGATTTATTATAATTCAGCGAAGGTGCATACTACGGATGCAGGATACCATATACGGCTTTTAGACAAGTTTGATGGGGAAAGTCTGGTGTTT
>Ga0137308_101124_pt1 | contig 30239 bp, 27 predicted proteins | sample Inofrocosms_June_FD_97181 | JGI IMG/M metagenome (GOLD analysis project Ga0137308, IMG submission 97181) | Mouse cecal microbial communities from Vienna, Austria - N-Acetylneuraminic and N-Acetylglucosamine D2O microcosms_June | ecosystem: Host-associated > Mammals > Digestive system > Large...
GCCGAAATCATTACATTTTTTAATCAGTTTACTGATCTCTTCCCTGCGGAACATACGCTGGAGTTTCCGCTCTGTGGGCGCATTTCCTTTCTGCACCTCCGCGCCGCAGGTTTCTATGGATGCCTCTGTGTGCACTTTCGATGAACCGGTGGCTCCTCCACAGCCGTCACGCCCGGTTCTGCCTCCCAGAAGAATAATCCTGTCCCCTGGTTCTGAACTTTTCCGCATCACTCCCCGCCGGGGGGCAGCGCCCAGTACGGCGCCGATCTCCATACGCTTGGCCACATAATCCGGATGATAGATTTCCTTCACATATCCGGTAGCCAGGCCTATCTGGTTTCCATAGGAACTGTACCCGGCGGCTGCACCCCGCACCAGCTTCTTCTGGGGAAGTTTTCCTTTCAGGGTATCTTTCACCGAAACGGTGGGATCCGCCGCGCCGGTGACACGCATAGCCTGATATACATATGTCCGCCCGGACAGCGGGTCGCGGATGGCTCCGCCCAGACAGGTGGCCGCACCGCCGAAGGGTTCAATCTCCGTGGGGTGGTTATGGGTCTCATTCTTAAAATTAATCAGCCATTCTTCTTCTTTCCCGTCCACATCCACAGGAACTATAATACTGCAGGCATTGATCTCCTCTGACTCTTCCTGATCATCAAGCTTTCCTTCTGCCTTCAGCTTCTTCATGGCCAGAAGCGCCAGGTCCATGAGACAGATACTCTTATCCGTCCGGTCTCCATAAAGCTCCTTTCGATCTGCCAGATATCTCTCATATGTGTCCACGAGAGGCTTCCTGTAATCCCCCTGCCCGAACTGAATATTTTTCAACTCTGTGGAAAACGTAGTATGTCTGCAGTGGTCTGACCAGTAGGTATCCAGCACGCGGATCTCCGTCATTGTAGGGTCCCGGTGTTCCTGCCCGTTGAAATAATTCTGGATGTGGAGGAAATCTCTGAATGTCATGGCAAGCCCCAGGGAATCGTACAGGCTTTTCAACTCCTGTTCTTCCATGGCACAGAAACCTGTCATTATCTTCACGTCCTCAGGCTCATCGAACTTTGTAATGAGAGTCTTTGGCTTGTCCAGCCCGGTCTCCCTGGAATCCACCGGGTTGATGCAGTGTTCTTTGATACTTTCGAATTCCCCGTCTGAAATTTTTCCTTCTATTATATAGGTGGTGGCAGAACGAATCACCGGCTCCTCATCCTCTTTCAGAAACTGTACACACTGCACAGCTGAATCCGCCCGCTGGTCAAACTGCCCTGGCAGATATTCTACGGAAAAAATACGGGCATCCGGCGAAACAGGAAATTCCTCCAGATACAGGCTGTCCACTGGCGGTTCTGCGAACACGGTATGACAGGCTTTCTCAAAGCTGTCTTCTGAAATATTCTCCACATCGTACCGGGTCAGCACCCGCACAGAAGACACGCCGGAAATTCCCAGGTAGCTGCCAATCTCATGCTGCAGTTCCCTGGCCGCGATTGCAAAATCTGATTTTTTTTCCACATATACTCGTCTTACGTTTCCCATTTTATGCTCCTTTCCAAAAGCATTTTTGTTCTAAACTGTAACAAATTTTATGACGTTATGGAACACTTTTTTCTCAAATATACTCTAACGATACCATATTTCCCACGTTTGTCAATAGCCGAAGACAAACACGCTCTAAAGGTGATTATTAATCTTCCTTACTGGAACATCCGCCTTCTTATCAAAGACATAATTCTTACTGTGTTCTTTTCCGACATTGGCTTCACGGCAGTCCCTCATACACAAATTCAGCCATGAATTGTTTTTCATTTCTAATGCTTTCATGTCAAGGTCAAAAGCTATTTGTTTTCTCGTCTTAACCATATTAATGTATCGGCATTGCCAACACTTTGAGAATATCACAGTTTTCTCCAGGGTCCTCATCCCCATGCACACATATCTTTCACACTTTTGCCACAGGTTTTACAAATATATCTTTTATAATGCTATTATTATGCAATGTCTAAAGTATGTCTCAGATACTTTCTGGTTTGACACATACGCAGAATCAAAGGAGTATATATAATTATGAAGAAACAGGTTATCATTTTACTATTGGCTATAACAGTTACCGCCGCCGGGGCTCTGTCCGGGTGCGGGACCGCTGAAAATTCTGACGGTAAAGCCCCTGCGCAGACTTCAGAAAACCAGAAAAACACAGCAGATGAAAACACCCTTACAGTAATGGGACGTGTTAAAAACATAACAGACGACACAATCACCCTGACTGTCAGCAATCCCGGAGGCTCCGGCGGCCCTGCGGGGAGCATGGAAAAACCGCCCTCCCTGTCCGAAAACGGGGCAGATCATCCCCCGGCCATATCTGGAAACGATGCCGGCCAGCCTCCAGCCATGCCAGATAACGACACCAATCAGCCCCCGGCCTCATCCGGTAATGATGCAGACCAGCCCCCGGCCATGCCGGAAAACGACACCGGACAGCCTCCAGCCTCATCCGGTAACGGCGCCAGCCAGCCCCCAGCTGCATCCGGCAACGGCGCCGGACAGCCCCCAGCCATGCCGGACAGCAGCATGACGGCCGGACACGGCGGGGGAGACCCGGATATCACTGTCACAGAGGACACCGCTTATACCTCTGAAAGAAACCAGAAATCAAAAAAAATCTCCCTCTCTGATTTGTCCCAGGGAGACATGATTGCTGTGGTATTAGACGAAGATCAGGAAACAGCTGTCTCCATCGCCGTACAGCCTGACCAGCCGGGACAAGGAAACGGCGGCAGCGAGGCAGCAGATTCTGCAGATATCAGCCTCACCGGCGCAAAAACCATTGACGGAGAAAAAGCCACCTCCTCTGACGAATCCTTTTCTTCCGCAGAGGATGACGAAAATACCATCCTGGTGGAAAACTACGGAAAACTGCAGCTGGCAGGAGCCTCACTTTCCAAATCCGGGGACACCTCCAGCGAGGATTACAGCAATTTCTATGGACAAAATGCCGTACTGGCTGTCACATCGGGCAGCTCTGCGGAACTGACCAATGTGGTCATCACCTCCAGCGGGGAAGGCTCCAACGCCATTTTCGCCACCGGAAAAAACGCCTCTGTACTTGTGGATACCGCGAAAATCCAAACAAAGGGAAACTCCGCCCGTGGTCTGGACGCCACTTATGGCGGAACCATCACCGCCTCCAATGTGGACATCTCCACAGAAGGCGCCCACTGCGCGGCTCTGGCCACTGACCGGGGCGAGGGAACCATTGATGTAACCAGCGCTTCCTTGTCCACTCAGGGGGAAGGCAGTCCATGCATCTATTCTACTGGAAAAATCACAGTCCGCGATTCTTCCGGAACCGCATCCGGCGCACAGACTCTGGTGGTGGAGGGAAAAAACTCCGTGGACCTTACCAGCTGTAAGCTAAAAGGCAGCGGAGACAACGGCCTGATGCTTTACCAGAGCACCTCCGGCGACGCTCAGACCGGTACAGCCGTCTTATCCGCCACAGACTCCAGGCTCACAACCACCAGCAAAGGCCCTATGATTTATGTAACCAACACGGATGCCCAGATTACCCTGACAAACACCCGCCTTAAATTCCCCGGCGCCACATTAATCACCGCTGCTGGAAATGAAACAAATAACTGGGGCATTCCGGGACAAAATGGCGGAAACCTTACACTGACAGGAATCCAGCAGAAACTAAACGGAAATGTATCCTGCGATGCCATCAGCACTGTCTCCCTGACTCTGTCTGAAGACTCTGTATTCACAGGCGCCATAGACCCTGAACATACCGGAAAAACAACTTCCATACAGTTGGACGATTCTTCTGTCTGGAATGTAACTGAAGATTCCTATGTTTCTTTCCTGGGAAATACACGAAAAGACTGCAGCAATATTAACTCCAACGGCTGCACCATCTACTACGACTCCTCCCATCCGGACAGCAAATGGCTGAACAAAGAGAGCATCCCTCTTCCCGGCGATGGACAGCTGGTTCCCCTTTAAACGGATGGCACAGCAGTGTTCTCACCCTTCTACAATCAGGTAACTGCCATCCGGCAGTGAGAACACTTCGCTGGCTTCTTCCAGCTCCTCATCTGACATTCCTTCCACATCCGCGCCATTTTCCTGAAAATACTCTCTGACTTCCTCTATCGAGGATACCACCACAGCCATACAGTCTTCCAGAAATGCCTCCGCTTCCGCAAGATTCTCCGCAACCGGTTCGTCAAACAGACGGCCCTGGTTTTTCAAAAATGTCAGCAGACATTCTTCATTATACTCTTCCATTTTCTCAATCCTCCCACTATCACTCACCTGTAATAAAATCCAGAAGCTCTCCGGGCTCATGGATAATGGCCCTGGCACCGCTCTCCTTTAGTTCTTCTGGCTGGCGGAATCCCCATGCCACGCCCACTGTATACAGCCCTGCCCTGCCGCCAGTGATCATGTCGGTGTTGGTATCCCCCACATACAGACACTCTTCTGGATACACATCCAGCTTTTCCAGCACACGGCGGATGCCCGATAAATCCGGCTTTGGCAGAATTTCCTCTGTCTGTCCCTGTATATAGTCAAAACATCCTTTGCCAAAGAGAGATTCCACCACCTGAACTGCCTGTCTGTGGGGCTTATTGGACAACACTCCAATGGCTATAGACAGACGCTTTATTTTCTCAAGTGAAGCCTCTATCCCCGGATAAGGCTTCACTTGATACAGCGGCTCCTGGGCCAGATAGCTGCGCACCAGCGGTATCCCTTCTTCCAGGTATTCCCCCCGGCCGCCTGCCGCCCGGTTCAATGCCCTCTGCCATGCAGCATTCAGACCATCTCCCGCATAATAATTATATTCTTCCACCGGCCTGGCCTCATAACCGAAATGCTCCAGTCCCCGGTTTACTGCACGGGCTATGGACTCCAGCGTATCTGCCAGGGTTCCGTCCAGATCAAAAATACACGCTTTCATCATTTTTTCATAATTCCTCCTGTTATCACTTAGTATAAAGGGCAGACCATTTTCCTGCAAGGGTTTTATTGACAAAGACTATTTTTCCGTGTTAGGATTTTGTAGGAAACTCAAAAGATTAGGAGGCAGCCTTATTATGAAAAAACTGTCCAAAATTTTATTCACAGATCTGGACGACACGTTACTAAACACCCGCAAACAAATCACAGCAGAAAACCGCCGCGCCATCCAGCAGGCGCTCCAGCGTGGACATCAGATTGTCATCTGCACCGGACGGCCTCTCATGGGAACCACTGCGCTGATTAAGGAATTGGAACTGGACCAGCCAGGCTCCTACGCTGTAACATACAACGGGGGTGTCATCTATGATTGTTTTAAAAAGCAGATCATTTACCAGAAAACCATTCCCATTCCCTATGTAAAATACATATTTCAGAAATCACAGCAATATAACCTGTTCTGTCAAACATATTCTGATACACATCTTCTTGCCCCCTGCCCATCCCCAGACCTGGATGAGTACCTGGCCAAGAGCAGTATGCCCTATAAAATCATGCCCTCTCTCTTAGACAGCCTGGATGCAGAACCTGCCAAAGTCCTGGTAATCGGACCTAGTGACCAGAGACAACTGAACCGCTATCTGGGTGATATCCGGGAATGGGCAGAGGATAAAATATCCCTTTTTTATTCCAGCCCAATCTATCTGGAACATGTGCCCCTGGGAATCTCAAAAGGGTCTGCCATACACTGGCTCTGCCGCTATCTTAAGATTCCCCTGGAAAATACCGTGGCCGCAGGTGACCAGCAAAACGATATTCCCATGCTGCAGACTGCCCATGTGGGTGCGGCTATGGCCAACGCCACAGACGAATGCAAAGCTTCCGCTGATTTTATCACAAATAGAGACTGTGACCACAGCGGATTTGCAGAAATCATTGAAAGATTTTTATAAAAAAGAAGCCCGGAGAACACTTACCTTAAAGGTTTTGCTCTCCGGGACTGTATGTACTTCTATATTTTTTAGTCTTCTTCGCGGATTTCCAGAACTTCCATGGGACATGCTTTTACGCAGATACCGCAGGCAGAACATTTTCCAGCTGTCTCGCTGTCTTCTGCTTTTACCATCAGGCCGAACGGACATGCTTCCACACATTTGCCGCATCCTGTGCAGAGTTTCTTGTCAACTATGTAAACGCCTTTTGCGTTCTGCTTGATTGCTCCGGCTTCACAGGCTTCTGCACATTTGCCGCACTGAGGACATGCCACAACCTTGGGGCTTCCGTCCTTCTTAGCTGCGATCTGCAGATAGGATACAGAGATATCCTCTCTCTTATAGAAAGCGGATGAACAGGCGATCTGGCATTCGAGACAAGCCATACATTGGTCTTTCTTTGCTGCTACTAATTTCTTCATTGTTAACCTCCCTGGATTATTTATATTTTTTGTTGATAATTCATATTATAAAGGATTTTTTCTAATACTTCAATAAAAATCTGACAAAAAAATACCCATGCTCTTTTCGTACACCCTCACCGGCCCCGAAAAAAGCATGGGAACATCTGCTGTCTTAATTTTTCGGCAGTTTAAAAGAACTTTTTAATGATACAATCCGATTGAACACCACTGCCCCTTCCCGGGAATCTTTGGCATCCACACAATAATAGCCGTTCCTCACAAACTGGAAACTTTCCCCAGGTCCGGCCTGAGCCAGAGCGGGTTCCACATATGCCTGTTTTACAGTCAGGGAATTAGGATTCAGATTCAGGCTGCCGTCCTCGTTGTACACCCCTTTTTCCTCGTCAATAATATTCTCATAAAGACGTACCTGGGCCTGTACCGCATCCTGCGCAGACACCCAGTGAATGGTCCCCTTAACCTTTCTTCCTGTGAAGCCGCTGCCGGACTTAGTCTCCGGGTCATAGGTACAGTGAACTTCCACCACCCTGCCGTCTTCATCTTTCACAAAACTCTCACATTTTACGAAATACGCCTGCATCAGCCGCACCTCATTACCTGGGAACAAACGGAAATACTTCTTGGGAGGTTCTTCCATAAAATCTTCCCTCTCAATGTATAATTCTCTGCTGAAAGTTACCTTCCTGGTTCCCAATTCCTCATTTTCCAGATTATTGATCAGCTCCAGTTCTTCTGTCTGACCTTCCGGGTAATTGTCAATGACCAGTTTGATGGGGTCTAGTACCGCCATCATACGGGTTTTCTTTAATTTCAAATCTTCCCGGACGCAGTATTCCAGCATGGCATAATCCACAGAACTCTGAGCCTTGGAGATGCCGCACAGATTCACAAACATCTGTATGGATTCCGGTGTATACCCTCTTCTGCGCAGGGCCGCAATGGAAACCAGCCTGGGGTCGTCCCATCCGTCCACAATGCCGTCCTCCACCAGTTTTTTGATATACCGCTTTCCGGTTACCACGTTGGTAAGATATAATTTTGCGAATTCAATCTGCCGAGGCGGATATTCAAATCCCACTTCCTGTACCACCCAGTCATACAATGGACGGTGGTCCTCAAATTCCAGAGTGCACAGAGAATGTGTCACGCCTTCAAAGGCATCCTCAAGGGGATGGGCAAAATCATACATAGGATAAATACACCACTTATCTCCTGTATTGTGATGGGACATATGAGCCACCCGATAGATAACAGGATCTCTCATGTTCATATTTGAAGATGCCATATCTATTTTTGCCCGCAGAACTTTCGCCCCGTCAGGCACTTCTCCTGCGCGCATGGATTCAAATAACTGAAGATTCTCTTCCACGCTCCGGTTCCGGTAAGGACTTTCCTTTCCCGGCTCTGTAAGCGTTCCCCTGTATTCCCGGATTTCTTCTGCATTCAGATCGCACACGTATGCCTTTCCCTTCTTAATCAGGGAAACTGCCGCTTCATACATCCTTTCAAAATAATCTGAGGCAAAATGCAGATGATCTCCCCAGTCAGCGCCCAGCCATAAAATATCTTCCTTGATGGATTCCACGAATTCCACTCTTTCCTTTGTGGGGTTTGTATCGTCGAAACGCATATGGAAGGTTCCATGATACTTTTTTGCAATCCCGTAATTCAGCAAAATAGACTTGGCATGTCCGATGTGCAGATATCCATTGGGTTCCGGGGGAAAACGGGTACATACAGACTGGTATACCCCGTCTTCCAGATCCTTGTCAATCATCTGCTCAATAAAATTTCTGGATGCCGCTTGTTCTTCCATAACTCACTCTCTCCTCTATTCAGTTTGAAGCCTGAATGTATACCGCTTTGTCCTGGGCGATGCATACACCTTTTTTCCTCTGCGCATGTTCGCCGTCACATATACATAGTACTTCCTGTTCTTACTCAGTCCTGTAATAGCTGCCTGGGTTTCCTGTGTGGTCTTCACCTTTCGATAGCCGCTGGCGGGATGGTCTGTCAGATATACTGTGTAGTCTGCTGCCCCCTCCACTGCCGGCCAGGATGCCAGAGACACACTGTGGCTTCCCCACTTGAATTTTACCCGTGGCTGCTGGGCTATATACGTATAAGAAGCTGTCCCATAGACATTCTTCCCGTTCACCCGGGTATACCCGCGGATGCGCAGTTTATAAAATCTGCCTGGAAGAATATCTGTAAGCATGGTGCTGGTCTTTTTACCTGACCGATACCGCTTCACCGTATCTTTCGATAAGCTTTCCGCCAGAAATTCATACCCCTGGGCGCTCTCCACATCCTTCCAATATATTTTCATAGTCCGGGATGTGGCATAGCTTTTCTGGCTGCGAAGGCTGATCTTCCCTGGAAGCGTCACACAATCAGCCAGCAGATACGCATCCCCCTTTTCGCCTTCCCCATTGTACGGCACAATTTTTATACCATACTTTCTTCCGGCTTTCGGCAGGTTCACAGATACAGACGGGCGGGCCGCTGATGTTTCCACCCTTTTTAACAGATGGTATTTTTTATGAACTGCATATCTGTAAAAAATCTCGTAAGAGACTGCCTCACCTGACCGTTCCCAGGACAATGTCACTTTCTTCTGCCCAGCTGCAGTCTGCGCAATCTTTCCACGGCTCTCAGCAGTCACAGAGACTGTCAGCCCCGCAGACAACAGCAGAAATAGTAAAATCACCTGCAGACACCTTGAAAACTTCATAATATGCCCTCCTTAAAATAAATCAGCAAAACTGCCTCTTGAACATTCCCTGCATTATAAGGTATACTCTATAATGATTACCTAATGAAATGAGGCAAAATTTATGACAAAAGACAATTACGGACAATACACAGACGAAGAATTAATCCAGCGTCTGCGAAATGGGGAGACAGAAATCTCTGAATACCTGTTGGAAAAATACAAAGGTATCGCCCGGAAAAAGGCGCGCGCCATGTATTTAATCGGCGGTGAAACAGACGACCTGATCCAGGAAGGCATGCTCGGGCTGTTCAAAGCTATTCAAAGTTACAGCCCCAAAAAGGAAGCCTCCTTCCGCACCTTTGCCATTTTATGCATGGAGAGGCAGATGTACAACGCCATCCAGGTTTCCAACAGGCAGAAACATCAGCCATTGAATTCCTATATATCCCTCAGCGAAGAATTTACAGAAGACAATATCTTCGACCAGCTGGTTATCAGCAATCCGGAATCTATCATCATTGACCAGGAAACTGCCCGGGATATGGAACAGCGCATCCTCAAAAACCTCAGTCCATTTGAACGGGAAGTATTCACCTGTTATCTGCAGGGCAGTAACTATCTGCAGATCGCAGAAATGTTTCATAAAAGCCCCAAATCTATCGACAACGCCATCCAGAGAATACGAAAAAAAGTCCGCAGTATTATCTCTACAGCATTTTCCCAATAACAAACTGCGGGCAGATAACCTGCAGCCTTTATTTCCAGTTTCTGAAAATACACCGGGGTCATTATTTAACCCAGAGCCCGGTCATAATACTCTTTTGTTCCAACGTCAAAAGCCACCAATAGTACCTCTCTGACCGCCTTTGCATTTGCGGAAAACTCTCTCAGAGTCTGCACGGCGATTCTGGAAGCCTGGTCCAGGGGGAAGTGATAGACTCCTGTGCTGATGGACGGAAACGCCACCACTGCACATCCATGAGCCTCTGCCAGTTCCATACAGCTGCGGTAGGAATCTGCCAGCAGCTGAGCCTCCCCGTGGTTTCCGCCCTGCCAGATGGGCCCCGGTGTGTGGATGACGTACTTGGCAGGAAGCCTGTACCCTTTCGTAATCTTAGCCTGTCCGGTGCCACAGCCGTGAAGTTTTCTGCATTCTTCCAGAAGCTGGGGCCCGGCGGCCCGGTGTATGGCCCCGTCAACACCTCCTCCCCCCAGAAGTGAGGTGTTGGCCGCGTTTACGATTGCATCACATTCTATCTTTGTAATATCTCCTAAAATAGTTTTGATTTCCATAGCATCCCCTCCGCGAAGTTTCCTATACGATAAAAAACTCTCCTCTTAGGAGAGTTTTTTATAAAAGCTGTCTAGGGGACTTGAACCCCCGACCTCCGCCTTACCAAGGCGACGCGCTACCGACTGCGCCAAGACAGCAGTTCAATATGAACAGGACCTAATGTTCAAATTGCTCAACAATGACATGACTAACGCTCGGTATGTATATTAACAAAATAAAGCCTCTTTGTCAAGTACCTTTTCCTGTTAAATTTGAAAGTTTTTCATCCCATCATAATATTTCAAAACCTCAGTTCCCGGATATCCTGCAGAATATCCCCGTATTCTCTGCTCTTTCCAAACAGAAGCGTTGTTCCAAGCACAAATCCCCTGACGCCCTTGGGAGCGAACTCAAGAATTTTATCCGCGCTGCATGCCCCGTCCCAGTAGATCTCAAATCCCATATCCTCTTTGATAGCCAAAAGTTTGGTAATCTTTTTCCCCACATAGGGCAGATACATCTGTCCTGCGTTGCCTGGATTCACAGACATGACCAGCACTTTCCTGGCAATCCGCAGCATCTCCATCACGGTTTCCACAGACGTCCCGGGATTCACCGCAATTCCCGGCGTCATTCCCGCATCAATGATGCTCTGCAGCGTAGTAGAGGGATGATACTCCGCCTCCGGATGGATATAGACCGTATCTCCCGGCCGCAGACTCCGCAGAAACAGGCCTATATGGTTGTTGGGATGCTCAATCATCAGATGCACATCCAGAGGTTTGGAAGAAGCGCCTGCAATATAGCGCATATCATTCAGTGACATGGCAAAATTAGGCACATAGCGCCCATCCATAATATCAATATGAAAAGAATCAATGCCGCCCTTTTCCAGATTCTCCACTTCCTTTTCCATATTTCCGTAATCCGCACACATCATAGATGCCATCAGTTCAAACTTCATGCCTGCATTATTCCTCCATCCCTGCTGATATACCATACCCTATTCCAGAATCTCTATATTTTGTATCATAACCGGCTTACCCGCCTTTTGACACAGCTGCACCAGGCTGCTGCCGTCTCCATAGTAGGCATCACACAATGCGATTGCCCTGTTTAAATCCGCGGAATCGTCATAGATTCCCCATCCCTCTGCCTTGTATTGTTCCGCAAGCTTTTGGTACTCTTTCCACAACTGGGGCTCCATAGCCTCTATAGTGGCCTGTATCAATGGATGGGGGCGCCACAAAAGTGCCGTGTCCTCCTGCCGCTCTTTAAATACACGGAAGACAAACCGCATTTTCTCCAGCATTTTTTCCTTTTCATTTACCAGTACATTGACCGTGGTATTATAGAGAATAATTTTTTTCCTGCTGCCGTCTTTCTTCTCAATCACCTTTTTCCAGTGTTCTGGTATGGATACAGAATCCCCGGAAGCACTCAGGGCTTTGTCAATTTTTGGGGAGCCCAGTCCCAGAACTCTGTCTTCCCAGTATACCTTCGTGTGTTCCCCGGTAATCCTTGTCAATATCTTAATATATACCTGCCGCATATTCTCTGACTGGACAATCACCTTATCAGAATTGAGCACACCCGGAATTTTACAGAAATGTTCCAGGTTCTCCAGGGCCCGTTCATCCTCCGGGTCCGCCTCGGCCAGAACAAAATACGGAATATAGATCAGCTTTTCGGTATACTTTTTTAAATTTTTGGTATAAAAGAAAGGATGGACACTGGTGACAAAATTACAGTCGTCATACGGGTTGTGGATAAATATCATATCCGGCCTGTGCTGCCCGAAATCAAACGTATCATATTTTGTGATCGGCACATCATCCGGATACAAATCTCCCTCATAATGCATCTCCTTCACCGTTCCATCCGGATTTTTATCAAAATATGGGATGGGTATCACATAGGCATCACAGTCCGGGTCTGCGTCCGCCGCTCTCCAGACACTTTCCAGAGAATCCCACATGGCGGCTTTATAGGGAAGAAAGACGGCTTCTATCCGCGCTCTGATATCATTTTCTATACTGCTTCTTATGCGTTTTAAGGTTTCCTCCAGACGAATCCAGTCTCCTTTTTCCTCCACTTTCTGCTGAAGATTATTGTAATATTGATAAACCAATTCACAATATTCCTCCAGTATGGGAATAGTCACAAAATTCTCACCCTCTGTTTCTTCAATAATATTCCCCAATTTCATGGTTCCATCCTGGCACTGGCCCAGTAACTCCATGGCCTCAGCAGTATTCCCCTTTGCCAGAGCCTCCTGAATCTGGATGTGGGCCTGGCTGAGAAGCTCTGCAAATCCTTTTACCTGCTCTTTCTGCGCTTTTCTCATATTCCTTTTGTCCTGTCTCTCTTTAGAACATTTTTCAGACACGCTCCTGGCCGCGTTTTCGGTCTGCGGCCTTGTTCACAATAATATATCGGTCTTCCGGCACAAAAACTTTAGGCGGTGCCTGTCCCAGACACCGCCGTATATTGACCTGTATATTGAAAACCCGCGTCTTATCCCTCTAATGGGTATTTCCTTGTCAATTCTTCCACAATACCCTTGGCCTGCTCTTTATTCTTGGGGCTGTCAATCATCAGGGCAATGGCCTTTGCGATTTCATCCATGTCCTTGGTATTCATTCCCCGGGTGGTCACTGCCGGCGTGCCCAGACGGACACCGCTGGTCACGAATGGGGACTGGGGGTCATTGGGAATTTCGTTTTTATTACAGGTAATATTTGCCTCATCCAGCAATTTTTCCATCTCTTTTCCGGTGATTCCTTTTTCCACCAGGTCCACCAGCATCAGGTGATTCTCCGTCTTTCCGGAGACTATCTTGATTCCACGCTGCTGAAGACCATGGCACAATGCAGCGGCATTGTCAACAATATTTTTGCTGTACTGCTTGAATTCCGGCTGCAGAGCCTCCTGGAAGCAGACCGCCTTTGCCGCAATCACATGCATCAGCGGTCCTCCCTGGATACCTGGGAAAATCGCCTTATTGATGTTGTGTTCTTCTGCAAATTCCTTACTGCTGAGAATCAGTCCGCCTCTGGGGCCCCTGAGAGTCTTGTGGGTGGTGCTGGTAACCACATGGGCGTAAGGAATGGGACTGGGATGTGCGCCGCCGGCAACCAGCCCGCCGATATGAGCCATATCCACCATGAGATACGCCCCCACGGAATCTGCCACCTGGCGGAACTTTGCAAAATCTATGATGCGCCCGTAGGCACTGGCTCCCGCCACAATCAGCCTGGGGCGGTGCTTCAGCGCAAGCTGTTCCATCTGTTCGTAGTCCAGAACACCGTTATCATCCGTTCCATAAGAATATACTTTATAATAAGTTCCTGACATATTGGCCGGACTCCCGTGGGTCAGATGTCCTCCATGTGCCAGATCCATTCCCAAAATAGTGTCACCGGGACGCAGCAGAGAAAAATAAACAGCCATATTGGCCTGTGACCCTGAATGGGGCTGTACATTGGCATAGGTACACCCGAACAATTCCTTGGCCCGCTCAATTGCAAGAGTTTCTACTTCATCCACACATCCACAGCCTCCGTAAAAACGTCTCCCTGGATATCCTTCTGCATATTTATTGGTCAAAGCGCTTCCCATCGCAGACATCACTGCTTTGCTTACCCAGTTTTCTGAGGCGATTAACTCAATATGGGAGTTCTGCCTGTCTAATTCTGCCTGTATCAAATTTGCGATCTCGGGATCTATGCCCCGGATGTCGTGAATGGAATACATATCCTCTCCTCCATTATCAATTCCAAACATACTCAGTAACTATAGATTATCGACAACTTTTTTCATTATACTACGTAACTTCTTTTCCCGTCAACAGGTGCTTTTTACTTAAAAAATAAAAATTAATGGAAATTTATCTGGACGAATGTGAATAAATCTGTTTTAATTAGGATGTATTGAAGAGAAAAAGCACATCATAAAGGAGTACGGATATTAAAATGAGAGGTTTTGAATTATACACACCTACAAAAGTGGTGTTCGGAAAAGACACCCATCTGCAGGCCGGCAGGCTGGTAAAGGAGCAGAATTGTAAGAAAGTCCTGGTACATTACGGAAGCCAGAGCGCCATAAAATCCGGCCTTCTGGACCAGGTATGCGAGTCCCTGAAACAGGAAGGCATTGATTATGTATCTTTAGGAGGCGTTGTGCCCAATCCCCGTCTTTCCAAAGTCTATGAGGGCATTGAACTGTGCAGAAAAGAGGGTGTGGACTTCATCCTGGCCGTGGGCGGGGGAAGTGTGATCGACTCTGCAAAAGCAATCGCTTACGGAACCGCCAACCCGGAGTTTGACGTGTGGGAACTGTACGCAAAGACCAAGACAGCCCGTGCCTGTCTGCCTTTAGGATCCATCGTCACCATCGCCGCCGCAGGCAGTGAGACCAGCAATTCCTCGGTGATCACCAACGAAAATGGCTGGCTGAAGCGGGGATATAAAAATGACATCAGCCGCTGCAAATTCGCCATCTTAAACCCCCGCCTCACCTATTCACTGCCCCAGTATCAGACCGAAAGCGGCTGTGTGGATATTCTGATGCACACCATGGAGCGGTATTTCGTAAATCTGGAAACCATGGAGATTGTGGACGGCATGAGCGAGGCTCTCCTTCAGACAGTGATTTACAATGCCCGGATTTTAATGAAAGAACCTGGCAATTACAATGCCCGGGCAGAGATTATGTGGGCGGGAAGCCTGTCACACAATGGCCTCATGGGCTGCGGAACAGGGGGCGGCGACTGGGCCTGCCACCAGCTGGAACATGAACTGGGCGGTATGTTCGATGTGGCACATGGGGCCGGACTGGCAGCTGTGTGGGGCAGCTGGGCCAGATATGTCTACCAGGCCAATCCGGAACGCTTCGCGCAATTTGCCACCAATGTGTTCGGCATTCCCTGTGACGGCATGGACTTTGACAAAACGGCCCTGGCCGGTATCGAAGCTATGGAGGATTTCTTCCGCTCCATCCAGATGCCCACCAATTTAAAAGAACTTGGGCTGGTGCTCACTGACAAGCAGATTCAGGAACTGGCTTTTAAATGCAGTTTTGAGGATACCCGTACCATTGGAATGTTTAAGCAGCTGAATCGGAAAGATATGGAGAAAATTTATCATATGGCGAATGCGTGATTGTATTCTTTTCCAGAATCACGAGTCAGGGCAGAAGAAACAAAACGGAGCTCAAAACCGTTTTGAATTCGCTCCTTATTTGTTTCTTCTGCCCTGACACTGGTACACCGTTTCGCAGTTACTGTATTTTTAAAGGAGGAGCAGATGTATAAGAAGCAGAGGCCGCCAATATTCTTAATCGCGCTGTGTGTTGTGTGCAGTATATTTGCCCTTGTCTGCTGTACCATTGCCTATGTGCGTATGTTCAAGGCGGACAGACAGCTGAAAGACAGCCAGAAGACCCTGGCGGCCCAGACGGAAGAAATGGATACTATAAAAAAGGAGCTGAAAAAGGCTGACGGCAAAGAGAAAGAAAAGGAGAAGGCAGAGCAAAAGAAAGAAAAAACTCCTTCCCCCACACCAACGCCGTCTCCTACACCTTCGCCGTCACCCACAGTCTCGGAGAATACCAGCACCCCATCCCCGGCCGTGTCCAGCCAGCAGGTTCCGGAAAACCTGTCTGCCAATGAAAGTACTAATCAGCAGCCACAGGCCGCAGCCACGGGAGGCCATATTATAGGCATCGACCCGGGACATCAAGGGCCCCATGTGGATATGAGCGCCACAGAGCCCAATGGTCCCAATTCCTCAGAGATGAAAGCCAAGGCCACCTCCGGTACTTCCGGTGTCTATTCCGGTCTGGGGGAATACCAGCTGAATCTGGATGTCTCGCTGAAACTTCAGCAGATACTGGAAGATCGGGGCTATGAAGTGGTCATGTGCCGCTCTGACAACGACACTGCCATCAGCAACGCAGAACGTGCTCTGCTGGCCGCCCAAAGCGGCGCTGAAATCTATGTGCGCATCCACGCCAACGGGGCCGATGACCGCAGTGTGCAGGGTGCTCTCAGTATGTCCCCATCACCCAGCAACCCCTATGTACCCCACCTGTACACAGAAAGCCAGCGGCTGTCCCAGACCCTGCTGGACTCCTATTGCGCCGCCACCGGTTTCGATAACCGGGGTGTCCAGTACACGGATACCATGACCGGCATTAACTGGAGCCAGGTACCTGTGACCATCCTGGAAATGGGATTTATGTCTAACGAACACGATGACCTGGCAATGGCAGACAGCAGCTTCCAGCAGACCATGGCAGAGGGAATTGCCAACGGAATTGACACGTATTTTGGACAATAAATCAGGAGAATTTTATCCATGGAAAAAGAAAAAATTTATAGGATCACAGCCATAGCTATGTCAGGGCTGTCTGTATTATTTGGAGTCCTGTTCCTGCTGTTTTCTGCAAAATGGTATACACTGAACAAAAATGTCCGTTCCCTGGAAACCATGCTGACAGAAGCGGTAAAGGAGACTTCCCAGCTGAAAACGCAGCTCCGGACCTTGTCTTCCAATCAGGCGAAACAGGAGCTGGAATACACAGGGGGCGGAGAATTATCCGATTCCCAGGAAGATGATGGGGAGGCCAAAGACGAAGATGACTCATCGAAAATGGACAAGACTAAAGCAGACCCTTCGGACGCTGAACTCAGCCCCAGTGAAGAAAAGGACGCAGTGGCAGATCTGACCCTGCTGGAGCCTCAGCTGGACAGTATGCTTACAGAGGCCAGATCCTCCGCTGGCGGCCGATGGTCCATTTATATCAAAAATCTTTCCTCAGGCATCACTGCCCAGCGGGAAAACAGCCAGATGAAGGCTGCCAGCCTGATCAAATTATTTATCATGGGTGCCGTATGCGAACAGTACGATACCCTGGCCAGCGCCAACGGAAGCGAGTCCATTGACAATCTGCTGAACGCCATGATTACCGTTAGCGACAACGATGCCGCCAACCAGCTGGTCACTATCCTGGGCAATGGGGATTCTGCCGCTGGACGCCAGACCGTATCCACCTACTGTTCCGAGCACGGATTTTCCAGCACCAGCATGGGCAGGATGCTGCTGGAGGAAAGCCCCACCGGTGAAAATTATACTTCTGTGGAGGACTGCGCCGCCTTCCTGGAGACCCTCTATCTGAAAGAATTTGACTATTCAGATAAAATGTTAAGCCTTCTGGAAGCCCAGCAGCGCCGAAGCAAAATTCCCGCCCAGATTCCCGATGGGGTAACCATTGCCAACAAAACGGGAGAACTCCCGGGAATCGAAAACGATGCTGCCATTGTGTACGGGGATAAAAATCCTTACATTATCTGTATCATGACAGACGGGCTCACAGACAGCACACTGGCGGTAAACTATATAGCCAGTATGTCCGGGAATATTTACGGTTTTTTTAATCAATAAGAGCCTTGAAAAGAAACCGGGAAAGTTGTCTGGCGCAGCTGAGAAATCAAAAAAGACAGATACCGGGAAAGTTTTTTACTTTGGTATCTGTCTTTTTAATTTACACTGAATTAAGCTTTTCCGTCGCTGCCCAGAACCTCTTTGATCTTATGAGCCACCAGAGTCTTAATGTTGGCGCGGCCCACTTTCAGGTATTCCCTGGGGTCAAATGCTTCCGGTTTATTCCAGAGAACCTCACGGATTCCAGCTGTCATAGCCAGACGAAGGTCAGAGTCGATGTTAATCTTGCACACTGCAGAGCGTGCTGCCTGGCGGAGCATATCTTCCGGAATACCAATGGCATCTGCCAGATTTCCGCCGTTTTCCTGAATGATCTTCACATATTCCTGAGAAACGGAAGACGCACCGTGGAGAACGATGGGGAAATTGGGAATCCGTTTTGTAATTTCATCCAGAATATCAAAACGAAGCTGAGGTTTCTGTCCTGGTTTGAATTTGAACGCACCGTGGCTGGTTCCGATGGCGATTGCCAGAGAATCCACACCTGTCTTGTCCACAAATTCCTCTACCTGGTCAGGCTGTGTATACTGAGCATCTGCTGCGGATACCTTTACGTCATCTTCAATTCCTGCAAGCTGTCCCAATTCAGCCTCTACTACCACACCTTTGGAATGAGCATATTCTACAACTTCTTTGGTAACCTCAATATTTTTTTCAAAATCATAGTGAGAACCGTCAATCATTACAGAAGTAAATCCGCCGTCAATACAGGACTTACATGTTTCAAAATCAGGACCGTGATCCAGATGCAGAGCGATGGGAATATCATTCTCCACCAGAGCGGCTTCCACCAGTTTCACCAGATACGTATGGTTCGCATAGGCACGGGCTCCCTTGGAAACCTGTAAAATCAACGGAGACTTTAACTCTCCTGCCGCCTCTGTGATACCCTGCACAATCTCCATGTTGTTTACATTGAAAGCTCCGATGGCATAACCGCCCTCATAAGCTTTCTTAAACATCTCGGTAGTTGTAACTAATGCCATAATCTCAACTTCCTTTCTATAATTAAAATGATTTTCATGTTACTGACTATATCTATTAATGATTCTATTTTCTCCAGACGAAAGCCGGCAGGCCGTCCTCTCCCAGAGGCACATCCACTTTACCCTGCACCAGCGGCCGTGCGTATGCCGTAAAGGCATCTGACAAATCAGAACCGTCATTGATAATCCACTCAGCCGGCACAGTCTTCTCCTGATTACAGATATCATTCACATCTTCCAGGCCGCAGCTGATGCGGTAAGGATCATCGCTTTCTCTCACATAAGACACCATTTTCCCGGTCTCACCTTTCAATGCCGCCTGTACGCCGAACTGACCTGCCATAACTGCTTCTTTCTGGTCTGTCTCTGACATCATGGAAGCGGAGCATCTCTGGCTTACATTTAATTCCACAGAACGGGCTTTGATGCCAAAACGGTCCCGGATGAGATTTTCCAGATATTTTCCGCATCCGGCCAGCATCTTGTGGCCAAAACGGTCTGTACCCACAGAGCGGTCATATTCGCAGATAAAGGTTCCTTTGCTGTCGCGGATTCCCTCTGATACACATACCACCACGCTGCTGTTCTTTTCCAATGCCGTCTCCACCTGCTTCAGGAAAGCTTCTTCGTCAAAGGCAGCCTCCGGCAGATATACCAGCACAGGGTTGTCCCCCTCAAATCTCCTGGCAAGAACGCTGGCCGCTGTGAGCCATCCCGCATGGCGTCCCATAATCTCCACAATGGTCACTGCCTTCGTCTCATACACACTGGCGTCCAGGACGATTTCCCGTACAGTGGAAGCCACATATCTGGCGGCACTGCCAAATCCAGGGGTATGATCTGTCATTGTCAAATCGTTGTCAATAGTCTTGGGTTCTCCCATGACAATAATATCACTGCCGATTTTTTGGGCATACCGTGACAGCTTGCTCACTGTATCCATGGAGTCATTTCCGCCAATGTAGAAGAAATAGCCAATCTCCATCTCCTCAAATTTCTGAAACAGCTGAGGGAAAACCGGGTCTTCCAGGCTGTCAGGCAGTTTATAACGGCAGGAACCAAGGTAAGCTCCAGGTGTAAACTTCAGACCCTCCAGCTTATCCCCAGGCAGGGCTTCCTGAAAGTCCAATACATTCCCCTCCAGAAACCCTTCAATGCCATTTACCATTCCATATACTTTTCCAATAGCGCCCGAACGTCCCAGCGCCTCAGAAACCACACCGTACAGACTGCTGTTGATCACAGCCGTAGGGCCGCCGGACTGGCCTACAATTAAATTTTTCACGATACCATTTTCCTCCTATACCTCAGTAGACACAATTATACCATATTTTTGCGGCAAATCAAATGTTTCCCAGACAAAAAATTATAGTATCCCATGGTTGAGAATGCTCTGAAGGCGGATAATCCCCACACATTCATTCTTCTCACCCACCACCGGCAGACAGGAGACATTTTTCTTCTTCATAATCTGCAGTGCCTCTGCCGCCAATTTATGCTGGGATATCACAATAGGATTTCTGCTCATCACATCGTCCACATGCATGCTGTAGATATCCACACCTTTTTCCAGCTGCCTGCGCAGGTCACCGTCTGTGATTACACCCTGGATTCTTTGGTCATCACCTGCAATCACCACAATCCCCAGCGCTTTTCTGCTCAGCTCCACCACAGCCTCTTTTAATGCGGCATTGGGGGGAATCATAGCGTTGTCCTCTCCTGATTTCATCAGGTCAGACACCTTCACGAGAAGCTTCTTGCCCAGGCTTCCCGCAGGATGATACATGCCGAAGTCCGTGTCTTTAAAACCATAGACACTGCTGGCCGCCACTGCCAGGGCATCCCCATAGACCAATACCGCGGTTGTGGAACTTGTGGGAGCCAGCCCCAGATAACAGGCTTCTGAAAACTTGGGCAGTATCTGGGCGATATCGCTGTTTTTTACCAGTGTGGAATCTTTATTTCCGGATATGGCGATGATCTTCGCCCCGATCATCTTAATATTTGGCAGAATATGGGTGATCTCCTCACTCTCGCCGCTGTAACTGATGGCAATCACAATATCCCGCTCCGATATCATCCCCAGGTCCCCGTGGAGAGCCTCCGCTGGATGCAGGAAAAAGGCTGAAGTCCCAAGACTTGCAAAAGTAGCCGCCAATTTCTTGGCAATATGTCCAGGCTTGCCCATTCCCGTGAGAATCACTTTCCCCCTGCAGGCTGCCACCATATCTAAAATCTGTACAAACGTATCATCCAGAGCATCTCTCGTCTTTTCCAGGGCCTCTATCTCAATGTCAAATACCCGCCTGGCCTCTGCCAGCTTATCCATAAACACCCCTCCTTTGCCATCGGTGCCAGTTTACTCATGCACCGCGTCATACACACGAATCAGCCTCTGCATCATGCTTTCCAGTTCATTAAGCGGCACCATATTGGGCCCGTCTGAGAGGGCATGATCCGGGTCCGGATGCACCTCCATGAACAGAGCGTCCGCACCTGCGGCAAGGGCTGCCTTTGCCAGATACTCCACATACTCCCGGTTCCCGCCTGTAGCGTCTCCACGGCCCCCGGGTTTCTGCACACTGTGGGTGGCGTCGAACACCACCGGATACCCCAGCTTCTTCATCTCCACAATACCCGTCATATCCACCACCAGTGTATTATATCCGAAAGACGTGCCTCTCTCGCACAGCATCAGGTCCCTGTTACCGCTCTCCTCCAGCTTTCCCACCACATTGGCCATATCCCACGGCGCCAGAAACTGCGCCTTTTTCACATTAATCTTCTTCCCTGTTTCCGCCGCCGCGGCCAGCAGGTCTGTCTGACGGCACAAAAAGGCGGGAATCTGTATAATATCCGCTGTCCGGGCCGCCTTTTCGGCCTGCCATGGCTCATGGATATCTGTGGCAATCTTCACATTCCAGGTATCCTTCACCTTCTGCAGAATCTCCAGCCCTTCCTCAATCCCAGGCCCCCGAAAAGAACGGATACTGGTCCGGTTAGCTTTATCAAAAGAAGCCTTAAAATAATAGTCCAGATTCAGCCGTTCAGCCATCTCCTTCAGCTTTCCCGCCATATCCAGAACCATCTTTTCCGACTCAATCACACAAGGGCCGGCAATCCACATAAATTTTTTCTCCATGCCTTCTCCTCCTAACGCAAATCTGCCAGCTTTACAGCCATCTCATAATCTTTGGGTTCATCAATGTCCACAGCCTCCAGGTCGGACACCTCCTGAATGTACGGACGGAAACCAATTCTCCTTCTGTGCTTGGTGAATATCTCCTTCTCAAAGATAAAAAACGCGCTGGTCTCCACATAAATAGGCTCCATGTCCTGGGTCCGGGGCACATCGTTAATATCGTAATTTACCGGCTTTCCCTGATACCAGGCGAAGGTCTGAATCCTCTGCGCGGAAAACGCGGAATCATGCTCCCCGCTGAGCACCTTATCCAGAGCATGCTGTATGGTCTCTGTTCGGATAAAAGGAGAGGTGGTGTGGGCCAGCACGTACACATCCGCATCCACCTGATTAATGAAGCTTTCGTAAATCTCGAATCCTTTTACCAGGTCACCGTCCAGCCGGCTGTCCCGCTTTAGAAAAACTGCCTCTTCCGGAATGGATTCTGTTACTTTCTCATCACTGCAGTACACATAGACCTCATCCAGGCCTTTCACCCCCAGCAGGGCGTTGCATACATGCCAGCACAGCGGCCGCCCTGCCAGGGGAAGCAGATTCTTGCGGGGCAGTCTCTGGCTGTTTAGTTTTACAGGTACAAATGCTGCTACTTTCATATATTTCTCCTTTTTCACCCATTTTTCCTCTTCTGCAGTTCCTGTAATCTCTGAATTTCTCTCTGCACACGGAGTCTGTCTTCTATCCGTTTCCTGATCATCTCATCCCGTTTCCTGCGCCGTTCCTCAAATAATATATGAAGCCCGTAAATAATTCCGCATACCAGTGCAAGCACCCACATAGCGCCGAAGATCACATAGGGCATGTACTTCCACTGATATACCACCTGAATTTCGTGAGGCCCCTGTACATTGCCGAAGGAATACTGATCCAGTATGTCTTCCGGCATCTCTTCCATCCATTCTCCATCCAGCTTGATATAAGACAGTTCATAATCGTCCATCCCACGGTATTTCACAGTAAAGTCTTCATCCCTGTAGACCTTGGGCTGAGTCTTGGTGATGGTGCCGTTTACCACCTGGGTGTGAATGGCATAGGACGGAACCTCTTTGAACCGCACCTCTATGCTGTGGGGTCCCTGTACATTGATAAAATCATAAGACGTTTCATAATCCTGGGGGTTCTCAACCGGTATTCCGTCCACCAGAATCTCATCCATCTCAAAGTGTTTCTTGGGGCGGTAGGCAATGGTGCCGTCTTTGTCCCGTCTCACTGTCAGGGTATCATCAATAAACCCGTTTTTCACCGATGTAACAATGTCAAACTTGGGAATCTCTGTGAAGATCACGTCCAGATTATGATCACTGGACAGATTCTCAAATGTATAGGACGTGGGAAAGGCGGCAATATCCTGCTCCACCCCGTCAATCACCAGACGGGAAAGTTCATAATCTTCATCCGGCGTATATTTCACCGTATAATTGCTCCCCTCATCCAGCTGCTCATGTCCTCCGGTCACATCCCCGTTTTCCACCGATGTGGTCACTTTAAAAATGGCCTGAAGCTTTGTCTCAAAAAAGCCGATGCTCCTGGGGTTTTTAATCCCCACTGCCACCAAAATATGTCCTGGCGAAATCTCCGCGATGGATTCCGCCTCCTGTGCGCCAATCTGATCCATATGTACCCGGTAATAGGCCAGCTGGGTTTCCTGGCTTTTGGAATACACCAGCAGGCCGGACGCGCCCCCCAGCTCCGCTTTGGGAAGGGTCAGCGCCAGCATATAATCACCGGACACTGTAAAATCCTGGCATACAATATCCTGTTCTGCACTCACAATGGGAAAAGAATGCAGCTCCTGAAAATTTTCATCAGTGAAAACAAATCGGTAGTTATTGTCATCGTCCCCTTCCAGCAGAATATACTGCCTGTTCTCTGCATCGTATTCCACTGCGGCCACACGCCAGAAACCGTCCGTAACCATAACAGTATCCTTATAAGCCAGTGTGGTCCCGTCTACAATAAACACAACCCCCTTATTTCTCTTATACCGGGGTTTGCTGGGCGCAATGACAATCTCGTCGGTATTGCGGTTATACGTCATCCCGTTCCCGTGTTCATAGTCCATTTCCGCCACAGTCTTTGCCAGACTGTACCGCTGTACGGGATTACCGTTTTCATCGTAATCGTTTTTATAAAAAGCCAGCAGTGTGTCCGGCTCCCCTTTCCTGGTGGATGTATTTTCAAAACAGATAATATAATGGTCTGTCACACACATGGATTGCAGCCAGCCGTCTTCCTGGGTTACACTTGCCTGGCCCACCATAGTCCACTGTGGATTCTCCAGAGCGCTGACCTCCTTAATTTTCGCCCCTGCATCCACGCCTCCTGCCAGCAGTGTCCCCCCTGCCGCCAAAAGAAACAGCGCCGCTGCCAGAAGAATCCGTTTTCCCTTCAAGCACAACATGAATGTCTCCTATAGTCCCTTATCCCAAGGTTTCCCCATCTCCCCTCATGGACAGCAAAACCACGAATCTATTTCTTCAAATCCTCCTTAATCTGTGTGGTGGAGATCTCCGGAGTCCTGGGCAGATATACCACATCGCAGTACTCCTTCAGAAAATCAAACTTTCCCTCCCAGTCATCACCGATCACAAAGGTATCCACCTTGAATTCCTTCACATCTGATATTTTCTGCTCCCAGCACTCCTCCGGTATAACCAAATCCACATATCGGATAGATTCCAGAAGGCGCTTGCGCTCCTCATAAGGAAAATAACATTTCTTGCGTTTTTCCTTCCAGTTAAATTCATCGGTGGACAAGGCCACGATCAAATAATCCCCCAGCTCTTTCGCCCGCTGAAGCAGGTTCACATGCCCATAATGAAGCAGATCATAAGTTCCATACGTAATTATTTTTTTCATTGCTGTACCTCTCTCACTGACTTGCAGGGCCAAACGCCAGCCTTATGGCATCTTCCCACTTTCCTGCTGATTTTAAAATCCGCTCAACGGCCTCTCTCACCGCTCCGTCCCCGCCTCTGTGTTCCAAAACCACATGGCTGATGTTTCGGATTTCCTCTGCTGCATCCAAAGGGCAGAAAGAGACACCTGCCATCTGCATGGCATACAAATCATTGACATCATCGCCGATATATGCCGTCTCATCAGAAGAAATCTCCTCCCTGTCCAGATATCCGGCAAGAAAATCCGCCTTATTCTTCACATTCTGGTACACCCGGCGTATTTTTAGTTCTCTGGCCCGTTTCTGGAGACAGGCGCTTTCTCTTCCTGTCAAAATCATAAATTCCAGCCCTGCCGTCTGTCCCACGGTAATCCCGCATCCGTCTTTGATATTGAACTGCTTCGTCTCTGTCTCCTGGCTGTCTATATAAATATCCCCCCTGGTCATGGTTCCATCCACGTCCATAACCAGAAGACGAATTTTTTTCAGCTTTTCTTCTAATTCTTCCTGATTTTTCATTTGTTCTCCAATACTTCCTCCAGAGTCCTGCGGGGGTACACCTCCAGCATACCTCCCCGTGTGGCATTATAAATCTGCACTCCCTTTTTATCCGCAGCTGATTTCAGCTGACGGTAACAGAACATAGACCGGTCCTGGTAATACTGAGCCACGTCATCCATGGTCAAGGTGGGATCATTCAGACGTTTTCTGATACGGTTCAGGTCATTTTCCGCAACCTTCGGGCTGGCATAATTGGGAATGCAGTGTCCATCCTTTGCCAGACTTGACGTACAGTCCACACCGATTAGATAAATCTCCTGAAATCCCATAAACATGGCCAGCTCTATCATATATGTCATAACAGTAGAGCCGGAGGGAATATAATATGACAGAAAATTCCGGCTGACTGTATAATCCTTTTTCTGATACCCATAGGCATATGTGGTGTGTTCCGGTTTCACCGGCATCTGACGGTACGTGACAATAGAAGTGAAAAAGTCATTCTTTACATGTTCTGCAAATTCCTCTGCCAGCTCCCGGCCGAACATCACATCCACCATACAGTGAAAACTGGGGCGCCACCTGGTCTGTTCAAAGACTTTATAGATCATATTACAGCCGAAACTGTATTCATCCGCAATCATATCCAGGTCTTCTGTTGTGAGACTGGGGCCGTTTCCCACCAGGAAACAGCGTTTTCCCCGGTATTTATTCTGATATGATTTCAGCTTTTTGCTGTTATCACTGACACAGATTCCCATTCCCCTGCCTATGGCCGGAATGGCAAATTTCACCCATCTGCGGCCTCGTTTAAGAGTCCGCACAATCTGCTCCACAGTTTTTCGAATCAGTCCCATTGCCCGATACCAGGGATTAGGCCGGGACGGTTCACTCTCCACAGGCATCAGCTCATCCAACACCCTCTTGCTGCAGTCCGGACCGTCCAGATAATTATACTTTTGATTAAAAGCCTGGTATTTTTCATCATAAGTAAAATGAGCCGCCAGGTCTTTTATCCCGGCTGCCAGGTCTTCCTCTTTCTGGATAATCGGTCCCGGAAGTTCTTCCAAGTCCAGATAAAACCCGCGCAGTTTTCCGGCATACTCTTCCAGATCATACATATAAAAGAGCATGGGCCGCTTCAGATTGGCATAGTCAAATAATGTGCTGGAATAATCAGTAATCTGCATATCAGAAATCACATACAGTTCATTAATATCCGGCACATCCGTCACATCAATAATCTGCGGGTCGTCGGGGATTCCCTGCGCATCCCGCACATTCACATGCACCCGTACCAAAATCACATATTCCGGACCCAGGTCTTCCACCAGTTTTTTCAGATCCAGCCCCATGGTATATAGATACCCGGTGCGCTCTTTATTATTTTTCACATAGGTGCCAAACTGGTTATCCCTCCAGGTAGGCGCGTACAGAATCACTTTCTTATCCTCAGGGACCTGAAGCCGTTCCCGGATTCTCTTTACATCTTCCTGGGTATACCGGTACAGAAAGTCATTGCGGGGATAACCGGTCTCCCGGATAATATGTTCCTTTCCCGCCTCTTTCATACAGAAAGCAGAACAAAACTTTTCACTGGCAAAAGCTGACGGCGAGAGAAAATACGTCAGTTTGTCCATATGTTCCTTATAACGTTTCTGGTTCTGCTCTTTCGTATACTGGGCATCATCCCCGCTTTCAATGTCACACCCCAGTCTTTTTAGCGGTGTCCCATGCCAGGTCTGAATCACCACCTGGTCCTTTCTCGGCTTTAATGCGTCATTTAAGGTGGCGTTATTTACCCAGTATTTTGCCCTGGCACAACATTTATAATATCTCCGGGACAGCTTTTTTACTACAGCAGTCCGTGGATTATTTTTCAAGAAAGCAAAATGATTCACATTGTGTACAATCCAGATAAACCTGTAATCCTGGTACCTCTCATCCTCCAGCATCCGTTCATAGACAGCCTTCGGACTGCACGCATAACTATTTCCCAAAAAGGCCTCAAACACCACCATTTTAGGCTCCACCGGATAGGTGAGGCAGCACCACTGAAAACGCAGAACCCGGCGAATTCTCATAACCTCCAAAAAGGCCCTGGAAAATCTGCCGGCTGCCGCTTTGTCGTTCTTATGAATTTTCGCATAATTCCCAATCCGCTGACCCAATCCGCTGATTATCTTCATATTATCTCCCAAAAGACCGCCCCGCTTCGTATACTTTGGGCAGTTCCTAATTCATAAATTTTTCATATGCATCTAATACTTCATCTGTCTTTCCCAGCATCCGGATTTTTCCGTTATGCAGCCACATCAAAGATGTACAGAGTTTCCGTAATGTGTCAGAACTGTGGGAGACAATTACAACAGTACGGTTTTTATTGGAAATCAGTTCCTTCATTTTCCGGTAGCTCTTTTTCTTAAATTTGGCATCTCCCACACTCAGAACTTCGTCGATGAGCATAATATCCGATTCCAGCACTGCCGTGATGGAAAAGGCCAGCTTGGAATACATACCGCTGGAATATGTTTTCACCGGCATGTCAATAAATCTCCCCAGCTCTGCGAACTTGATAATTTCGTCCATCTTATCCCTGACCTGCTTTTCGCTGAATCCCAGCAGCATGCCTGACAGCAGAATATTCTCCCTGCCGCTGAGCTTTTTCTGAAACCCTACGCCAATGGACATGAGCGACACATTGTGGCCGTGCAGGTCAATGGTCCCGGAATCCGGAGCGATAATCCCTGCCATGGCCCGCAGCATAGTAGACTTTCCGCTTCCATTCCTGCCCACCATGCCCATGATTTCCCCCTTGGGAACCTGAAAGCTCACATCCCGTACAGCCTCATACACTTCTACCTTTGATTTTTTTAACTGAAATAAGCTTTTCCGGATAGAAAAAGACTTCAGACAGCGGTAGCTGATTTCTAAATTTTTTACATCGATCGCAATTTCCCGGTCTTCCATATTAAATCACCTTTACATAACTATTTTCGTATTTGTACACTACTTTAATAGAGAGGACAGACAAAATCAGACCAACCACTCCCCACACCAGCAGCACCTTTCTGGCCGGCGTCCCGCTGTAAATCAGGCACTGCCTTGCGCAGTCGATTAAAAATGCCGCAGGATTCCATTGCTGCATAATCTTATTATAAGGCTCCGGCACCCGTTCTGATATGGAATAAAAAATACCGGACATGTAAAAACAAAGCCGCATAACCACAGTCATCACATTTCGCAGATCCTCCACAAATACCCCGAAATGCAGCATCAGATTGCTGATTCCAAAGGTGACAAGCATCATAACCGCCAAAACCGGAAATATATAAAGGATATGATAACTGACCGGAACCTGGTAAACACCCATCAGGATAAACACCAGAATAAAAGAGATTGCCATCTTAAAGCCATTGACCATCATCCTTTTGATTACCAGTATAAATTTGGGTATATATACCTTGGAAACCGTAGCGCTGTTATTTTTTACTATTTTTACACTGCCCAGTACCACTGTGTTGAAGAAATTCCACATCGTCAGACCGATAAAGACAAAAATGGGAAAATACTTCCCGCCCTTTTCAAATACAATCACTGCGATGAATGTATAAACCATCATAAAAAGAAGGGGGTCCAGAATCCACCACAGCCAGCTCAGATAAGAGCTGGCCACCTCAGACTTCAGCTCTGCCTTTGCCGATCTAACCGTATAACTCCAATATTTTTTTATATCCTTGAAAAATTTCATTCCGCCATCCTCCGCTGCACCCACTTGTATCATACTTGTCAAATCATAGCACAAAATGCAGGAGAATTCAACCGGTAACATTTCAAGTACTATTTTTATATAGTTCGTTCAGGGATTTCCGCTGAAATACCTCCAGCTGCCCGCCCCGGGTGGCATTGAAAATCTGCACCTGCCGCTTCTGCGCCGCCCTTTTTATTTTCTCATACCGATGCATATCTCTTTCCAGATGATACCTGCGGATTTCTGACTCTGTGGCATCCGGTTTTCTCATAATATCTCTGGTTCTGTCCAAATCTTTGTTCTGCAGCTCCTTACTGATATAATTCTCCACAAAATGTCCCTGTTTTTCAAAAGATGACGTACAGTCCACTCCCAGCAGATAGATTTCCTGAAATCCCATATACATGGCCAGCTCAATCATAAACAGCACCACCGTTGCCTTGGAGCGGACCACATAGCGCAGCAGGTTATCTGACACACGGTAATATTTGTGATTGATATCGTAAACATATACCGTGTCTTTCGGACATGCCTCCAGTTCCCGGTAACGGCTTTTTAGGGTGAAATAAGGAGACTCCACATATTTTGCGAATTCACTTCCCTTATTCTGGGACAGCATCAGGTCACTGACGCAGTGATAGGACGGCCGCCAGGATGTCTGTGCGAATATTTTATAAACCATGTTGCATCCAAAAGAATACTCCCCGCTTATCTTCTCCAGGTCCTCTGCTGTGAGACTGGGCCCGTTGCCCACCACAAAACAGCGCTGTCCCTGGTGCTTATTCTGAAAAGCCGCCAGACGCCTGGTATTTTCACTGTGATAAATACCAAGTCCCCTTCCAAATCCTGCCACATACACGGGAATGTTTTCTACCATCCATCTGGACTTGCTTTTTCCCACCCGTACGATCTCATGTGCCAGCTGTTTCACTCTGCCCTGTTCCATATCAACCTTCCTTAGTTATGCCTTTAAAATCCCGCATTTTTTCAAGACCTGTCTGCTGCACGGCTGGGGATGAGGATTAAACCG
>Ga0137308_101125_pt1 | contig 30216 bp, 21 predicted proteins | sample Inofrocosms_June_FD_97181 | JGI IMG/M metagenome (GOLD analysis project Ga0137308, IMG submission 97181) | Mouse cecal microbial communities from Vienna, Austria - N-Acetylneuraminic and N-Acetylglucosamine D2O microcosms_June | ecosystem: Host-associated > Mammals > Digestive system > Large...
ACACATTGTCCACGCAGGCGTTGACTTTGCTGTTCGGGTCGTCTGGCAGCATCGGGTCAATCAATCTCTGGTCGAGTGCCAGTTTCCGCCCGTCATTCGTGATTTTGAGCATATTGTCGGATTGTGGCTTTACAAGCCTAGCCCTTACTTTCTCCGCCCGCTTTGCAAGCCCCGCCACCATTTCCGTCTGGATTTGGCTCGGTTTGGTCTTGATATTGTGGTAATTGACCTTTGGCACGGGCAGCTTTAACATATCGGCGGTCTGGATGTCCGCAACCTCACGGAACATCTGCATAAGCTCTGGCAGGTTATAGAACTTCGCAAACCTCGTCTTGGCTCGGTAATTCGTCCCCTCTGGGGCGAGTTCCAGAGCCGTGACCGTTTCGCCAAACGTGGACGCCCAACTGTCAAAATGCTGTAATCCGTTCCTCGCAAGGGTGTCATACTGCAAATACCGCTGCACGGAATACATCTCGACCATCGAGTTTGAGATAGGCGTTCCCGTTGCGAAAATTACGCCACGGCTGCCTGTGATTTCAGAGAAAGATTGTCAAGTGTGTTTGTAAATTTTTTGTAATCCGCCAAGCACAAAATTACGTCTATAGCTCAAAAGTTAAATCACTGATTTTCTTGACTTAATCATTGTCTTTCTCGCACCAAAACAAACATATCATATTCTAAGAAATAGTATTTCTTTGATCCTTTTTCGTGTTTTCTTACATGATCTCTTCAATTTACTTCATTATCTCAAACAAAAATCAATTCTACCATTCCGATCGAAACATACATTTTACCATAAATACATCTAATCTTCTCTTCATTAAAAATTGATTTCGACGTTCCAAATACTTGAATCATTCCAGCATCCATCATACATACTTTAGTTGCTGGTATACAAAAGCAATGGTTAGGATTATGGCTTGTTAGCACTATGGGTTCTCCCTTGCTTATTATATTATGCACGAATCTGCCGCGATAACAGTTTTTGACAGCCTATAGTGGCGGGTCTGTCCTGCCCCGTCCACCACCTCTAGCAGAGACTTCATCCCATGATGCCTAAATGTCCCGCAACATTGAAGAACTCAACATTGAAACAATTCTGCTGCGCTATTAATACGACGAGTGGTGCTAAACTACATATCACTGGTGCTTTCAGCACGAAATAATCACAGATAACCCAAATACTAGTACAACCAAAACTATTAATGGTATAATTGCACATGTAACGAAAACATGCTTGTAAGTTTTTGACTGCTCTGTTTTGGCTAAGTCATTTGCCACAACTACCCCTGTCGCATATGGCATAGAATCCAATCCGCCCGAAGCAATCGCCATAATTCTATGTAGATTTTCAGCAGAATAAGACAGTGTCGCAAGCCGGTCAGAAAATGTTTCAAAAAAAAGCTGAAGACTTGTTGCAGAAGAACCTGTTAATGCAGCAATAATATTTATCGCCACAATGTTTGATATTATTTCACTGTTAAATGCAGAATATAATCCTTCTGTAATAACAGAAAAAGAATCCATAGATTTAACCAGATTTCCATACCCCATAATAAGAGATGTTGTTATAAGAGTCTTTAATCCATTTTGTATACCCTCATTTAAACTATTTTTTATATCCATTTGCTTTCTCCCAATCAAAAGGCATAAAACGCTTCCAATTGTTAACGCCAGTTCTACTGCCGCTTGGCTCTCAATCTGCCTTTTAATCAATATAAAGGATATTGCTAATAAACCTATACATGGAATAAAACTCAAATAATCTTCTTTCTTTACATCCACTATATTGTGTTTATTATCCATATTGGTAATATTACGCTTTATTCCTGCACACTTCTTTAAATAACAATATCCTAATGTAAAAGTTATTGCAGAAGCAATCAAACCAAGTAAAGGTGCCGCATATATATCCGTATCAAGGTATGTTGCAGGGATAATATTTTGTACAGAAGGCGATCCAGGAAGCATTGTCATAGCTAATGTTGTAGGACAAAAAAGTATTACCGCAGGCATTAGTTCTATATTGACATTTTCTTTTTTAAACATTTCAATTGCAATAGGATATATAGTGAATGCTATTACAAATGTGCTAATACCACCATATGACATGATCAGAGATATGATAAGTATTGCCAGAATTGGATTACATTTTAATTTTTTTATCATTATGAATGCTATTTTCTCTGATATCCCCGAATTTTGCATTACTTTACCAAATGTAGCACCAAGTACAAACAACAACCACCATTTTGAAGCAAATGATCCAAGTCCTGCTGAAAACTCATTTGAAAACCCTTCTATTGGATTTACAAAATTAAAAAGCATCAGCACTAAACTAGCAACTATGCTTATTATTCCAATGTTCCATTTCTTAATAGAAAGAAAAATAAACAAACTCATCGATATAATTATACCACAAATTGATAATATCATTTTACAAACCCTCACTTCATTAGTCCGGAAATAATATCCACAGCATAAGGTAATGGTCCCCGTATAGATAATACCTTATTTCTTTCAATAAAATTGCAAAATATCCTTTCGTAATCCCCATTCAAATCTGCAAAAATATTTGGTCCATAACTTCTGCCATTATGAACAAATATTTCATTTAAATATTTGAATGCAGTAGCCTCTGAAAAATATTGTATAGCCTCTGATCCAGATAAATATTTCATTTCGTTCTCATCAGACGATAACTCAAAACATGTAAATATAATATTCTGCAACTTTATAATCCCAGTATTATTTAAATAAGCAATGCTTTCTCCATGAATGTTTCTCATACGCCTCTTTTTATTTCCCTGGATGTGGTTCTTTGAAATAATGATATGGTCATCTCCAACTACGCTCCATCCAGAATTACTATTGCATATACAATCGGCTATATAGGACTTTCCCCTTCCTGGTTTTGCGGCAATTATGACAGTATTTATTCCACATGTAACAGCCGCTGCATGTATAGGCAAATTGCCCCTCCGGACCTGAATACAATCCATGATAACTCTATATAAAAAACAGCGTTGATATTCATCTATATCAGCAGGCAAATAATATATATCGCTCTTTTCATCATAATATAAACTATCTCCATATTTGATATTTACACTATTTTTAGAGTCTTCAATACAATGATCTATAAAACATAGTTTTGAAGAATAATAATCCAGCTCATTAATTTCTGAAATATCCAAACTTACAATATCCTGATTTGAAATATATAAATTCATTTATTTACCCCAGTACAAAGTATTATAAGAATAATCCATTTCCTGCGACTTCATATACTCTTCTCTATTCTTAATTGCTTTTTCTAAATTCATAACTGCATTACCACAATTAACATCCTTCAAATAACAAGGATGCAATATCATATCAGCACCAATCTTTATATCATTTTCTTTGGTACAACCCGAACATCCACAACGACAACTTAACCGAAATAAAATAACCTTTATAAATTTGTCTTCCCTTTGTAAAATATACACTGTCTTTTTATTTGTCTTCTCAATTTGTTTAATATTGAACATTGAAGAAAGTGCCTTCATTTTTTTCTCAATTTCCTCAATACTTTCATAGTATCTATAGAAATCTTTCTGATCTTTTTTTACAAGCAGTTCAAGTAAATGTACTGCTTTGACATTATTATCAAATAGAAAATCAAAAAAACTGGTCAATGACTGTTGGTCTGTGTTAATTCCTTTTAGCAGTACGGAATTAACCCGGTAGCCGATACTGTTTTTTTCAAGACATTGGAAAAGTTTTTCATACTTAGCTGGATCTATCGCAACTCTGGTAATCTTTGACATTACATCTCCATTCACTGTATGCAGCGAAATATTTAATTCTATTTTACCTTCGTACTGTTTTAATATGCTAATTTTCTGTTCATCTAATGCAATACCATTTGTGCAAAGTTTTATTTTGGGCAAATGTGTCCAGCTATTACAATGTTCTAAAATCAGTCTGACTCCTTCAAAATAAATCAAAGGTTCTCCGCCAGTAATTGTAATCTCTGAAAAATTCATCCTCTGTGCCTGAATTAAAAGCTGTTCAATAGCAGACAATGGAATGTTATTGGAAGATGCAGAAAAATTCCCCTCCGAATGACAGAAAAAGCAATTCAGATTGCAATAATCTGTAATGCTAAGTCTCATTTTTCTTTCCGAATGAATATTAAAAATAAAGTGTATCTTATTGCCATCTCCATATTCCGATTCTGTAACATTAATTATTCTGAATCCATACTTCACAAGCATTCGAATAATTGCAGGTTTATTGTTGTCAGTATTTAAAGTAATACAATCATACTTTTTTTCAAAAGCATATCTGACAATCCAATCTATAAATCCGCTGAATACACCATTCTTTCTGAATTCCGGCAGTACACCTCCTATCCAGCAATGTAATCGTCTGTCTTCAGGTTTATCATTTACCAAACAAAAACCTATTGTTTTTCCATCTTCAATAAATTTAACCTTTATGATCCGATTCCCATTTTGCAGCTTTTTATCATAACTTTTTTGTGGAAAGGAAGTCAAAAATATCTCCGGATAAATTGCCATAATGTCCTCAAGTTTATCATCTATGATATATTTCATAAAAAATCCTCCATATATTGGTAAATAGACGTAATATACTTGTCAATCAACTCATATTCATTAAAACTAAACGTAGGAAAACTAATTATGGACTCGTGATATCTATTTGCATTCTCACATTTTAAAACTGCAGCTTTTTCAAACGATCCAATCAAAAATTTCCCCGGACAGAATATCTCATACTCAGTAAGTGGCTTTGATTTTGGAATCGATGCCTCAAGCCCCTTGTTCTTCATCCATAAAGTAAAATGTGTCCGGTCTATTCCATATCCAGATTTTATTCGTGGCATAAAACCATACCAGGCTCCCATAGAAGTAACATATTCTTTCGTTTCCATAGGCAACAGGAATGTTCCTGCCAGCTTATCCTGAAAATAATTTAAAGTTTCTGTTCTTGTCCTAATCCAGTTAAAACAATAATGATTCAATTGATAATCTGCAATAAGTGCTGCTAACGGATGCATTCTAAGTTTTAGTCCAAAACCAGTTCGTTCTAATGATTTATACAGTTCATTCTTTACACTCTGTGCAGGCCGTTTCAAATTATGCCCCAAAAGTACTGCTCTTTCATATACATCCTGATTATTTGTCATCAAGATACCACCTTCTCCACCAGAAAGTAGTTTTCGTCCCTGCAAAGAAAAACATGAAACATCTCCAAATGTTCCTGTATATTTTCCCTTGTACATTGCAAAATGGGCATGTGAACAATCTTCAACATATTTAAGTCCATAACTCTTACAAATCCCGCATACCCGGTCTTTATCACAAGGATGACCCCACTGATCATTTGTAACTACCGCTTTTGTTTTTGATGTTATTAATGGCTCTATTTTTGACACATCAATATTCCCTGTTTCTATCTCAACATCACAAAACACTATCCTTGCACCGAGATGAAGTAATGGAGCCGCTGTAGCATGATATGAATATGAAGTACATATAACTTCATCGCCAGGCACCAATCCAATAGCAAAGAAAGCCGAATAAAGTGCCATAGTACCTGAAGATACTGCTAATGCGTATTTCATACCATGCAACTTAGCAAAATCCTGTTCCAATTGACTAATTACTCCACTCTCATCCGCTATTGATAATGGCATTCCACTATCTATGTAATTTTTTACTATATCTCCCATTTCAGTTATACGCGGTGGCCATTCATAACTCATAATCTTTCATCCTCACATATACATATGTAACATACTTCTAAAATCAGGGAACTTCATCTTCAACAGCTTCTCCGTCTTCTGACAATTTAAAGACACATCTTTTGGTCTAAGTAAATTTCTTGTCCCCTTTGAACAAATAGTATCCATTTTGCGACCATAATACTCTGCAATTGCAATCCCCATCTCATATCGGCTTATCCTGTCATTTCCACAACAATGCAAAATTCCAGAAACATCATTGCAAATTACCTGATCCAGTTGTTCTGCAAGAAGGGCAACATGTGTCGGACTGACATATTCATCGTCTGGCAGCACAATTTTTAATCCATTTTCTAAACAATATCTCGTCTGTTGCACAATATATCCCTGCACTGCAAGATTCTCTGATGACTTTATACTATCAAAATACGATATCTGTTCTGCTGGAATATCACCAAATACCAGTGCAGTTCTGCAAATTGCAGCCGTCTTTGTTTTGATAAGCTCGGCTTCAACCATTGTTTTCAATTTACCATAATAATTAATGGGTGCAACGCTGGTACTTTCCATTGAAAAAGGTGATGTTCCTGGGAACACTTGATCACTTGATATAAATATAAATTTCGCCTTATTTTTTGCTGCAATACTTGCAAGATAAATTGAAGCACAATAATTCGTTTCATATACGTCTTCTTTATTATTTTCACAGATTATTAAGGATTTTTCCGCAGCTGTGTGAATAACAATACCAATATCATGATTCTCAAAGATACTTTGAATAAGTTCCCGATTACAGATATCCCCTATGTATTGTGTAGCACAAACATTTTTATCAAATGCTTCTTCTTTATCCAGTCCAATAATGTTGTATTTTTTATTATACTTATTTACAAAATAACTCCCAATAAACCCATTATTGCCAGTTATCAGTACTGTTTTCAATTTGCTCATTTTAATAACTTCCTTTTCGTGCATTGATTCCATGCCTTATCTGTGCTCTAAAAAATGTTTTGTTTCCGCTGAAAAACCAGAACATTTATAATATGCTTTACCCCAGCTGCCGTCATCAGGACAATAATCAAATGCATTTTTTTGAATCAATTGTATTAATTCCTGATGTTCCTCATTTATTTTGATAAATGTCGGATTAAATAAGTATTTACTTAGTAAAACTCCTGGAAAGAAAACAGTATCTACAAATAAATGAATCGGCAATTTATATATTCTGTACTCCTGATACTCTTCCCACACTTTATGATAAGTTGTCTTTTGTCCATAAAAATTTGTATAGACATTATCTGGAACTTCAATCGCATTAGTAAGTTTTCGACGATATTTAGATACATCTGTAATCTTTTCTGCTGCTAAATCTTTCAAATAGTCTCCAGAAACAAAATCAGCAGATATTTTAATATCTTTTATTGTAGTTTTTACTGTAAACAGATCTGCCTTTTCAGGAATCGTATCACAAACAGTCTTATAAAAATGTTCGTCATAAAATTCACAATCTTCAATCTGTGAAATATCATCATATATAAAAATGCAATCCATATCATCACAATTTTCAAATTCTGAATTTCTAAGCATAGCACTTCGATAACCTACTGAGCCAACCATAATAATACTAATATTATTATTTTGTGCCCATGCTTTCATATTATCTATCACATTTATGGCATTATATTTATTCATTTCACATTTCTCCTATTTCGATATCAAAACCTTTGATGCCGAAAAACTCTGCAATGATTTCTCCGTAGTATCCTCCATGATAGCCGCCGTGCCGCTTTCTCATTAATGCATCTCATCAAACGCCTGCCTGTTTACCTTGAACTTATTGATCTTATTTTTGAGCAGAAAGATCTGACTCTGTGAAAGCCCTGCCGGTCTGTATCTGACAATAAAGTCACCTAACAAATCCTTCTTAATAACCGGGATTCTGCTGTTTTCCTGCCCTGCAATCAAAATTGAAGGATGTGACAAACAAATAACATCAATGATAGGAATCTGATATCCAACAATACTCTGAAGGAGTACGCGATGCCTAAAAACCTGCTGCGCCGGATTTTCTTCCGCAATCCACTCCGTCCCGCCCTTCTTCAAACGAAGCCAATTGCCTGCCTTATCAATCGCAAGTTTTCCGGAATAATTTTTTGTTTCTATATTAAAAATTCCCTGTGGTCCAATTACCAAATGATCAAATTCCTGCGCTTCATCAGAAAACGAAGGATTTTCAATGAGAATAATATTATCACTGTACTTTCCATCACAATCCTTTTCAATCACGCAGTACTTATCCGGAAGCCACTTCAGAACATAGTCAACAGCATCCTCGCCCACCTTTCCCCAATTATTTCCATCAAAACTGCGCTTAGCCTGCCCAATATCCGACGAATCTTGTGACTGCGCACGACTGCTGTCACATCCAAAATTTTTTAGAATCATTTCCATACCATCTAAAATATTCATAATGTGAATATGGAGTCTGCGATTACAATGATTCAATACATACAAAGAGTTCCAATAATGCCGTTCTGCTTCATAAGCCTGCATAATCGCAGCACGCTGGATATCACCAGCCGTCTTAACGACACTCTCAAATCTACGAAGATCTACTCCGCTTGAGGACCCCAGATATGGATACATACGAAGAAACTTTTCTTGTCGAGCATTAAGCACTGTACGCTTACTTTCAAAATACTGACGCATCAATCCGCTCTGCCGATTTCTTTCAACCGCTTCTCTCTCTAGAATAGTCTGCATTTTCTTTACACCTCATCTCTCTCAACCAGCTACTCTTACATACTGAGTATTCAGACAGACAACTGCTAACGGTCTTTCTATCCGGAACGCATTACTGGGCTTATTCTGAACTCTCTTTTCAAGCACTGCAGGTTTGATAATTTTTTGCTTGTTATTTGACTGATTCCGATTCTGTCTTCTGTTGTCATCTACAAAGTTTATCCTCATAACACGATTCCTCTCTTTCCAAATCCATTGATATTTTTTCTTCAGAGTTATCCAAGGATGGAAGAAAGACTGGTCCTTCTTCCATACCCACATCAGCCTTAATCAAATTTATCGACCACATCGTAGAAGCTGCTCTTGATAATATACGCTGTGCTTTTTTGCCAACTGGCTCCTTTCATTCCGACGATGTTTCCTCTGATAGTATTAATATACTCTGTTTAAAAATCACGCATTTTTAAAAAACCTACAAAAGAGAGGACCGATTTTTTTATAATTGCCAGTCCTCAAAATCCTTTCATATTACAGCATTAAATTATCTATCAGCGATGCCATCCATGTTCATACCCACCCGATTATCACTGCTTGTCTTTGCAAACCCCATACTTTCAAGCAGTCCGCGCAATGACCCACTCAAAGACTTATAACCCTTCAAGGCAGTCTTTATCTGCTCCCTCCTTTTTGCTGGGATATGTTCAAATGTATTATTTTCCAGCAAATCGCTAACAATGTGATCTCTTCAAGTATCCTTCTGCACGTTGCGGGAATAATCTTCCAATATTTCTAAAATAATTTCTCTGATTTCACCCTCATAAAAGTCAACTTCCTCTCCCATGTACATCAGCGGCTGCTGATCTCTGGAGTCCAGCTGCATTCTTAACGCCTGGTTTTCAATGGTGAGCCTTTGGATTTCTCTGTTTAGTTTCTGATTGATTTCTTCCGTCTTGCTTAACTGTTCTTCAAACACCTCATACAATTCAGCATTTGCTTCCTTGATTCCACCTTATGACCATCTCAACAAATATCTTTTTTTCAAAGTTTTCCTTCACCGGAAACTTTGTTGAATATGTAATCATCTTCTTCACCGTCCCATTACTTGTTTTGATCCACAGATTTACAGCAAGCCTCTATCGCTGCTTCCTTATTCTCTGCTCCCAGCAGATATCCGTGTATGTGGCAAAAGTCCAGTCCTGCAATCCCTGTAAGCTCAGCCAGTTCTGCGCGCGCCCCTCTCCATTCAGCAGGAAAAGGCCTTTTGCATTCCTGCGTATCAAATGCCTTTGGAACAGCCTGCGCATTATATCCGCCTCTTGTTGACGGATATACAACATACAGCGCCTCCGAAGGGATCAATACTGCCTTCCACGGCATTCCCTTCGGAAGTACCACAATACCATTTTTCTGCCGTTCCAGGCATTCACGAACCGTTTGTTCTGCACGTTCTGTGCTATGCATACTCTTGATCTCATTCTCAAGAATAAACTTTGCCATATCCACCGCGCGGAAAAAGCATTCATTTGGATCTATGTCTTCATCCCATTTCGGATTTGCTTGTGTAATAGCCCTGCACAGCATATTATTCCCGCCGTTGTTATCCTGCTGATCCAGCGGCTGAACAAAGGTTTCATCAAATACTGCCGCTTCTTTCTGACTTACGAGCTGGCCTCCGTATTCTTTCCAGAGAAGCCCAAACGAAGCATACTGAACTCCGTTTTTCCGAAACCGGCTTCGTGGACCATGATGGTCAAATTCACCATCGCCAAGATCAAAAACAAGTCCGGAATAGCCCTCAGGGACAAAATTTTTCCTCTCTATATTGATTTGCGGGTTCAGAATTTTCAGCAGTGCTGCTGAAAACACATCATCTGCATGAAACCTGCCATTATGGGTTATTGCTTCATTTGGTATCTTCATCATTCAAATCATCCTCGTCTACACCTACTACCTCAATTGAGGCTGCCTGCCTACTGCCATTTAAGTATAGGTCAATAGCATAGCACAAGTCACTCATTTTAGAAAGGCTCTTTGGTTTATTAAGTTTAAACCGAACGGCAGGATTTATCGGATGTTCTTTACTCATATAATCATCTAAAATTCTCAGTTCCCTTGCTAACTGCCTGGAATCATCACTGGCAACCTCCAAAATTGAAAATCCACCCGCCCTTGCTGGATCTCTTAATCGTAAAAGCATTAATATTGCCCTTAAATATGCTATATACCGTTTAATATCTTCCTCTTGTGGCATATAGTTTTCACCATCAACCTCACATTTTCCCAACTGGTTTCTAAGTCCAATAATAACATGGCGAGCCATTTCAGTCATAAACGATGAATCCACCTCATAAAAATCATAGATCAAATCGGAGTCAAAGCAGCACATCCTACTCAATTCTTTTATCAAAGCATCCATTCTCCTGCGATATATTTCATCCTTCTTTGCAGCCTTTCGAACATCATCTATCAATATCTTTATCGCCTGATGATTGTGACCATTACACAATAGCATACCTACCATTGCCTTTATGCGTGTCCACTCGTCAAATCTGGTATAATTCGCAACAAAAGACTTTTGTATAACTTTAGGAGTATATTTCCCTAATGAAAACATAATCTGCATACTGTTACTACGCAAAAAGTTTAACTCTTTTGTTAACTCTTTTGCATCATGTGTATTATTATTTGTATCATTATTATAGAAACTGTCAGGTATATCGATGCTCCTAAAAACTCTTGCCAATTGTCCAATATACCTATACAAGTCACTATTGACAAACGACTCAATAAATGCTTCTGCTTCCGGCAGACCGCTTAATACAATATTTCTTAGTTTAAAGATATTCTTATAAAGCTCCTGATGCGTAATTTTTATGTAGTAAGATTTATCCTCATTTCCCGAATAGTTTACAAAATGCTTCTCTACACCCTTTTGAATCTTAGCCAAGTTCTTTTGTACTTCCTTTATATACCAAAGAATAACAGATGCTTTAGCTTTATTCGTTGCTGGCGGATAAATATTATTTGCCTTTCGATTAGTATCCCACTCAACAACAATCTCCTTAAATGCCGTTTCCTGGTTATTTACCGGTTTCAGAGTCAGCTCATAGCTGTTGTCAAATCCGTATTTATATTTTACAGTCAAAGCTACAACGACATCATGCCCCAGCGGAAAACTCTTATCCGTTATATAAGCATCAATCATCGTGGACTTACGGGTTATATCCTGTTTTACCAACGGGAAGATAAACTCCTTCTCATTTGCCTTAAGGACAAGCTTCTCCTCAACGATATGCTCATTATCATCCCCCATAACGTCAAAGGAAACATTATCACCGATTAATTCGAGTTCCGCGTAATCCCTGTCCTTAATAACCTCAAGACTCAATTGAGGAAGATATTCCGTCCAAGTAGGAAGATGCCTGTTAAGACGTTCCTTATAAATCAACGCCCCTTTCAGTATCTCGCCGCTGGAACTTTGATAAAGCGACAGGTATTCCTGCTCATCCTCCTCAAAAACTGTATACAAATCATTTTCCCGTTTCAACTGATATAGAACATTCATCAGTATATCCGAAAGAAATATAACATGGTTTGGTTTCTTTGTTGAATCAAACCTTCCATGAATTTTACCCCAAAATTTCCTGATTTTTTCAAGCCAGCGGTCAATGCACTCACCGGCAAGGTCTTCATCATATATAATCTGATAAACCACTGTCTTTCCGTTCTGTCCAACAAATTGATTTGCATAGCAGTCTCTGAGCATTATGGCCTTAATGCTGCCCGATCTCACAAATTTCGTTACGACATTTTCAGGAATAACAAAACCATACTTGGCTGCATACGAAAGCACATAATCTCTGCAATAGGCATCCTCGGTAATGTCGTCTCCTTCCTCTATTTGAGGAAACGGCGGAAAATGATTACAGACATAACCATGTATGGCTTTTTCGTTGTGAATTGTCATCATTCCCACTGTCGCAGTATCTCCCACGAAATCCAAATAGGCAAAAATACTGTCCCTGGCAAATGCATAATCAGGATGATTCAGCCAATATGTCAATGCGGCAACACTGCGCCATACGGGAAATGTCCTGGGAAACCATGATTTCACGCACTGTTTCAGATTCTTCTGTAAAATCTCTTCAAGCGCATCCGGTACTAAATAAAAGAAGTAATCCTCCCTGTTCAGAATAACCCTATTGTGTATATCCTCCAAGGCCATTCTCAATCCTTCGTTGTTTTGATTGATTACTGCATCATTTATTGTTGTAGTCTCGTCAGCATTGTAATGGATTCCTTTGTTTCCACTGGAATAAACACTGATATTTCCATTATCATCCAGATAGGAAACGGCGTTTTGAGATTCGAAAGCAGGAATAATTGGTTTGTCCGGATTCTCTACGCCTAATGAATCCCCATTCGCTATAATGTCAAAAGCGACAGAGCCTTTAATGTAATCAGTTTTTTGCCTTCTTTTCTCTTTGTCAATTTTGGCAAACGGAAAAATTCTATTTACCAGAAAAGTGCAGACAGACTTTATCCCAGAGAAGTCTGCAAACAGCAAAATATCTGCTTTCTTTTCATCCTCCACTGTAACCTTAACAGGAACTCCATGCCTTGCTTCAAATTTCCCGCTTTCACTACATTCTGCAAAAGTCAGCTTAATATGCATTTCCGCTTCCGACTGATCAGAGCCGTCAAGTGGCGCATCATATATGGTAAGCAATATTTTATTTTCAAAGTATTCCGTCTCAATTACATACGGAATCTGCCAATGATAACCTATTACATAAGCAGCTTTTAACGCACCCAGCCCTTCGAGTTTTATTCTGCTCTCAACAGCATAAACATCCTCATATGACATTATCTCTGCATTAAACGCCAGGAAAATTGCCTTGACATACATATGTAAAGCCGTTTTCCACTGCGCTTCAAGCTTTTTGTCATATTTAGCCATGTCTAGATATGCCCTCCAGATAACCGAATAATTCTTATCTGACAGAAGGGCATTATTTGCCTGATTATAATTTTTTGGATGAACATCAGCTAACGGCGAATTGCGCAACAGCTTTTTTATTCTAAGCAACTGCGTTATCTGCGTACTGTTTCCATCATCATATCCGCCCATATTGATACCGTAGTTTACACGATCGGAACCCCGCCGCATAATCTGATGGTATAACATCATAGATATCTGGTTTTCCCTAATATCATAGCTATACTCATTAACCTGAGTAAGCATCTTGTTTTTTCCGGCTAACTTTTCTTTAATTGTTTTCCCCGGCTGCCGTCCCAACCAGTTCATCGTTTTAGAGCCGACGTTCTTTACTCGCTGAGGCATAACCATTTTATCTGCTTTAACAATGTTGTGTCTCGGGTTTGCAACAATCGACTGCAGCTGATCTGCACAGTAAGAAACCATCTGCATCAAATCATCATACGGCAGCGGACGCTCTGCTACTGATTCAAGCAGAGACGCCACATCTTTCGCCGCATCTGTCCAAAACTCTGAAAGGAATGCATTATTCACCGGGTCTCTTAAGCTGGCGCAATTGCACACACTTTCTGCGGTCTGCAGCATAATCCACCATGCCCCTTCTCTGGAAGGCTTATCACTCGCAGCCAGCTGTTCCATTTTCCTGATTTCACCGAGCTTTGGTGCCATATATTATCACTTCTCCATTTCAAGATACTTCGCGCTGCTCCAAATAAATGCCTCATATGCATTGTTTCTTGCATGTTCAAAATCTGCCTGCAATCCCGGAGCAAGACCATCCCTACCATTCGTTCCAAACAGTACGCTCTCAATTTTATCTATGCACTGTGTTTTCGTCTCGCCATTTGTTTCAATACCGCGAAGCTTAGGCATTACCTTATGCACCAATGCTTCTTCAAAAGCTTCCTGCATAGCAAGATTGCAGGCAGCTTCATCAAAGTTTTCAGCTTTTACTGCTGCAATTACCTTTGGATGGTTAGCCATGTAGTTCTCAATAGACTGCCACACCCGATGCCCCAGTGCTCTCCCGGCAAATTCCATTGCTTCATTTACAGCTTCGAGTCCCTTCTTGTACTGGTCAATCCTTGAAACAAACTGCTCTTTTTCAATAACATTACCATCCAGCCAACCCTGCCATACAGACTTCGGAAGCATTGAAGCTGCTTCCACACTGTTTGCTTTTGTCCGGCTGATAAATTCCTTTGGCCTCGGGAAACTAAGCAAGTTTCCACGATCCAGCACCTTGTCAGACAAAGCCTTCGTAGTCTCGTCTTCATTCATAGTACCAACCCACAGAATGTTATCATTAAGCTCAAGCTTATATTTATCCATTCCGGCACCGAGATCGATTTCCACATCAATCTCGTCATCACTGTTTCTTCTTCGCTCCAGCTTGCTAAGCATATCACTAAAATACAATTCCACATGGGCCAAATTCATCTCATCCAAAAGAACGATGAACATAGAATCTGAAAGATTCGATTCATTTGAAACCTGCCCTGCAGAGTGGCTGAACTGAACCATTGCGCGAATAAGCGTTGTCGCATTAAATCTGTTATCAACAGAATTGAAATATCCAAACAGCGACTGCGGGCTGTCCCAGTCAGGCTGAACCGCCATGGACATAAAATAAATTCCGCCAAATCGGCAATAATACTCCGGAAGCAACGACTTACCGGTTCCGCTGACGCCTGCCAGCACCGTGATTGGCGACCAGTCAGCAGTTTTTAATGCTGTATGGAAAGAGTATAACAATCTTTGGTTAAACTGAATACCCGCTTCCGCACAATTCGCACAGATCTTGTCCAGCCATTGCGTTTCGGTTACTGACAGTGCCGCCATTTCCCTTCTCGTAAAATATGGTTTCTCAATAGCTTCCCGTCTTCCTTTCAATTCCCTCGGCTGCTCATACAGACTCCTAAACCGGTTCACCTCCTGCTCATATTTCTCAATAGATGCCTGCAATGCCTCTCTGCGTTTTTCGGCAATAAGGCACTTCTCTCTCTCAGTCTCCAGCTGGCTGGTCGTAAGCATCCACTGAGCCTGCTGCCTTTCAAGATTTGAATGTTCTTCTAACAAACGGATATATTTTGTATCCAGTTCATCGTACTTTTCCGCTTTGATCTTATATTCTGCATGGAGGACTTCGTCCGGTCTGGCATCCAACGCCTGTATAAGCCGCCGAATCTCTTTATCAGCAAATGCGAGTTTCTCCAAAAGCTGTGCCATTGTCATTCCATTCGCTTCCCTCTCCTGCTGCCTGTATCTTTCAAGTTCCTCTTCACATTCTATAAGTCTGTGTCTATAATGTTCCTTATCCTTTTCAGCCTGCGTCAGTTTTACCTGAATAGCCCCAGTCTTCCTGTCAACACCTGCTTTAATCTGATTTGGGATATCCCCCTGCTCGCTCCGCAGATTGTCTTCCCCAAACGCCAGATCTTGTTCCCTCTTTTCCAGCTCCCCTTCCCTCTGTTTCTGCTTAAGTCTCTGTGCGTTTAGCTGAATAGAAAGTGTTTTTAATTCATCCAACTCCTTCTTCATATTCTCATGCTCTATTGCTGCAACCTTTTTAGCGTTTTCGACAATCTGATCTGCTTCTGCCTGCGCAGCTGCTCTCCGCTCCTGGCTAAAAGCAGCAACCTCAGAATCAAGCATTTCCAGCTTATGCTTACGTAATCCTTCTATCTGCTGCTCCAAGGCATCCTCTTTCTCTATTTTTTTCTGTTCTAAATCCAGGATTTCTTTGTCAAGTTCTTCCTTACGCTTCCTAAGCGCTTCTAACGTTCTTCGATTCTGTATTGCAAACTCATTTTCGGCATTATTTTCTCTTTCAATAATGCTTCTTTCGCGCCCCATTAACTCCGAATCCTTTTTCTCCACTTTTCTTTCCCGCGTGCTTACAGCGGTCTCACGCGCCAGAACAGCTTTCTCGCGTTCATCCAATGTGTCCTGTAAGTCATTCTGTTCACCGTCACGTCTGTCAAGTTCAGCCTCAATATCAGCAAAACCGCACTGAATATCCTTTATAGCCTGTTCACGCTCTGCAAGTTCCGCTTCCCTCGCTGCGACATCCAACTGTCCGATAAAGGCTTTCGCCTCCTCTTCTGACATGGACGCTAACAGTTCCTTCCACTGTTCCTCTGCACTCTTAACCCTTTCCGCCTTAACCTTTTCCTTCAGCTTTTCTATATTTTCCTTCTTCGCATTCACTGAAGAATTGCCTCTATTTCCTTTGCTTTTTGCCATTTATCGTTCCTCCTTGCAGACAAAGGTAGTGTCAAGTCTAATACCCAAAAATCGCCTCAATCCTAGTAAAATCAAGGGTTTCAGCCTCTCGGTGCCTTTACCCCCTCTTTCTGCCTCTTAGTGACCAGTTATTTTGCTTCCAAATTCCTGTCAAGCCCGGGCTGAAAGCCCGTTAATTTCAGGCTTTACAGGGATTTGCGAAGCATAAATATAATGGTCTCTAAGAGGCAGAAAGAGGGCAGTTTTTTCATAAATTGTTTGACACTACCCAGACAAATGATAACATCATTTCAAAATATAATTTTCTAAAAAACCTACAAAGCGCCTCGATCAAACATAATCTCCAAAAAACTATTGACTGCATGATCAATATGCTTCTTTGTGTAATTGAGTTTTTTATCTCTGAAATCCATTTTCCCACTGTGACCTCGGTTACTGTGGAGCTCCTCTATTAGTTTTATAAACTCCGGACACCGGGCCGCCAAGTCTTTCAGCATACTATCTGATCTTCTGCTCTCAGAATAATACCATGCATAAAACAACGTTACCAAGGTGCCTTTGGTATAATCCCGAAATGCTGCAAGAACTCGATCCTTGTAATAAAAAGGCGTCTCCGTTACACGAAAGCCAAATCCCTGCATTTCTTTAAGCAGCTCATCCCGCAGTTCCTGTTTTGATGCGTCTTTCACATCTTTCATTGCATCGGGCAAAAGCCTTTTGGATAATACTTCTTTCAGAATCGCCTCAAGCACTTGGGAAGCACGATTCGGATAATTCTCGCCCTTTAAGAGGATTTCAAACTGAAGATTTCTCAACTGGTTCGCAATATTTCCGTTTCTCTGAAAATATTCTATGTAAATACTTTCACATAACGCTTCAGCATCCCTCGTTGCTTTTACAAGTTTTTCCCTGCTTTCGGAATCCCCATTCTGCTCATCATCTTTTGTATCGTTAAACTGAAGTCCTTTCAGGAGAAGATATGCTATATACATATTCTTTTTCCTATATGAGGAAAGCAATTCAAAGTCCTGATGAATTTCATTCGGATGCGCACTGTCATTTCTCAAATCCCTTAACCTGGAAAGATATGAAATCAACTCAGGAACATATTTCGCCAGCTTATAAAACGGATGCTCTGGAAAATGATCCGCCACAATCAAATTGTATGCAAATAAAGCATTCATCTGCTGCTGACCCGCATTGGCCGCCTCCTTTACTGCCCGGGACTTGACACGGAAGAATTTATCCGTCTCTCTCCCGTCAGCTGCTATAAATCCCTGCTTTTTCGCCAGTTCCTTCAACATTATGGAATTCTGCTCAACATGGCCAGTCAGCTGCGCATCCGTAAAGTAATCATATTCTTTAGCAGTATAGGTCAATATACTTGCCAAGAGATTATAGTTATTAACGATATAATCATCAAGATTCTTCTTGATAATTTCTCTGTTGCTGCCTTTATTTGTTTCCAGCAATTCACGAACCAGCAAGAAAGACGATTCCACATTCAGGAGCGAATCCCTGACTGCCGGATAGTTCTCAATCTTATCGGACAAAATATGTTTGATTTTTTTCTCCGCATCAGCGTGGCCTTTTCGTACAGCATCCAATTCCCTATCGGACATCCCAAACACATCTTCTTTTAACCCGAGAATTTCTTTTTTCAATTCTTCATTGCCATCTCTGTGTGACAGCTTGTCAACGCTTTCAACAAGGTTCGCAGATGTGCCTTCCCCAAAAGGATAACAGACCTGTAGTTTGCTGCGGTTTATGATATCATCCGCGGCCATAAACAAATAGGTCGCCACATACACATCTTTCTGTGTCCCAAGCATCTTCACACTCTGAATCTCCCATGGCAGATCCATATCTTCGCCCTTGTTCTCTTGGGCCTCCGCATCCGCCATGGATTGAATGTCATCCGTCTCTTCGTCTATAAATCCAAGATTACGTGTGCGGCGATTATGTTTTTTACAAATGGCAATCACCTCATAAGGATTAGGCGCTACCGCGGCGGAGGTATCGACATTCAGCACCACGCCGTTATGCCACTCACGGTCTGCAACGGTACCCAAATCAAATCTTATAGTCCCATTACGGCGGCTGCCCGTTTCCAGTTCGTTATGTTTTTCATCCGGAACAAATGCATCCATAAAGGTTTTGGTGACGTAATTGTAATATACGTAGCCTGTCTTTATTTCGTAAGAATCTGTTCCTGTCCTTACCATCTCCAGTCCTTTGTCGGTGACTCTTCTCCGGTCATCAACCAACTGGCATCTTTTCAATTCATCTACAACAAATGCAGCCAATTCCTGATGCAGACACAATTTTTCGGCAATATAAGCATCGTCTTTATTTCCGCTGATAAGCAATCGTAAAATAGTCATCTGAAACAGATTCAACGCATTGGACTTCGGATATGGAACCGAAACCTTGTATTCACACATCGGCACTAATATCCAGCGCTTTTTTACCCTCTTATAATTCTGTGGATGCTTAGGATTCTGATATATCACACTTGTTCTGTTATTGAATGATCGTTCCATATTCATCCTCCTTACACAATTTATAGTATTCCACCAAAGGAGCAACCGCTTTTACGGCTTGCGCTCCTTGAAGCATTTTACTGTCACCCACGCATATAAGCGCCTTTTTCTGTCTGCTCATCGCTACACAGAGACGATTTTCATACATTAAAAACCCGTATTTTTGCTGCAGCTTCCGCGCAGTTTCAGGAGTATCCTGCGACACATCAATCTCTGCATCATTCGAACGAACCATAGAAAGATATACCACGTCAAATTCCATACCCTGAAATGCATCAACAGTACCGACTTTTACGATTTCATTCACATCCCGATTATTTTTCTTATATTCGGGATTCATGACATAATGCCCTGTTTCGTCTTTCACCATTATTTGAATAGATGAATCCGCCAACGCCTTGCTCACTTCATTCACCTGCTCACGGTAAAATGTTATAATCCCATACTTAAAGTTCTTCCCGCCTTCAGACAAAAGCATTTTTTTCAGATGCCGCGCAATAACTTCTGCTTCTTTTTTTCTGAATTTACTCTTCGCTTTCTCCCCCTTGTTTTCGCCGTCATAAGGAATGTCATACCAAATGCACGCCTTATTTTCTATTCCGGGAAGATCATGGGCAAAGAATGCCGGGTCTTCTATTCCATTTCCGACATGCTCACTCTCGTTGTATTTTCGATAGAAATTATTGTCAATGTACGTCCCAAGAGTCGGATGCATTCTATATTGTTTATCAAGCGTAATTGTTCGTTTAATGCCATCTTGCTCCTCCAGCATTCTCAGCCTTGTAAAAAGCTGGGCAAACATACTCTCCCTGATCTTCTTCTCAATATCCGCTTTCACATCGCCCTCTTTGCTCTCTTCGAGTTTTTCTACTATCTGCTCATCAATAATATGAGGTAACTGCCTGTGGTCGCCAACAAGGATAATACGATCCTTAGCTACGGAAAAAGGAATGAACAAATCTAAGGGATTACTGCGTGCTGCTTCATCCACAAGCACATTGTCAAACACCGTTTCTCCATCCTTTAAATCACGTATTTCCTTTCGCATTACCTGCTGGTTTGTAGCACCAATCACAGCCGAATAGTTTAAAATAGCCTGCTTCACAGCCAGCGGATCTTCTTCCATGCTTTGCATATACTGCATAATTACAAGATCCTCGCCGTCTTTTCCGCCCTCAATCTGACTCAAAAGATAATCCGATATTTTTCCTAAAAGCCGGACAATATCATCCTTTTTATCAGGCGCTGTAAATATATCCTGCTTAGGAAGCACTTTTATTAGAAGACCTTTCCGAATCGTTTTTAACAATCCAAAATCATACTTTTCCGATTCCAGCATATTTTGAATCCGCTCAATCTCTGCATCAAATTCAGTATTGCGATGCTTCTTAAGCTGATAAACCACTCTCTGCATCTCAAATCTTCCGTTGTCCTCAAAAGCTGTCTCCGTTGTCGGAAGCCTTCTGACCGCACGCACCAACAGGTTCGTCGTGCTGCCTGCAGCTCTGCCTGTCATCAACTGAAGATTGGAAATTTCATCAGATAACGCATCGAGCAGTTCCGATGATATGCGAATACCAACCAAATCCCGTACCCTTTCCAATAAATCCAGCGTCTGATCTATCGAATTTGCAGAGTACATATAATCAACATAGATTCTATTAAAATCTGTCAGGTATTTTTTGCTCTCCAGATTACTATGACAGGCATATAAATCCGACAGTCTCTCGTTGATCCATCCCTGGATTGCCGCATTGACTTTTACAATATCGTCTTCTGCTTCGTTATATTTATGGCCAAACTTTATTGCCGGAAGTCCCAGGATTTCAATCCTATCAACTACATTCTGCAAGGCATCATGCTGAAAGGCCGTAACAAAATTACGTCCAAACATACCTTCTGTCGGATCCGTTATTTCATATAATCGCTTTAAAATAGCCGTAATGACAGTCGTCTTTCCGGTACCCGGCGGACCCTGAATCAATGCAATGTCCGGCGTATTTAAAGCCATCGCAATCGCCATTTCCTGTTTCTGTGTCGGCGGCTGATATTCCCCTTTCTTCGTGAAAATTTCCTTTATGACACTATCGCTCAATGCGGGATAATCTCTTTTCATCCTATTCGCCGCGCTTACACTCTTTCCCTCTAATACAGCTGACAAATTCGGCATCGGACACTGACGGCTCTCAATCCTTGTACGGGCTTCCTTTCGTCTGTCCAAACGCTTTTTATCGCCTGTGACAGATATAAAGACATATCCCTGCTGGGCAACAGACAACTTCCTTATCTCCTGGTCATCAATAGAAAAAATAAGAAAGCCACATGAAGGATCGATATTTTCAGCAAGCCGGACATTGGCAATATGGTCTTTATGCTTGCCCAAATAATCTTCAAACTCCTGATTATCCCGCTGTATTTCAAAAGGATTCATAATACTTGCAGCAAGGACATCTCCACGTTCAAATTTTTTTGCAAAGTCTGAAAAACGCTCCATATTATTTGCCGATATGTCAAAACGGTAATCTCTGCCAATCTGCTCAAAGGATGTATACCTTAAAGCGCCATAATCTCTTGCCTCCCGCATGATCATGTCTCGTTCAATCACACCATATGCATCCCATATTTGAATATAAGTATCGTCCGAGAGCTTTTCCATTACAGCCTTTGTCTCAAGAGCAATCTTCTCCCGGTCAGTTGTATACTTCATCTGCCCTTTTGCCAAGAAAAAATAATAGTCGTCCACTTTTATTTTTTTTAATACTTTTTCGGCGGCATAATACTCTTGTCCCAAATTTTCCTCAACTTTAACCACCTGAATATAGAAGTCTCTTCCAGCAATCACAAACTGTTTAAACCGTTGGTCCTCGTCTGCACGCGTATGAACGCCTACCACGGCATACGTATACCCACCAGCTTTGTACAAAGTGCCTTCCTCGATATCGCTTTTCGGATTTGAAACATTCTTTAAATTAATGTTTCTCCGGACAGAGGGAAAAAAATCGTCAGACACATTAATTGAATAACTTAGATTTTTTTCCTCTGAATACTGTTTCAAAGAAACCTGTAATAATTTCTTTGAATGATTCATTACAGCTGCAAGATTTACTCGTCCTCTGCTAAGAATCCCGTCAACAATACTTTGATAATGCGCATTCACAGGCCTAATTGCAGCTACTTTACCGGAATCTGTCAAAGAAGCTGCTGCATAGCTATCCCCCATGGCTATAAGTCTGATTGCTTCACTATCTTTAAAATACAGCCTCTTTTCATCGCTAAGATTTGAAAGGATTTCAAATTCTATTATATCTTCATGTGTGCAATGTTTGAGATCATAATGGTCCATTCGTCATCTCTCCTTTTCTACACCAGGACAAACTGAATTTTTCTTTCTCTCAGATGCATAATGTCATCCGTAGTAAACTCCTCATCCCCAAGGTAATCTCTCATATCACCGCGCAATACAGACATTGTCAGAATAATATTATTGATGTCTAATAACCGCTTACTGCTCTTTGGCAGAATTTCACCATAATCAGAGTTCGGTGTTGCAATACGAATTGATCGATTCATCAGGTTCCTGATTGTGTACTCTCCCTTAGAGATTTCGATTTTAATTGTCTTTTCAGCTTTCTCCGAGAACGATGTGTCGCTTGTATGATAGTTGTACAGAAAATAATCCCCATCCATATTATCAATAATCTTAATGCTCACAGGCTCTTTTCTTTTTAACAGATCCAGCGATACCGGTTCTACTTCATATCCGCCTTCTTTGTTAAAAGCATCAATCTCGTCATTGACATTCCCAACAATCTTATCCACATTGAAATAGTCGGTAATGACAGCTGCTATAAAAGGGTCTCGCTCTTTTTCCCTGCCTGACTTGCAGAATGGACACTTGCAGTTCCGGATATCATCCAACTGAACCAGGAATGTACTCCCACAGTATTTGCATTTCGCCGTAAGATTCGCCGCCTGTCTAAGGGCCACATACCAATCGCGCATTTTGGGCCTGCTAAGCGGATTATGGCGTCCTGTCTCACCAAAATTGCGTTCAAATAATTTCTTGATATTATTTGTAAATGCATATTGGGGGGGCAGCCCGGTGCTGCATCTGTTTGAATCGTCATTTTCGTCGTAAATCCATGCCACCTCGCCCTTTGAAGCCAAGTCTGCATAATCTACATCCTCATCGTCCCATCCGCCGCCTTCTCCACCAGTCAGGAGTTCACCATAAAACGGCGAATTCATAGTCAAAATCTCATGTGCCAGAATCGCAAACGAATACTCATCTGCCTGAAGGGAGTTAAGCTCCCCTTTCATAATCTCAGGCGCACCATAACCGGGCGTTTGAATCTGCTTCTCGACATCGAATTTATAGCGCATATTGTCCGCATCAATCAGCCAAACCTCGCTCGAATCGAGATTTCCGGATGCAAAAATATTTTCCGGTGAAATATCCGCATAAACAGTTGAATGCGCATACAGCCGGGTAAATATTTCTGCCGTATTCATCAAAAGCTCATATCTGTGCCTTAACCCGCCCGTATTGTATAGAAAACGCCCCGGTTCTGTTGTTCCATCAAACGGCCTAATCCAATACTTAATCGGCTTCATATCTCTGAGAAGCTGCATGGTATATCCGCAGTAAGGCTTCCGTAGCAGGCTTACCGGTTTTGTAATGTGAATATCATCCGGAATGCCGAGAATTCTCACTTCATCCAGTTCCCTCTTAAACTTTTCATATTCTTTTTCATCAACTATGGGTTCCCCAGTGCTGGGATGAACCTTCATCTTTATAAGGATATTGGGATCCTTTGTCTTCCAGGTAATGCCCTGCCCGCCTCCGCCAAGGACCTCATCGAGGTAATGCTTATATCCGTTTTCGTCAATCACAAATTGAATATTTGATTCTTCCATTCCGCACCTCCTTATTTCCTTTCATAGCCGACTAATGTCCTGTCATCTCCGGCATTTACCGGATTCCAGTCTTTCAGCAGCCTGTAAATCATATTGTTTCGTTCACAAACATTATTTTTTTCAGCCAGGCGCTTCCAAAGCAGCTTCACAAATTCATCACGCCGGCTTTCAACCAAGGTTTCCGCAACACCATCTGTCATAAGGCAAAGCTTTACAGGCTTATTGCCTGCACAAAACGCAGCAAGGCTCCAATCCCCAAAACTCTTGATACTGTCCATGCCAGTCGTAAGATTAGCGAACTCATCTCCTTTGTTTTTTAACAATGCAAGCTCATCACCAATAGAATAAAATATACTGCCATCCCCCAGTTGTCCCAAATATAGGACATTCTCGTTGCTGAGAAAGGCGAAAAGACAAGTTGCTCCACATTCGTTCTTAGGATATGGAAATACATCCATTCCCCATAGCGAATGCAGCAGAGGAATAAGAAGCCGAATATCATCACAATGATATTCCTGCCAAAGCTGAACAGCACGGGAAACACTTCGGCAAACAGAATGCGAGCCGAAATCCGAATGCAGATGCGATCCCATACCATCTGACACTACGAGCAAAGTGCCAAATTGAAATTGCTTTACAAGATATGAATCCTGGTTTGGCAGCCCACTCTTTTCATGCAAGGCTCCCCTAACAGAAGAATATCCTATGACTTCATGCTTCATAGGCGCTTATCTCAGACTGTCAAAGTTGATATTTAAAATATCAGCGGTAAACAGATCCTGTGCCACCTGGTTAGGGTTCTTACTCTGGCTTCGCTGAATTGTGCATGAGGAGATAAAGCGGAAGAACTTGTGAATATCTGCTGCATCTTCTACATAGCAGACTTCCTTCTCCGGATGATCAAGAAACCTCTTCAGCATAGCCGTATCTGCATCTGCCCCAATTGCAAGACTCCATCTGTCGCACTTAGAGCTTCTTCCCGTGGTCGTGAACTTCGTAAGCTTATCTTCCCAATGATCGTCATTAGGCGCACCATCTGATACAAGAACTACAACCGGTCTGTAAGCATTCTTCGGAATCTTTGTCCTGTCCTCAATCATATCGTACGCCACATCAAACGCACGCCCCATATAGGTCATTCCGCTAGCAATCATATCCGTGTAATGAATGTCACGAGCCGGCATAAGCTCTGTATGAACCTTAACCTCAGAGCCAAATGTAACAATTGATACACAAATATCTGCCTGTACGATCTGTTCCTTCTGAAAACTTTCCAGCATCTCGCGTACAGAACTGTTAAGCTCGTCCATCTTAGCATCATACGACATAGAGCCGCTCACATCAAGCATCAAAATTACGGGAAGCATTCTGGGCTGCGGCATTACAAATCCATCAAATTCATTTTTGTTTTCCATCGTTTCATCCTCCAACTTTCGATTGATTGGTTGTGTTGATTTAAAGTTTCCAAACTCACACTGCTATTTCGACAAAATCCCTTGAAATTTTACCATTTTTTTGTTAATATTTCAATATTATCTGGATTTTTTCATTACTGGAACGTAACAGTTCAGCCTTCGGCTTGACTGTCACGCCTTATGCACACAAAATGCTCCAAAGTCGCATTTTGGTGCTTGTACAACTCGTAAAATCGCATACAGAGCGATTTTACTCGCGGAATATCATAAGGCTGAACTGTTACACTGGAACAGAGTGAGTAGCAACATTCTGAAAGCCTAAGAAATCATCACCTCCAAGCCGGCTTTTCAGCTTATACCCCTATCCTATCACAAGATAAGTTCCAGATTTTATAAAAAACCTACAAAATTCAGAAAGGTGAAAAAATGGCGAAAACAAAAAATACGCATGCCTTCCAAAGCGACATAAAACATTATGATAAAATCAGGGACATTTTGAGATATCTCTATATGTATGGCAGCTCCTCAAAAGAAGAACTTGTAGAAAAGAAGCTTTCCAAAAGCATAAGCTCTTTTTATGATACTAGACAGCGAATAGAGAATTATATTGACGGCGAATACCTTCAGGAACACAAATCCAAAGAAAAAGATTCCGGGAAAAAATATCGTTTTATGTATGACCCCTTTATCTGTCCCGTGAACTACTTGGCGGAAACTTATCAGAACTGTTCATATGTTATTGATGATTTTATCTTCTATTTCTGCCTTATGCAGGTTTTTACCGACCCTGACTATCAGCAAAAGCCATATGAGTATGTTTCCAAAAAATATAAAGAAATTGATGACTGCGATGACTACATAAACTATATGCAGGAATTTACCATAAATGAACTCATCACTACACTTCAGATCGTGTTTGATACAAATCAAAAATTACTTGAACAGTTAAATGGCATCGGCGGTGACATAGAAAACAGCGAGGTACTCTTTACGCTTCCCAAAGTTCGTGCCCGAATCATAGAATTAGCTGACATTGGCATACTTGTAAGTACATCAAAAGACACTTATCGCCTGTCCAGTGATATTTTTATGGACTTGAATGCAGATGAGCTTAAAGAGGTGCAGCTTATGGCCCAGTATTTTTATAATTGCTCATTTCTTACCATACCAGGTTATTACCTTTCCGCAACTGTAGGCGCATATGCACAGTCTAATTTTATCGAGGAAACCGACAGTTTCTTCAACAAGCAGGAAAATCCGGTATTTTTCTATAAGAATCATGGTCTTCAAAATGTAATTGATGATGATATTACATGGGCTGTTTTGAATGCAATACATAACGCCGACGTCATCCAGTATAAATACAGAAAGAAGAGCGGAAATTTGAAAGAATGCACCACATTGCCAATAAAGCTGGTGGTTGATTATCAATATGGCCGCCAGTATTTCTTCTGTTATGATTACGCGTACAAAAGCTTTAACATACAACGGTTATCTTCTGTTTCCGATGTTTCTGTAACGAAGAAAATTAAGCCGCCGCAGAAGTTTGAATTTGTTGAAGAAAAAAAAGTCAAAGATACGGATATTCATCAAATATATAATCATGTGTATTCCAAACATTTTGATTATGTTTGGAATATTGCAATGGAAGAAAATATATCAGATGTCTTAATCCATTTTCACTTTCCGGAAGAATGTTACGCGAAACAGTTAAGCAGGCTTAAATCAACCCGCCGTCATGGTACTATAACCGAATTAGGCAATGGCCATGTGGATTTCTCTGTTACAGTACAAAGCGAACTTGAACTGGTTCCATGGATTCGAGGATATGGCGCCTACGCCATTGTAGATCAGAATGCAAATCCTGATCTCGCAGCGAAAATAAAAAGCAATTGGGAGGAGGCAATGAAACAGTATGAAATTATTCAATAAATATAAAAACAAAAACTTTGCCTTCATCACCAACTACATTAACAGCTGCGTAAATGATGATTCTCTGGCATTGACAGAAGAGGATATCAAGGAGCAGCTCTCAGGCGCTTCCCAAAGGTCTTTTGAAGAATTTCTTCTTGCTTTGACTAATGCCTGTGATACCAGCGAGACTTATAATGCAGCTATTCTGTACTGCCAAAATGATGTCATGCTGCCACTACGCCAGATACCCATTCCCGTGCGGGCCTCCTTAGCCGAGAAAGCCTGGTTGTATTATATTCTGCAAAACAGCAAGTCAGATTTGTTTCTCGAAATGGAAACAAAGCAGAAACTCCTGTCTGCGTTGGAAAACGAAATTGACAGATATAGATATCCTATCAAAGCAAATTATATTGATATTCGGTCACTATCTCCCGATAATCAGTTGGTAATCACAGAAGAATTTTTGACAAATTTCAAAACCATAGTATCCGCCATCAAGCATCATCGGCGGCTGTTTGTAACAAACACAGCCTTTTCCGGCCAAGTTTACCAGGATCAGGAAATTTTCCCTTACAAATTAGAATACTCTGCACAATTTGATTCCTTTTCACTTTCCTGCTACCCATTAGACGCGAAACGTCCGGTAAAAATGAATTTAACCAATCTTTCCTCTGTAAAATTGGGAGATAAAATCGAAAAATACGATCAGTTTTTATTTGACTTTGAAAAGAAATTAAAAAATACAAAAGAAAAAGTTCCGGTTACGATTGAAATCAAAAATCAAGCAGACGCTTATGACAGATGTACTTATCTTTTTTCATCATACGATACATTTTGCTACGATAAAGGAGATGATACCCTCATCATGAATATCTACTACTACCGGTTCCAAAAGGACGAAATCATCCGCAACATTCTTTTTCTTGGACACTATGTGAAAGTAGTCTCTCCAAAGAACATTGTGGATGAAGTCATCTCAGAGATTACTGCTGCGTATAATGCGTATCGTTGAATCAGGCAACTGCTAAATCATAATACTCTACAAAATACGGCATCATGAAATTCAGGTACTTTGACAAGTTCATGAAAGCCGTATTGTTCTTTCTTCCATAAAGAATGGAATGAATCGGCGCACCTGACTTGCACATCTCATAGCAGGTCGTAGAATATTCTCTTGTAAAGAGGTATAATTCTTCGCCCGAATGAGTTCTCAGATAATAATCCAGCTTGTTATGCGCCTTCTTTGCTACAATTGTATTGTTGTTCTTTACTGCATATTTCTTTGCCATGCTTTGTTCCTCCGTCTTCTTAAGAATCTTGTGTGATTTCGTTGATAATTTAAGTTTACTTGATTGGGAAAATACGAATGTCTAAAAAACCTGGAAAAGATCGGCAGAACGAAAAACACCATCTTTGCCACAGGACTCTCCTGCTTCCATCACTACAGAAGTTACCGGACAGTTGTCAGATACCATCTGTCCCTTTTTTGTTACCTCGCCCCTTTATCTTTCTGCCTTGTCTGATGCGTCCTGCTTGCTTCTCTTTCTTTTACTATCTGTTCTTTCTGCTTGAGCCTGTCTCTGACGCTCTTAGCATCCACCACTTTGTCTCCGTAAATTTTTTCATACTCTGCCCAAGCCGTCTTATAGTCAAGATACTCGCTCTTGGTTGCATTGAATTCTATATAAAATACCTGAACAGAATCAAATTTATATTCCTTCACGATAGATGAAAGTCGCTTTTTCATATTGGAAATCTGATTGTCCATACTGTCAATCTCCTGCTGTAATTCCTTTCGTCTGCCACCCCTGAAAATGCCCGTACATTCAGATAATTCCTTTTTCAGCATATCCCGCTTTTTCTCACACTCGAAAATTGCTTTGTTCTGTTCTTTGAGCCTGTCGTCGATCTCTTTCAGGCGGGGATATTTTTCTGCAAGTATAGAAGGCTTTGGCTGTGGCGGTCTTTCTGTCCCGGACTGCTTTACTCCAACAGGAACAGATTTTTGTTCTGTCATCATCTGTTCAATAACAGATTTTTTGACTGATGCAGTGCTTTTCTGTTGTGGCTGTTCCATCTTATTCTGCGTTATCTCTTTCCGATAATGATTAAATGAAAACGGTATCTTCTTTTCCTGCCTGTGTATTGCCTTGTCTTTTTCATAGAAACGAATCTCCGTTTCTTCCGGCGTTTCCTTTTCGACATCAGCAGCTTTGCCGATAACTTTTTCCGCAAAATCCATTGCCTTCTGCATAACTTTTGCAATCAGGCACTCTAATAACAAAATCGCCGCCCTGACAATAGCCCTGAACAGCTCTGGCTTTTTACCGGTCTGCTCCACGGATTCTTTTACCCTGTCTGTAATCTCCGTTTTCTTTAACTCCAAAATCGCCGCTTCGGGTACGCCGCTTACAACCGCACGGTCAACTGTTCTGTTCCATTCCATGCGGATTTCATTATCTGCCTTTATTTCCGCCGCTTTCGGATTGTTTTTACCGATTTTCTTTGTCGCAAGGTATGGACCGTTTTTATCAAAGATGCTGAGCCTGTCTTTATCATCAATTACCATCTGGTTGATTAAATCCGTATAAAATACTTTTGCCTCATCCAGAAAAGACTCCTGCTTGAAGCGTCCGTCTTTTACAGTAAAAATCTTACGCTCATATACTTCGCCTTTTTTGATGA
>Ga0137308_101127_pt1 | contig 30183 bp, 27 predicted proteins | sample Inofrocosms_June_FD_97181 | JGI IMG/M metagenome (GOLD analysis project Ga0137308, IMG submission 97181) | Mouse cecal microbial communities from Vienna, Austria - N-Acetylneuraminic and N-Acetylglucosamine D2O microcosms_June | ecosystem: Host-associated > Mammals > Digestive system > Large...
TTGTTGACAATGTGCTCTGGATACTATATAATAGGTTTTGCGTCACGGGTGGGACGTATGGTTTTGATGTTGCGGGGTGTGGCTCAGCTTGGCTAGAGCGCCTGGTTTGGGACCAGGAGGTCGCAGGTTCGAATCCTGTCACCCCGACTTGACATGCGGGTGTAGTTCAATGGTAGAACACCAGCCTTCCAAGCTGGATACGTGGGTTCGATTCCCATCACCCGCTCTCTTACAGATATTGATAATGTAAGAAGGAAGCCTACACAGTGCATGGGGGCTGTTTCATTTATGAGTCTGTAGCTCAGCTGGATAGAGCAACGGCCTTCTAAGCCGTAGGTCGAGGGTTCGAATCCCCCCAGGCTCGTTATGGTGGGTATGGTGCAGTTGGTTAGCGCGTCGGATTGTGGTTCCGAATGTCGTGGGTTCGAGTCCCACTACCCACCCTCTTCTCGCAGGAAGAAGAAAGCATCAGAGAGACATGATGTTTATCCAAGTCTTTGATGGGCTATCGCCAAGCGGTAAGGCACAGGACTTTGACTCCTGCATTCGCTGGTTCGAATCCAGCTAGCCCAGTTTACCCGGATAATTCGGGTTTGGGAATTTCATAAGATTACGGGCGTGTAGCTCAGGTGGCAGAGCACTTGACTTTTAATCAAGTTGTCCGGGGTTCGAATCCCCGCACGCTCATTTGGTGACAATATCCTGGAATTGATTCCCGGATATTTTTTCATCCATAATAATATAGGATCTGATATAAGAGACATCAAGCAGCGGATCATTCGCAGTACAAATGATTCTGCAGGCTGTGATCTTAGATTCTATTTTTAGATCATGCGGATATGGCGGAATTGGCAGACGCGCCAGACTTAGGATCTGGTGTCTATGACGTGCAGGTTCAAGTCCTGTTATCCGCATTGAGCTGAAAACACCGGAGGTCCTGTTTATAAGGTTTTCCGGTGTTTTTCTATTTGTAAAATCAGAAAAAAGGGGCAGAAAAGTGGCAAACTTTTCATGCCCCGAAGTGTCGATATTCTCTTTAGATTTTCCAAACAAAACCATGCAATATCCATGCCCAAACCGCATACACTGATCATATATATAAATCCGCGGAGGCAATGAACCATGCAGCAGATCGCAGTCATTCTCATTTTGACGGGCATATCGTTTCTGATCGGACTTGCCGTAGGCTTTTGCTGCGGCAGGAGCGAAAACTGAATCCCGCAATATGGATCAGCGAACTTCAAAATCAATCCTTATTTCAGAAAGCATTGCTGATATTTCGCCTGATCCTCCTCCAGTTCCATAATCATATAGCTGCCTTTCCGCCCTTCCTGGCGCGGAAAGGACAGGCTCCCCGGATTCAGCACCGTGATGTCCGGATTCTGTTCCAGATAAGGCCGATGGGTATGCCCGAACATGACAATATCCGCGCTCCTCGCTCTGCCTTCCTCTTTCACCTGCTGCGGATCCAGGGAAACGCAGTAAGTATGTCCATGGGTGATAAACACCTTTTTTTCCCCGATATAAAATTCATCCTCCTTCGGAAGTTCTGAAAAGAAGTCGTTATTTCCTCTGACAATGTGCTTTTCACACGCTACCACAGCGTTGATATACTCCTCTCCGCCTTCTACATCCCCCAGATGGATAAACATGTCTACCGCACCCGCACTCTCTAACGCGCGATCTAGGTTTCTGTGATAACCGTGTGTATCACTGACAATTAAGATCCTCATTCCTCTCCCTTCCCAAATCTTGCTTCTATAATCCTGTGCATGGCACGAAGGGCATTTCCCCGGTGGCTGAGTTCGTTTTTCTTATCCGGATCCATCTGCGCGGTTGTGCAGCCATATTCCGGCACGTAGAAAATGGGATCGTATCCGAAGCCATTTTCTCCAAGCATCTCTTTTGCGATCGTACCTTCGATCGTACCGCGGACTGTCTCCACACTTCCGTCCGGAAATGCAGCCGCCACCGCGCACACAAAGCGGGCAGTACGCTCTTCATCCGGTATCCCCTCCAGTTTGTCCAGCAAGATACAGTTCTTAACATCATAGGAAGTGTCCTCGCCCGCAAATCTTGCGGAGTAGATCCCCGGCGCCTTATCCAGATAGTCGATCTCCAGCCCCGAATCATCTGCAAGAACGATATCGTCGGGCAGAAGCCTTGAAATTGCCCTTGCCTTGATCTCTGCGTTTTCTTCAAAAGAAATACCGTCTTCCACGATGTCCGCCTCAACTCCCAACTCCTTCATGGAATAGACCGGCATTCCCAGATCTGATAAAATCATACGGATTTCTGCCATCTTATTTTCATTTCCCGTCGCAAATACGATTCTTCTCTCCATAATCCTACCTTCTTAGTTCCTCTTACGTCTTTCTTAAGTTTACTGATTTATAAATTCATATCCAATCCAGTAACAGTATAACATAAACCTGTGCTTTTTGCGATAAAAAAACGCAATCTTACTTTTATTTATTGGAATTTTTTCTTGGGAGGCTTCGGTCCCATAAACTGGTAAAAATAGGTCTTGATCATGCCGTTGTAGATCTTCCGGTTCTTATCTGCTTTCCTCCCAAAATAACGTTCCGCATCCTCATAGCCGGTGATCACATATGCGGACCAGTCAGACAGACGGCGGAAGCTTTCCCCAAAATCCCGGTAGATCTGCGGCAGAGACTGCCGGTCCTCCAGCCTTTCCCCATAAGGAGGGTTGGTAATGATAAATCCGTATTTTTTCGGATGACGGAGATCACTTACCGGACGCTGCTGCAGATGGATCAGATGATCCACTCCCGCGTCGATCGCATTCTGTCTGGCCGCCCGGATCACATCCCCGTCGGCGTCATAGCCCTGGATATCTGTTTCCACATCCGGGTTCTCCTGCTCCCTGGCCTCATCCGCAGTCTCCCGCCACAGCCTCCTCGGAATCAGCTCCGGCCAGTCCTCTGCCGTAAATTCCCGATTCAGACCCGGAGCGATATTTGCGGCGATCATTGCCGCCTCAATGGGAAATGTACCGCTTCCGCAAAACGGGTCTACAAGGATCCTGTCCTTTTTCCAGGGTGACAGCAAAATCAGCGCAGCCGCCAGAGTCTCTGTAATGGGAGCTTTGCTGGAAAGCTGGCGGTACCCCCGCTTATGTAATGATACTCCGGATGTATCGATACCAATCGTTGCGATATCTTTCATGAAAAAGACACGGATCGGGTAGGACGCGCCGTCCTCCGGAAACCGTTCCTTGTGATAGCAGGTTTTCATCCGCTCTACCATCGCTTTTTTCATAATAGACTGTATATCAGAAGGACTGAACAGCGCGCTCTTTACTGACGCGGCCTTAGTTACCCAGAACCGGCCGTTTGCAGGGATATAGTTTTCCCATGGAATCTGCTTTGTTTTTTCAAAAAGCTCGTCAAATGTAACTGCCTGAAATTCCCCGGCCTTTAACAGAATCCTCTCTGCCGTTCTTAGAAATATGTTGGCCCTGCAGACTGCCTTCATATCCCCCTGAAAGGTTACCCGGCCGTCTTCCACCTTGATAATCTCGTATCCCAGATCCAGAATCTCTCTTTTCAGCACCGATTCCAAACCAAAGTGACAGGGAGCAATCAATTCTACCCTTTCCATGAATACCTCCTTCAAATCAAATAATCCTGGTTCATACAAGGCAATGCGTTAACCGCATCGTCCTGCTCGGACATTTATTATCTTACTATAAATCAGGGGCGTAGTAAAGCTGAATTTACTACGCCCCTGATCTATACTCGCAGCCGATCAAATCAGTCGTGAGTATCACGTCTCTGCTGCTACTGCATGCTGACTAGTAGTTGTTCTTCTCGTCGTATGCGTTCTTGTTCTGGCTGTTGCTCTGGTGACAGTTCTTATTCTGTGCGTTAGAGCTGTTCTTGTTCTGTACATTCTTGTTAGAAGAGTTCTTGTTGCTCTCATCTGCGTAAGATGAATATGAGCTGTTGCTGTTTGAATTTGAGTTGTTAGTATTCTTTGCCATGAGTAAATTCCTCCTGAAATTTATTTAGTACACTCCTATTCTCTCTCCATTTTGATTTTTTATGCATCAAATTCCAGCTCATTTTCGATTTTAGCCCATTTTAAGCCATTTTCTTTTAATTTTTATAAAGAATTTTTCATTTTTGCTTGCATTTTCCAATTTCATATATTATACTAAGATTTGTAGAAAGTATACTTTCTACAACCCCTTATTAATTATTTATACTCCCCTCAAAAGACCGATGGCTCCCCCATCGGTCTTTTACTGATTTACAGGATACACCCTGACCAGACGCGTCCTGTAACTTTACTGTTCTCTGTGCTTCACGATCGCCGGCCTCCGAATATGCGGACCACGATCATTACAATGAGGATCGGCACCAGTATAGGGGCCAGAAGAGCGACAACTCCCCTGACAATGGCAACGACCAGAAGAATGACCATGACCACAAACAGGATCAAAAGAATTCTGTGTATCCAGGTGTTCAGAGCAAACATATGCGTCCCCTTGCGATCCTGCTGAGAGCCGCGATCCTCATAAGAGGAAGCGCCTCTGTCACTTCCTGCCTCATGTACGGTCTCCCAGTCCGTCCCGTCACTGGCATCGGTGATCGTCCGTGCCAGGATCCAGGGATCGCCAAGCATGTCCACCACTTCCTGCTCGCTTTTTCCTTTTGCCGTCTCTTCTATAATATATCGGTCATAATAGTCCATATTCTCCTGCACCGCGCTGCTGCTCAGATTGCCCTGCAATGCTTTTTTCAGCTGTGCAAGAAATTCACTCTTCGTCATATTGTTCCCTCCTCAGTCCTGAAACCTGAAAGCCTTCCAAGATGTTCTCTCATATCTCACTGTCCTGAAAACGTATCTCCAAAAAAACTTCGCTTTTAGGATAGCACAATCTTCCACACTTTCCAAGTGCCATCCGCATAAATTTTTCCTGCCTTTTCTTACATTTTTCTAAATCCTTTGCTGAGTTCCCTGAAAATTCCAGCCTGCTCATCCATTCGCGAAATCCGTACTACCGCACTTTTGCGTCTGCTAACACAGTTCACAGATTGTTCATTTATCATTTAAAAAACCTTCACTTTATCATCACGTTTTCTTCATTTCTCACGGATATACTAAAAATATCAAATGAAGAATGCATTTGATACCTAAAGCAGACGTCAGAAGATTACTTGAATAAACTTTTTCATAATACATGCCGGGGATTGAGAGATCAGTCACCCGGCATCCTCCCTTTTTAGAGCAATTTCCTCCTGCCGGGCAGGGCAAAAAAAGCAATTTCCGATGTACAGAACATCTGCCGCCTACAGCTTTTCTGCATATGATGGTATAAAAAAGGCCGTCTCTAAGACAGCCTTATATATCATCCAGACATGCCTGGATCGCCTCATTCAGTGAAAGCATCTTGTCATCCAGCTCCGCAACCATCTGGGCGCACTCCCGAAGATCCCTGCTGATATACTCTGGTGCGTTTCCTTCGAATTTATAGTAAATCTTATGCTCAAGACTTGCCCAGAAATCCATTGCTATTGTTCTGATCTGAATCTCAACCTTTGTATCCACAACGCTGTCGGAAAGAAAAATTGGCACAGACACAAGCATGTGATAGCTCTTATATCCGCTTTCCTTCGGATTCTTGATATAATCCTTGATCGACAGTACCTTCAGATCACTCTGATTTCCGATCATCTCAGCCAGCTGGTATATATCCGAGGTGAAAGAACAGATCAGACGGACTCCCGCGATATCGTTGATATATTTTACCATATTTACAATGGAAGTCTCCCGGCCGTAACGCTTCAGCTTCTTTACAATGCTCTCCGGTGTTTTGATTCTTGTTTTAATATGCTCGATTGGATTGTATTTATGTACGTGCTGAAATTCATCGTTCAAGATCTCAAGCTTGGTCCCAACTTCCTTCAGGGCTGCGTTATACAGAAAAATCACTGTCTTCCAGCTGTCTACGTCCTCATAATTCCTGATTGCATCCTGCATCTGTTGTTCTCCCCTCAATTGATCACCTCCTTACTCAAGTATCCTTTACTGTTCACGGCGCCCTGCACTCTGCCGCAGGACATCCGCCCAGTAAAGCAGCGGTTTCGGGCATACAGCCCCCCGCTTTTTTACAGTCCTAAATGTTATCATATCACGTACAGCCCATCTATTCAACCGAATTCTCTGTTTATTCAAAATACATGCATATTTATGTATATTGATCATTATAATGAACAACTGACGCAGTTCTCATCCACATAAAAATCACCAGGCAGTTTTGTGATAAATGATCTGCACAAAAAAATCTGGTGATTTTTATACAATATACCTTATATAATGGCCGTATGTCCATAATGGGATGCCCTTGGGGATACCTTGTGAAACGGCCGCATGGCCATGATGGGATGCCCCTCTGGGTATACGTTTGTAAAACGGTTACAGGTCCAACCCCATGTCCCCATAGCGGATCCAGTTCTTCTTACGCATAAATTCTGAAATCACCCAGGTCAGCACTGCCGGAAGGAGGATCTGGATCACCAGGATCTTCACCAGGACTATGGTGGCTGATTCTGTCTGGGTCATGACCTGCCATGTCATGATCTGTCCTACCAGACCGGCAGTCCCCATGCCGGAACCTGTGGCATTGCTTGTCATATGTAGCAGCATGGTTCCGACCGGTCCCAGAATTGCACTGGAAAGAATTGCCGGAAGCCAGATCAAGGGTCTGCGTACGATATTAGGCACCTGCAGCATGGAGGTTCCGATCCCCTGGGCCAGCAGCCCTCCGAATTTATTTTCCCGGAAGCTGGCCACGGCAAACCCCACCATATTGCAGCAGCATCCGATCGTAGCTGCTCCGGCCGCAAGCCCGGACAGGTTCAGGATGATGCCCAGCGCCGCCGAACTGATCGGAAGGGTCAGGATCATTCCCATCAGGACGGAAACTACGATTCCCATGAGGAACGGCTGCTGCTCTGTCCCCCAGTTGATCAGCGATCCCAGCCAGGCCATAAACTTTGATATGGGCGGACCCACAAAGATCCCCACCAGCGTTCCCGCGCCGATACATCCCAAAGGTGTCAGGATGATGTCCAGCTTTGTCTTCCCACTGATCAAGATTCCGATCTCGATTGCGATATAGGCCGCCACAAATGCCCCCAGCGGTTCTCCTGGCCCTGCAAATACCATGGTGCCGCCGTCCTGCATCACCTCGCCTGAGAGCAGCTTGCCGGCAAAGGCGCCGATCATCCCCACCGTAGCGGCTGACACGACCACCAGCTGATCCGCCTGAAATTTTCTTGCAACCCCCACGCCGATCCCGGCTCCTGTCATGGCTGCCGCCATCTTCCCGGCCAGATAGATCAAATTGCCCGTGTCTCCTCCTACGAACAGGCCGATCTGCTGGATGATTGTCCCAATGATCAATGTGGCGAATAGCCCTTGAGCCATTCCGCCAAGTCCGTCTACAAAAATTCTGTCCAATGCACTTTTCATCTTTTCTTCCCCCATAACAGGTTACTTTCCGTCTTTATGTCATATTACCTTTTACATTGTAAAATAGCATATCACGATTTTTCTCTTTTGTCATTAAATTTCCTCTCTTTTCTTTTCCCCTGTCTGATGATATACTGGATTTGGTATTTACTCTAGGAACTTTAAGAAAATAACTGATACATCCTGACTTATCCGTATCACTTATTTTTCTGCAGTTCCTTACTGAAAATAAGGAGAGTTTTCGATATGTTCCGTTTATGGGGAAAAGAATGGAAGGATAACCGCATGGTCCGCGACACGGTGATCTGTGATGAGAGCGATGACACACGTACACATAAGATTTTCAACGCACTGGATGCCATCTGCTATGAATTTGACCTGAGCAAGCCTATTTGGCTGGATGCCACGGTCGCAGAATTTAAGCGTCACAGCAAGGCACGGTTTTACCAGGATAATTTTGTGGATTCCATTGATTTTGACTATCTTGAAATCCAGGTAATCGAAGAATAGCTATGTAAAAATCATACAGGCAGAAATCATCTGCATGCTGAATACCGCGTCATGAAAGAGACAGCGTCCGTCCCGGTTCCGCTGTCTCTTTGCTTTTCTTTTCTGTTTTTCTACAGCTTCTTATTCATTCCGGATCGCTGCCAGCGGACTCAAGCGCATGGCGCGCAGTGCCGGAAAGTAGCCGGCTACCATACCCACCAGCACGGCAAATCCCATGGATGCGGCCACCAGCCACACCGGTATGTAGGATATATCGCTGTCCAATCCCATAGCCCCGCCGTGGGCAGTAACCACATTGATCGCAAAGGACAGCAGAAAGCTCAGGATATTGCCTGCCAGACCTCCGATAAAGCCGATAAACGCGGCTTCCAGGAGGAACATCTGCTTGATATTGCGCAGGCTGCAGCCCAGCACCTTGATGACTCCGATTTCCTTCGTCCTCTCATAGATGGACATCATCATCGTGTTGGCAATTCCGATGGCCGCTACGAACAGCGACACAGCGCCGATTCCGCCCAGCACCGCCTCGATCATGGCAAACTCCTGCTGTGCGCTTTTCAGGTATTCCGCATTGGTGCTGGTCCTGTAGCCCATCCCCTGGATGGTTGCGGCCAGATCCTCTACGTGATCGATATCATCCGCCTGCACCATGGCATTGGTATAGGCGAAGAACTTATAAGGCTTTCCCGTCTGTGTCTTAGGCTGTCCGGGAATGGCTCTTCCCCTGTATTCCTTCTGCAGAAAGTTTTTTAATGTCCAGATATCACAGTATACGTTATAGGAACCATTCTTGTAGGTCTCGATTCCTCCGGACATCATTCCGCTGGCCTGAACCACATACTTTTTCGGCGCTTTCACCGGCGCGGAATTCCCCTCCGAACCAAATGTCCCGGAATTAGTACCTGACTGCGCGTTAAAATAGTCCTCCTGGCTCAAAACCAGGAACACTGGGTCCTTCATAAAATCAATATCCGGAAGCTGCTGCGTCTCCCAATATCCTTTGTTGGAACCCTTTTCATAAAAATCCATGGGAACCATATTTCCAATGACCAGTTCCAGGCTTGCAGAATTGGTTTCCGGCATACGGCTGCCCTCCACAAGCTCCATATTCTGCCTCTCCAGTTCATCCGGAGTCATGCCTACCAACTGGATATAGCCATAGTAATTTCCGCTCAGGATGACAGAGCTCATGGTAAGAGACGGAGTCACGCTTTTCACATGCTCCAGCTGTTCTATCTCCGTAATGGCATCATCGGTGACATATTTCGTCGCTTCGCCCTCCTCCGAGCCATTTGAAAAATAGTACATACCGCCGCCCGCATCCTGTCCGGTCACCGTAATGGCCGTCATGCCTCCCGCCTGCTCGATCTGCTTGTACATGGACTGCTGCATCCCAAGCCCGAGGGAGATCATGACTACGATCGAAGCTGTACCGATCACCACACCCAGGATTGTCAGAAAGGTCCTGAGCTTTCTTTTTTTGAGGTTTCCGCTACTCATCCTCAGTAAATCGATCCACCTCATCCACTAAATCCTCCTCTTCTGCCTGTGCCCGTTTTTTCTTCCTTCTGCGGGTCAGAACCACGGCCAGAACAATCACCAGAATGACCGCCGCCGCAATGACAACCGGAATGACCGGAAATCCCTTCGCTTCCTCCGGCATCTCCCCCATCATCTCCATATCCCCCATATCCATTTCCATAGGAGCCGTCACCTGGATCTCGAATTCCTCCTCTCTGGAGGAGGGGTTCCCGGATTCGTCTTCATAGGTTACGACCATTTTACACTTTGTCCCGGGCATGATCTCGGATTCTCCGGTCAGCATCCCGTCAATGGTTCCTGTGGCGCCGGAATCCAGATTGCCCACAAATACTTCCTTGGCACTGATGCCGTCGCCCATGAACTTCACCTTTACATTGTAAAGCTTCACACGGCCGGTATTGTACAGGCTGCACATCAGATTTGCCTCCTGTCCCACCTCGATGCTGGCCGGCGACAGCTCGATCTCGCTGAATTCAAACCTGGCCGCCTGGTAGATGGGGATTGCCAGGCTGGAGCTTCCCTCGTACTGAGACGCATTAGAATCCTCGTAGAGCATGGACATATTGATGCTGTATGGCTTCTGCACCAGATCCGCCCTGGCATTCAGGTCAATGGCAACATCCCTCGTCTCCCCTGCCGGAATCTGGTCCAGATAAATGGAGCTGGCCCCGGATGAGGGCAAAAACGCCGGTGCTTCCGCAGCCGCTTCTGTCCCTGCGGAAGGCGCCTGAAAATCAAAGAGCATATTGGAAACTGCCGTTGTTGTAGATGTATTTTTCACGTGGACGATGAGCCGGAAATTGCTTCCCGCGTTCACGGCTCCCGGCTCGGTGTTGAATCCGGTCACAATGACCCGCGGAACCCCTTTCCTTTCATCAGAACCGCCTCCGCCTCCAACTGCCGAGATATCGCCGTTATATACGCCGCCTTCCCCCATGTCTCCCTGGTCCGGCTCCTCCGGCTGCCCGTCGGAGGGCTGATCCCCCGGCTGCTCGACTGACGGCGGGTTGATAATGATAGGAGGGTAGGGCGGATATCCCGGATCCTCCGGCTCGTTTCCTTTTGTCCCAGCGGTTTTTACATAGACAGACTTCTCGCATTCATATTCCTTTTTTCCATCGTCATAGGAAATGCGGAACACCAGCTTATAGGATTTGGTCTCCACGTCTTCGCGGACCTTCAGATCAGACCAGATAGCCTCTGTCGATTTTCCGGCCTGGATTTCTTTCAGCTCCTGTTCATAATTCATGCTGTCGATCTCAAAAGGCCATTCCTCCGCAGCATTAATGACGGGAGTGATCACTACGTTCTGCGCGCTGGAAACACCGCTGTTTTTTACGGTGACCGTCAGCTTATCCACCTTCTGCCCTGCCTGATATTGGGGGGTTGCCTGTCCGTTTCCTACGGAAATGCGGATCGTAGACAGGGAATTTCCGGAATCCGCGTCTGGCGGATCTGCTGTACCAGACACATTAGTCGGATTACCGTCCGGATCCGCCGTCCCTGTCGTCGCCGACATAATTCCCATACCCGAAACTCCTGCCGCGGCAGCCCATGTATGTGCCGCATCGTATCCTGCCTGACTATGTATCACCGGCACACAGGAAACCGCCAGCGACAGGCCCAGAAAAATTCCTGTCCATTGCTTCCATTTTTTCATGAATCCTGTTCCTCTCTTTCCATTTTCTACAGTTCCTTACTCTATAAACCTTCCTCGCCGCCGTCCAAACCATGCCTTCCTACACTCTCCAGATTGGACGAATTTTCCTTTTGGCGGTTATCCTCAATCCTAACGATTTCGCCGTCTATGATATGAAAAATCCGGTCGGCATAAGTCGCCAGATGGTTATCATGCGTTACCATAACCAGTGTCTTTTTCTGTTCTCGTACTACCTTCTGCATCAGATGCATCACCTCTTCTGATGTGTGGGAATCCAGATTGCCGGTCGGCTCATCCGCAAAGATGATCTTCGGGTTCACTACCAGAGCCCTTGCCACACCGACTCTCTGCTGCTGACCGCCGGACATCTGATTCGGCATATGCTTTTTGTGCTTCCTCAGATTCACCAGATCCAGCATCTTGTCCGCTTTCCTGAGGCGGCTTCCTTTTGCCTCTCCCCGGAAGCTTAAGGGCAGAGCTACATTTTCCAGGGCGTTCATGGTTCCGATCAGATGAAATGACTGGAAAATGAAGCCCACATTCTCCCGACGGAACTTTACAAGGCCATCCTCATTCAGGTTTTCCATATGCTGTCCGCTGACAATGACTTCCCCCTTTGTCGGCTTCTCCAGGCCTGCCAGCATGTTCAGAAGTGTAGATTTTCCAGAACCGGAGGTCCCGACAATCGCGCAGAACTCTCCCGGGTAAACCTCAAAGCTTACGCCGTTCAGCGCACGCACAACAGAATTACCCACCCGGTACAATTTATACAGATTCTTTACCTCAATTACCTTGTCCACTTTCCCCCTCCTTTCCTCTGCGTATTCTTAAAATTACAAACTATGTTTTTATTATATAACGAAAAACGTATTATCTCTACAAAATATTCTTAAGATTTCTTAAAGATTGAAAAAAAGCGTGCGTTTTGACGCACACTTTTTCATGCTTACTTATGGATCACGATTACTCATTTAATATAGAAGAAACTCCATCTGATCTTAATGGAAGAAATGATCTCCGATCTGAATTCCAAAGTTTCCGCATCCGAAGTAGAGACAATCTCCGATCGGATTGCTGCCTGCCAGCGCGTCCGCTGCTGCCTGCATAGCCGTATCTGTATAGCCGCCGCTGGCAAGAACGGTATCCAGCCATCCGCTCATCGCAGGCCCGAACTGTCCGGACTGATAGATCACCTCTGCAATGCTGTTTGGATATACAGCACTGCGCACCCGGTTCAGGATCACGGCTCCTACCGCCACCTGGCCCTCATAAGGCTGGTTGCCGGCTTCACAGAAGATGATGGCTGCAAGAAGTGTCTGATCGCTGGCAGACGCGCTGTAGGCTGCCGTCTGCTGTACTGCTGCCTGCTCTGCCGCTGCCTGCTGAGCCGCTGCCTGTTCCATCGCTGCCTGTTCCGCTGCTGCCTGCTCCTCTGCAGCGATCCTCTCGGCTTCTTCCCTTGCCTTTCTGGCCTCCTCAGCTGCTCTTCTTTCCCGTTCCTCTTCTTCCTTCCGCTTCATTTCCTGGTAGCGCTCTTCTGCCTCCATTGCTGCTTTTTTCAGATCCAGCAGCGCCTCCTCGGGCGCATCTGTAAATCCATAGGGCTGTGCAAGCTTGTACTCTCCCAGGAGCTTCATCTGTTCCATATTCATCATACGGTCTGCTGCTTCACTCTCAAATTCAGATGACATCACCAGACCGGTCGTAGCCGCCATAAGTAACGCAATGATTTTTTTATTTTGTATCATATACTCCAACCTCCTATTTTTTGCAAAATTGTAAATATTTTCTTATAAATTATATGTATATTTTTTCGAATTTATTACAATTATTACAAAAATATTACGTCGGCCATTCTAATACAAAAAAATCACTTTGTCAACTTATTTTAAAAAAAACTTGTAAAATACCAATCATTCCCTCATAATCAGCCCGGTCTGCTTCTGTGATCCGTTCCATACCGCATTCTTTCAGACATGCGGTCATCTTGGGACCAATGCTGAATGCCCGGCACTGCTTCCATTCGTTTCCCGCAGCTTCCAGCAGGCGCCTTGCAGAGGATGCGCAGGTAAACAAGATTCCGTCGTACTCCTCCGGTTTTGGCAGCTTTTCCAGATCAGGCTTCACTGCCTGGTTCTCATAAACTTCAATTTCTTCGAACCGGCAACAGTCTTCCAGTGCCGCTTTCAAATGTCTGTCTGCGTTTCCGGCTTTCAGATACCAGACCCGATCCTGGGGAGAAATCTGCTTTTTCAGCGCATCCGCCAGCGCGTCACTGTGAAATTCATCCGGGATCAGATCCGCGTAAAGCCCATGACCCTCCAGCATTTTTGCGGTCCTTCCGCCGATGGCCGCAATCCTGCACCCGGCCAGGCAGCGTATGTCCAGCCTGCTTTTTTCAAGACCTTCAAAAAATGCTTCTACCCCGTTTTGGCTTGTAAAGATCAGCCAGTCCGCCTGCTTCATTTCCCCTGCGGAAAATATCCGTTCCGCGCGCACGATCCTTCCCACCTGAATCTCATCCGCCGCCGCGCCCTGCTGCCGCAAAAGCGCTTTCAATTCGGTGGATTTTTCCCCGATTTTCGGAATCAAAAAGCGTTTTCCGAACAAAGGACGATTCTCATAAAAGTTCAGGCTGGTCCGGAGAGAAACCACCTTCCCCACCACAATGACCGCCGGAGAAACCAGTCCGGCCTCTCTGACCGTTTCCCCAATATGAGCCAGATCCGCCGTACAGGTTCTCTGTTCGGGAGTGGCGGCGCAGGAGATCACTGCTGCCTCCGTATCCGGAGACATGCCGGCCTCCATCAGCCCGAACGCAATCTCTTCTACCTTACGCAGTCCCATGAGGAAGACACAGGTTTCTTTTCCTTTTGCCATTGCTTCAAAGTCAATCTCCGCCAGCCCGTCCCTGCTGTTGTGGGCCGTCACTACGTGAAAGCCCTGTGCTTTTCCCCGGTGGGTAACGGGAATCCCGGCATAGGCCAGTCCCCCAATGGCGGAGCTGATTCCCGGGATCACCTGAAAGTAGACTCCTTTTTCCGCCAGGAACAGTCCTTCCTCGCCGCCTCGTCCAAACACATACACATCCCCGCCCTTCAAGCGGACTGTTTTTTCATACCGCATACTTTTTTCCGCCAGAAGCTGATTGATCTCCTCCTGCTCCATCGTATGGCGGTGATCCGCCTTTCCCACATAGATCAGCTCACAGCCCGGCTTTGCCTCGTCCAAAAGCTCCGGGGAGGACAATCTGTCATAGATAATGCAGTCTGCCTCCCGAAGCGCCTGCAGCCCCTTCACCGTGATCAGCCCCGGATCTCCAGGACCGCCGCCCACCAGTGATACGGTTCCTGCCATCTGGCGGCGGATCTGAGCAGCTGCTTCTTTTGCAAGCCGCTCCGGAACAGTTCCCCGGACTGCCGCATAAGCCAGCCTGCTCCCCGTCTCATTTCCAAACATGGCATCCAACTGATAGAGTCCGTCCGCTCCTTTCCTGCATACAGCTCCCACCGGAACATGACAGTCCCCGCCGATTTCACGCAAAAATCCCCTTTCCGCAGCAGCCGCCTGTTCCGTCTCTTCATCACTGAGCGCATCCAAAAGCTTCAAAAGCTCCGTCTCCCCCTCCCGGATCTCCAGAGCCAGAATTCCCTGGGCAGGGGCGGGGATCATCTCCTCCGGCTCCAGATACAGGGTGATCCGCTCCTCCATTCCCAGACGCCGGAGGCCTGCTGCCGCCAAAATGATGCCGTCCAGCTTTTCTTCTTCCATTTTGCGGAGTCTGGTGTCCACATTTCCGCGGATATTCACGACACGCAGATCCGGGCGCAGACGCTTGATCTGAAATTCCCTGCGTCTGCTGCCGGTCCCGATGACGGCCCCCTTCGGCAGGTCCTCCAGCCGTTCTTTTTCCCGAAGGATCAGTGCGTCCCTGGGGTCCTCCCGCTTCCATGCCTTTGCAAACAGAAGTCCGGGCGCGGGATGGGAGGGCATATCCTTCATGCTGTGCACACCGATCTGTACCTCGCCGGACCATATTTTTTCCTCAATTTCTTTGACAAATACGCCTTTATCGCCGATCTCATGAAGGGGCTTGTCCAAAACCAGATCCCCCTTCGTTTTGATGATCTGGAGCTCAAATTCTTCCTCCGGATATGCCTGCGCAAGCCTGTCCCGCACATATTCCGCCTGTGCCAGTGCCAGCTTCGAGCCTCGTGTGCCGATTGTATACTTCATACATACCTCATCTCTTTCTACTGTTAAAATAAGGGACTGTCCCAGGGACAGCCCGCAAATTACAGGCTGCTTTCCAGCGCAGTCGTTTTTTCTGTTAAGATCAGATCTGAAAAAGCTGTCGGATCAACCGCTGATACTCTTCCTGCTCTTCCTCCGTATCCAGGCGTTTCAGCTCCCGGATCGGCTCCCGCAGAAGCCGCTGCAAAGAGGCATTGAGTACCTTTTTCAGCAATTTTTTCTCCCGTTCTCCAAGTTCCATCTTCCGGTTCAGATATGTATAGCTGTCCTCTACGATCTCCCCGCATCGCTGCTGCAGCGACTCAATGGTAGAGTCCATCCGGCTCTGCAACAACCAGCCCATTGTTTCCTGCAGCGCTTCTCTGATCATTTCCCGGCTTTTCTCTGCCAGAGCTTCCCTTTCCCTCCGGTGGCTGGCCGCAATCTCCTGCAGTGTGTCCAGGTTGATCAGCGTGACCCGCGGTTCCTCTGCAAATGCGGTATCCACATCCCTGGGCGCTGCCAGATCCAGCATGGTCAGGCGCCTTTTCGGTACAAAATCCTCCCGGCGTAGGACCAGATGTGGGGACGCTGTAGCTGATACTACAATATCACATTTTTTCAGAACTTCATATCTTTCCTCATAAGAAATGATTTCTATTTCAGGAAATTCCTCCCGCAGCCGTCTGGCATGCGCGTCTGTCCTGCTGCATGCAGATATGCGGACTGCCTGATATTCAAAAAGATATTTCAAAGCCAGCACAGCCGTTTTTCCGCTGCCGATCACAAGGATCCGTTTCCCGGCGATCCCGCAGGCTTCTTCCAGCTTCCGGATGCCGATATAGCTGACGGACAGCGGTTTTTCGCTGATCTTCAATCCAGTTTTGATCCGCTTGGCACAGGCAACGGCATCCCGGACAACCTTGTTTAATTCCTTGCCCCCGTATCCCATAGTCCTGGCGTAATCCAGAGCATCCTTCACCTGGCCCAGAATCTGGTCCTCTCCCAGAACAAGAGATTCCAGTCCCGCCGCAATCCGGAACAGGTAGACAAAAGCCGCCTCCCCCGAGAGCGTGACCAGATACGCCTTCACCTCCACAGCCGGAAACATTTCCTCGTAGATCTGACACAGCGCTTCACATTGTCTTTCTTCTATATAAAAATAAAAAACCTCGCTCCGATTGCAGGTGGACAGCACCATGCACTGCTGGATTCCCGCAGCTTCGGCCTTTCGGAAAAAATCCAGCTTCATCGCATCCGTAAACGCGGTTTTATCGCGGATATCAAGGCTCGCGTTTTTATAATTGATTCCCAAAAATCCAAATTGCATCCCGCTGTCTCTCCTTCTATCTGAAAAAACTTCCTCCGTCTGTTTTTCGCGTCACATGTAAGGAAATGCATGAAAAAAACTTATGCCTCTCAACTTGTCTGCACAAGTTATTTTCCTACAGTTCCTAATACAGTTGAGACGGGTCTATATCATTCTGCGCAGGCAGTCCCGGATGACCCGGCAGGTGGTTTCGATATCCTCCCCGGTATGGGCATCCGATACAAACATCGCCTCAAACTGGGAGGGCGCCGTATAAATCCCATGATCCAGCAGATATCCGAAATATTCTGCATACCATGCGGTATCCGAAGATACAGCGCTCTCATAATCCGTCACCTGCTCCGGAGTAAAAAAGATGCTCAAAAGGGAGCCGATCCGGTTGACGCATACGGCCTCCCCGGCAGCTTCCCTGACTGACTCGGCGATCCGTACTGCCTTTTCCTCCAGCCTTTGGTAGATACCGGGATCTTCTCTGAGAATCCGGAGGGTTTCCAGCCCTGCTGCCGTCGCAATGGGGTTTCCTGACAGGGTTCCCGCCTGGTACACCGGCCCCAGCGGTGAGATCATTTCCATGATCCCGCGCTTCCCTCCGTAGACACCGATGGGCATTCCGCCTCCCACGATTTTGCCGAGAGTCGTCAGATCTGGCGTCACATGAAAATACTCCTGGGCGCCGCCAAGCGCCAGCCGGAAGCCTGTGATCACTTCATCAAAGATCAAAAGCGCGCCGTTTTGTTTCGTAATTTCCCGCAAAAATTCCAGAAAGCCGCGAGCTGGGGGCACCACTCCCATATTGGCCGCAACCGGCTCCACCACCACGGCGGCAATCTCTTCCGGATTGGCCTGGAACAGCGCTTCCACCGAAGCCGGATCATTGTACAGGGCCACCAGGGTATTTTTTGTATAATCCGCGGGAACTCCGGCGCTGTCCGGCACTGAGGTGGTCAATGCGGCGGAACCAGCCTTGACCAGAAGCCCGTCCGAATGCCCATGATAGCAGCCCTTAAATTTGACGATCTTGTCCCGTTGCGTATACCCCCTCGCTACCCGGATCGCGCTCATCACCGCCTCCGTGCCGGAGCTGACCAGACGACTCACCTCCATGGACGGGATCAGCTCCGCAAGCAATTCCGCCATCTGCACCTCTTGTTCCGTAGGCGCGCCGTAGGTCAGCCCGTATCCGCACGCCTCCCGGACCTTTTCGATCACTCGTGGATGGGCATGTCCCAGGATTCCCGGTCCCCAGGAGCAGACATAATCGATCATCTCATTTCCATCCACATCCACGATCCTGCTTCCATGGGCGGACGCTATAAACCGGGGTGTCCGTCCTACGGAGCCAAAAGCGCGCACCGGACTGTTCACTCCCCCCGGAATATGGCGTTTTGCCGCTTCAAACAGCTCTCTTGATCTTGTATCCATTTCTATTCTCCTTCCCGAATCCACCTTGCGGCATCCAGAGCATGATACGTAATGATCATCTTTGCCCCGGCGCGCTTTAAGCCCACCAAAATCTCCAGGACGATCTTCCTTTCATCAATCCATCCGTTTTCTGCTGCCGCCTTCACCATGGAATATTCCCCGCTCACATTGTAGGCCACCACCGGCACATTATAAGACGCGGTAATCTCCTTTATGATATCCATATAGGCCATGGCAGGCTTGGCAATGATCAGATCCGCCCCTTCCAGCAGGTCTTCCTCCACCTCCCGCAGGGCTTCCCGTCCATTTGCCGGATCCATCTGGTAGGTCCTGCGGTCGCCGAAGCCCGGCGCCGAGTGGGCCGCGTCACGGAAGGGCCCGTAAAATCCGGAAGCAAATTTGGCGCTGTATGCCATGATAGGAATCTGGACAAATCCGTTCCCGTCCAGAGCCTCCCGGATGGCCCTTACCCGGTTGTCCATCATGTCGCTGGGCGCGATGATATCCGCCCCGGCTCCGGCATAGCTGACTGCGGTCCTGGCTAAAAGCGGCAGGGTTTCGTCATTCAGGATGATCCCTTCCTTCACCAGACCGCAGTGTCCGTGGGAGGTATACTCGCAGAGACAGACATCCGCGATCACGATCAGATCTCTGTATTTTTCCTGCGATTTTATCAGACGAATGGCCTGCTGCACGATTCCCTGATCGTCATAGGCGCCGCTGCCCACTTCATCCTTGTGGGCGGGAATTCCGAACAAAAGGACCGACAAAATCCCGGCTTCCACGATCCGGTCCAGCTCCTCCGGCAGCCGGTCGATGGAATACTGGCAGATGCCCGGCATCGAATCCACCGGGCGGCACAGGTTTTCTCCCTCCATGACAAAGATCGGGCAGATCAGCTCGTCCACCCGAAGATGGTTCTCCCTCACCATGCTCCGCATGGCCGGGCTGACTCTCAGTCTTCTCATTCTCTCCATGATCCGTTCATCCTTTCCTCATATTTTGTAATATGATCTCATCTATTTTTTCAGAAGAAGGAACCTCACCCGTTTTCAGGCCCATCTCCAAAATTTCCTGATAGATTGTTTTTCTCATACTCTCCGAACCCAAATGTCTCAGCCTTTCCCGCAGGGCTCCCAATATTTCTGCCAGTTCCCCCAGCAGGGAAGTCATTGCCGGCATGGCCTGTGCTTTCAGATATTGGGAAATGAGCGGACTCTGTCCTCCGCTGGAAAACGCTGCCACCACTTCCCCTTCTTTCAGATAAGCAGGAAAGAGAAAGCTGCAGTCCTCCCTCTGATCCACCGCATTGACCGGGATCTTCCTATCCCGGCATGCCCGACTGATCCGATGATTCTCTTCCGGGTCGCCGGTGGCCGCGACTACCAGCTCCTGTCCCGACAGATCACAGCTTTCAAACCTTTTTTCGCGACATACAATGCCTTCCTCCGCCCGCAGCTCCGGCAGGATGTCCGGAGCCACAACCGTGACCCATGCTCCGAATTCCAGGAGTGTCTCCGCCTTGCGCAGAGCTATCTTTCCTCCTCCCGCTATCAGGCAGGGCTTGTCTTTCAGCTCAATAAACATGGGAAAATATGACATCTGATTTTCCTCCTTACCAAAAAATCCCTGCCCATACAAATTCGTCTTGTATCCGGCAGGGACTTTCAAATACATTGTTACAATCCACAGTCCGATAGTGGAAGGAACTGTGGATTACAGCATGCGGTTCCGGCTGTTATATTACCTTCTCCGGAAATGCTCAGAACCTGGGAAGCCCTGCTAATCCGGCTTTCAGATCTTCATCCGTAGGAATATAATCGCTCATCTCACCATTGTGGAACTTCTCATAAGCATACATGTCAAAATATCCGGTTCCTGTCAGGCCGAACAGGATGGTCTTCTCTTCCCCGGTCTCTTTACATTTCATCGCTTCATCGATGGCGATCCGAATCGCATGGCTGCTCTCCGGCGCGGGCAGGATTCCCTCCACCCTTGCAAACTGTTCTGCCGCTTTAAATACGGAGGTCTGTTCTACGGATCTTGCTTCCATGTAGCCATCCGCGTAAAGCTGGGACAGAACGGAGCTCATTCCGTGATATCTCAGGCCTCCCGCATGATTTGCCGACGGGATGAAGCCGCTTCCTAGGGTATACATCTTCGCCAGCGGGCAAACCATACCCGTATCGCAGAAATCATACGCATATACGCCTCTGGTCAGGCTCGGGCAGGATGCCGGCTCAACCGCGATAAACTGATAATCCGCCTCGCCCCGCAGCTTTTCACCCATGAACGGAGATATTAATCCGCCCAGGTTCGAGCCGCCGCCCGCGCATCCGATGATGATATCCGGCTTGATGCCGTATTTGTCCATGGCCGTCTTGGTCTCTACACCGATGATCGACTGATGGAGCAGGACCTGATTCAGAACGCTGCCCAGTACATAACGGTATCCCTCTGAATGGGTGGCAACCTCGACCGCTTCCGAGATGGCGCATCCAAGACTTCCTGTGGTTCCCGGATGTTCTGCCAGGATCCTGCGTCCGACCTCTGTCGTCTCTGACGGTGAGGGAGTCACGCTGGCGCCGTAGGTGCGCATCACTTCTCTCCGGAACGGCTTTTGCTCGTAGGAGCATTTTACCATATACACCTTACAGTCCAGGTCCAGATAGGAGCATGCCATAGACAGCGCGGTTCCCCACTGTCCGGCTCCGGTCTCCGTTGTCACGCCTTTGAGGCCCTGTTCCTTTGCGTAAAATGCCTGTGCAATAGCGGAATTGAGCTTGTGGCTTCCGCTTGTATTATTTCCTTCGAACTTGTAATAAATCTTTGCCGGAGTCTGCAGCTTTTCCTCCAGGCAGTACGCCCGTACCAGCGGCGACGGACGGTACATCTTATAGAAATCCCGGATCTTTTTCGGGATCTCGATATGACGGTTGTCATTGTCCAGCTCCTGCTTCACCAGCTCTTCACAGAACACCATGCCAAGCTCTTCGGCTGTCATCGGCTCGTGAGTCCCCGGATTCAGAAGCGGCGCCGGCTTGTTCTTCATATCCGCGCGGACATTGTACCAATCCTTGGGCATCTCACTTTCTTCCAGATAAATCTTGTAGGGAATCTTGTTCTCACTCATTGTTTTATTCTCCTTTCATTTTCCGCAGATCCTGCGGCCTTGACGCAGCCGCGGCTTTCTTCGGGATGACCGGCTTTTGTCCGGTTTCTATATACCTTATAGGAACTATGCAAAAATAACTTGCAATTTTTCGCGGTTCCTACCGTTTTCTCCTGCATAATAAAAAGCCCTCATCCCACACAATATCATACTATTGCAGGGACAAGAGCTGTACGAATCTAATATCGTGTCCGCGCTCCTGCGGTGCCACCCGGCTTGGTGCTATAAGCACCCTCTCATGCATACTGACATATGCGCCTTTGTTAACGGAGTACTCTCTCCGGCTATCCTACTGCGGATCCTGTACCGCTCTCCTGCCGCCGCTTCAATGTCATGCGGTCCGATACGCTGTAACAAGTATCCCCTTCAGTTCGCCCTCAGAAGCCCATTCCTCCATGCCCTGGCCCGCTGCAATCCCACCGCCTGCAGCTCTCTGTGCGGCAGAAACAAAAAGTACTTGCTCTTCCTCAACGGTTTAAAAAAACTTTACCACACACGCCGGAGACTGTCAACCCGTTTTTTTGCAAAAAATCCCTGTACCGTCCGTAAAAGTTACATGTCACACACTGACCAATCACTACGCTGATTGGTCAGGAAGATGCACATAAAAGCTGGGATTCAGGCCGTCCATTGCCGTAGGCAATTTTAAATGACGGCCTGAGTTACAGGGCACGCCTGGTCAAGGTGTGACCTGTAACCCGTAAAAACTGCCGTCTGCCGCACTGCTGTTTTTGTCTAGTCAATCTGCCAGTCGATCGGCTCCAGACCGTGCTCCTCCAAAAATGCGTTGGTCTGGCTGAACGGTCTGCTGCCGAAAAATCCGCGGGCAGCGGAAAGCGGACTCGGATGGGGCGCCTTTAAGATCAAATGCCGCGGATTGTCCAGCATCCTGGCCTTTCTCTGCGCAGGCGTGCCCCAAAGGATATATACGATGGGCCGATCCTGCGCGTTCAGGGCCATGATCGCCGCGTCCGTAAATTCCTCCCAGCCGATCCCCCGGTGGGAATTTGCCTGGTGTGCCCGCACGGTCAGCACGGTATTCAGCATCAGGACACCCTGCTCGGCCCATTTTGTCAGGCATCCGTGGTTCGGTATGGTACAGCCCAGATCGTCATGAAGCTCCTGGTAAATGTTGACCAGTGACGGAGGAACGTTCACTCCCTTCTGCACAGAAAAGCAAAGCCCGTGTGCCTGACCGTGATTGTGGTAAGGGTCCTGTCCCAGGATCACCACCTTGACCTCCTTTAACGGGGTCAGATGAAACGCATTGAAAATGTCATTGGCCGGAGGAAAGATCAGCCGTGTATTGTATTCCTGCTTGATTGTCTGGAAAAGCTGCTTGTAATAAGGCTTCCCAAATTCCTCTTTTAATGCTTCGTACCAGTCTCCGTTGATTCCTGCCATTCTTATGTACTCCTCCTTATAAGCGTACGGAAATTCCTTCCTTCCGAAGGTACTCCTTCACTTCCCGGATCTCCAGTTCTTTATAGTGGAACAGGGACGCCGCCAGCGCCGCGTCGGCTTTTCCTTCCGTCAATGCATCCCGAAAGTGCTCCAGGGTTCCGGCCCCTCCCGATGCGATGACCGGAATGGAAACATGCTCCGCAATGGCACGGGTCAGCTCCAGATCATACCCTGCCTTTGTCCCGTCGCAGTCCATGCTGGTCAGCAGGATCTCGCCTGCCCCCAGGCTTTCTACTTTTTTCGCCCATTCCACGGCATCCAGTCCCACGTCAATACGGCCGCCGTTTTTATAAATGTTCCAGCCGCTTCCGTCTGTTCTTCTCTTGGCATCAATGGCCACGACCACACACTGGCTTCCGAACTTCTCCGCCGCGTCATGCACCAGCTCCGGCGTATTGATGGCGGAAGAATTGATGGAGATCTTATCGGCCCCCTCCCGGAGCAGCGCCCGGAAATCCTCTACCGTCCGGATGCCTCCGCCCACGGTGAACGGGATAAACACGCATTCCGCCACCTTGCGCACCATGTCCACGACCGTATTCCTGTTATCGGAAGACGCCGTGATATCCAGAAAGACCAGTTCGTCCGCACCGGCCTGATCATAGGCCTTTGCAATCTCCACCGGATCTCCCGCATCTTTGAGATCTACAAAATTCACGCCCTTTACCACCCGTCCCGCATTCACATCCAGACAGGGAATGATTCTCTTTGTATGCATCGCTTTCTCCTGCTTTTTTATCGTATTGCCTTTAACGAACAGCAGACCTCAGACCCGTCTGCCGCGCAGACTATCCGCTGCATGGCAGCTGCTGTTCTAAATATTCACAAAATTACTCAGTATCCGCAGTCCCACTTCACTGCTTTTTTCCGGATGGAACTGGCACGCAAATACATTTCCCTTTTCCACCGACGCATGGATATGTACGCCGTATTCCGTGGATGCCTTCACGATCTCCTCTTCTCCGGCTTTCAGATAATAGGAGTGTACAAAATACACGTAGGACTGCTCCGACACCTGATCAAAAAGACGTCCGCCATGCTCCAGGCGCAGGGAATTCCATCCCATATGCGGAATTTTCAAGCCTTCTTTCGAAGGAATCCGCAGGATCTCCCCCGGCAGGATTCCAAGGCCCGCAACTCCCGGCGCCTCATCGCTTCTCTCAAACAAAAGCTGCAGCCCCAGGCAGATGCCCAGGAAAGGCGTTCCTTTTTCCACTGTTTCCCGGATGACCGGCACCAGCCTGCGGCGTTCCAGGTTACCCATGGCGTCCCCGAAGGCGCCGACTCCGGGAAGCACCACTTTGTCCGCCGAAAGGATCTCCTGTGCGTCATCCGTGATCTTCACTTCCTGCCCCAGCAGGAGCAGCGCTTTTTCCACACTTTTGATATTGCCCGCGTCATAATCTATAATCGCAATCATATTTCAATCACTTCTCCCCTGCAGTCCTCACCAATTAAGCTTGGATTTCTCCCCGTTCCCTGATTTCTCTCCGATCCCCGTCTTTATCACCGGGATCGGTGTGTCGTCCTTCGCATCCAGGTTGTTGATGTATTTCTTCGTCTCACTGGCAATGATCGGTGAGAGCAGAAGAACCGCAACCAGGTTCGGAATTGCCATCAATGCGTTCAGGATATCCGCAACCGTCCATACCAGATCCAGTGCCAGTACAGGAGCGACCGCCGCAACCAGGATATACACTACACGGTAAGGAATCAGTCCCTTCTTCCCCGCAAAATATTCCACGCTCCGCTCTCCGTAGTACGCCCATCCCAGGATGGTAGAGTAAGCAAAGGAAATGATTCCAATAACCAGGATCACAGGCCCCAGATATGGAATCTGAGCAAATGCCATGGAAGTCAGCACACCGCCGTTGTCAATCTCATTTGCATTGATCGTCGGGTTCTTCATGATGGTCGTCACCAGAACCAGCCCGGTCATCAGACATACGACCACTGTATCCCAAAATGTCCCTGTGGAAGAAACCAGCGCCTGACGCACCGGATTCCTGGTCTGTGCCGCTGCCGCCGCGATGGGCGCGGAACCCATACCGGACTCATTGGAGAACAGTCCCCGGGCAACCCCGTACTGGATCGCAAGCTTGATCCCACCGCCGACCAGACCACCTGCCGCTGCCCCCGGTGTAAATGCCAGCCGGAAAATGGTTGCGATGGCAGGGATGATAAAATCATAATTGATACACAGGATGATGATACATCCGATCACATAAAAGACGGCCATAAACGGAACCAGCCGCTCGCACACTCTTGCGATGCTCTTGATCCCGCCGAAAATAACAATGGCTGTCAGAACCGCAATCACGAGTCCAACGATCCATTTCGGAATGTGCAGATTTTCGTTACAGACTGTCGCAATGGCGTTGACCTGTGTCGCGCATCCGATCCCAAAGGATGCGAAGCCTGCGAATACCGCAAAGATCACGCCCAGCCACTTCATGTTCAGGCCCCGCTCCAGAGCATACATGGCGCCGCCCTGCATTCTGCCGTCCTCTGTTTTGACACGGTATTTTACCGCGATCAGGGATTCCCCGTACTTGGTCGCAATCCCAAATACGCCGGTCAGCCAGCACCACAGCACGGCTCCCGGGCCTCCCATTGCAACCGCGGTTCCCACGCCGATGATATTTCCGGTTCCGATGGTGGAAGCCAGGGCCGTTGACAGCGCCCCGAACTGGCTTACCTCTCCCTCCGCGTCCGGATCCTTTACCACGGAAAGCTTAATCCCTTTGGAAATGGTCTTTCTCTGGATAAATCCTGTCCGAATTGTCAGAAATACATGGGTACCGAGCAGCAGGATGATCATCCACCAGTCCCACACAAACTTATCAATATCATTGATGATCGCACTAATTGTTTCCATCTGTTTTTGCTTCTCCTCTCTTGTTCCTTTTTAAGTCAGCGCTTCAACACTTTATCTGTATAAAGTGTCGGAAATACAAACAAAGCATACATTATTCCGACTGTTGCCAGTTGGCATAAAGTATGCCTTGCTATGGTATTTTACATCATTTATGGCTATATTTCAAGGATTTTCTGGGGTTTTTGCTAGGAAATCCCCCGCATCGTCAGTTGGATCCTCTTTTTCTTCAAGTCCACGCTCATGACCTTCACATCCACGATATCGCCCACGCTCACCACTTCCAGCGGATGCTTGATGAACTTCTCCGTAATCTGGGAAATGTGTACCAGCCCGTCCTGGTGTACGCCGATATCCACAAATACACCGAAGTCGATCACATTTCGCACTGTGCCCTTTAAGATCATGCCCTCTTTCAGGTCCTTCATCTCCAGCACATCTGTCCGCAGGATCGGCTTGGGCATTTCCTCACGTGGGTCACGGGCAGGCTTTTCCAGTTCCTTTACGATATCCCGCAGAGTGATCTCTCCGATTCCCAGTTCCTCCGCCAGCTTTTTGTAATCCTTGATGGTCAGAGATAATCCCACCAGCTTGCCGCCGATGATGTCCTCCGGCCGAAAGCCCTGCTTTTCGAGAAGCTTTTCCGCCGCCTCGTAGGATTCCGGATGGACGCCAGTCGCGTCCAATGGATTATCCCCGCCCTGGATCCGCATGAACCCGGCGCACTGCTCAAATGCCTTTGGTCCCAGCTTGGCAACCTTTAAAAGCTTCCTCCGGTCCGTAAATCTTCCGTTTTCTTCCCGGTAGGTGACGATATTTTTTGCGAGGGTGCTGCTGATCCCGGAAATGTACGATAACAGCGGGGCGGAAGCGGTATTCAGATCCACGCCGACTTTATTCACACAGTCCTCCACCACGCCGGTAAGGGATTCTCCCAGCTTTTTCTGGTTCATGTCATGCTGGTACTGCCCCACTCCAATGGACTTGGGATCAATCTTCACCAGCTCAGCCAGCGGATCCTGGAGCCTTCTCGCAATGGAAGCAGCGCTCCTCTGCCCTACGTCAAACTTCGGAAATTCCTCGGTCGCCAGCTTGCTCGCGGAATACACGGAAGCTCCTGCCTCGCTCACGATCACATACTGCACCTTCTCCGGAATTTCCTTCAAAAGGTCTACGATGAACTGCTCCGATTCCCGGGAAGCAGTGCCGTTCCCCAGGGAGATCAGGGTGATATTATATTTTGGAATGATCTTTTTCAGCAGGTCTTTTGATGCCTTGATCTTGGCCGGGGTAGTCGGCGCTGTGGGGTATATGACCGTGGTCCCCAGCACCTTTCCTGTGGCATCCACCACAGCCAGCTTGCATCCGGTACGGAACGCCGGATCCCAGCCCAGCACCACCTGCCCGGTGATGGGCGGCTGCATCAAAAGCTGGTGAAGATTCTTCCCAAACACCTCAATGGCTCCGTCCTCCGCCTTTTCTGTCAGTTCGTTTCGTATCTCCCGCTCAATGGCCGGACCGATCAGGCGCTTATAGCTGTCCTCTGCGGCTGCTTTGAGTACCGGTGTAGTGATGGGATTGTCCTTGCGGATGACCTTTTTTTCCAGATAACGCAGAATGTCCTCCTCCGGCGCCTCCACCTTCACAGTCAGGAACTTCTCCTTCTCCCCCCGGTTCAATGCCAATATCCTGTGACCTGCCAGCCTGCTCACCGGCTCTTCAAATTCATAGTACATCTCGTATACAGATTCCGCTTCCGGATCCTTTGCCGCGGAGATCACCTTACCTTTCCGGGCGGTGGTATTCCGGATCCAGCTCCGGTAATCCGCCTCGTCGGAAATGGATTCGGCAATGATATCCTGTGCCCCGGCGATGGCTTCCTCTACGGTCCTGACTTCCTTCTCTTCGGAAAGATATGCCTTTGCCGTCTCCTCCAGAGGTTCCTTCGTCTGCTGCAGGGTGATGAGGGCCGCCAGCGGTTCCAGCCCCTTTTCCTTGGCGATCGTCGCACGGGTACGCCGCTTCGGGCGGTAAGGACGGTATAGGTCCTCCACCACGACCAGGGTCTCCGCCGCAAGGATCTGGGATTTCAATTCCTCGGTCAGCTTCCCCTGTTCCTCTATACTGGACAATACCTGCTCCTTCTTCTCCTCCAGGTTGCGCAGATACATCAGCCGCTCATGGAGCTTCCGAAGCTGCTCGTCATTGAGGGAGCCTGTGGCTTCCTTCCGGTATCTGGAAATAAACGGGATCGTGTTGCCTTCGTCGATCAGCTTCACCGCCGCTTCCACCTGCCAGAGCTTTACATCCAGTTCCTGTGTCAGTTTTTGATTAATATCCATAAAAAATCTGTACCTCTCGTATCTGCGCGAAATCATCACAGATACGGCCTTTCTTGTCAATCTTTAGAAACAGATTCAAAATAAAAAGTTATTTCATGACAGCTTCTTATTTTGAGACAGTTTCTTATGTCCATAAAAATAGAATGGATCCCGTGAGATCCATTCTATTATACAGGAAAGTTTTTCAATTTTAAAGATATGCGGGGGCTTTTTTTCTTCTTTTTGCGCATATGGAGAAATATCCTTTGCGGTCTGTATAAGTTATTTTCCTACAGTTCCAAATGAAACGGCTGAATCGTTTTGTACTTTTTTCTTTCGGTAATGGTTTTATTCATATTTCGCCAGCATTTCCTGAAGCATGGTTTTCATCTCCTGACGAACTTCCGGCGGTCCTGTAACTTCTACCATGGTTCCCTGGGTCAGCAGCCACATCAGCACGCCTCTTCCATAGACCTCCGCATCCAGAACCCAGGCCGGATCCTGCTCGGTCGGCTTCCTTTTCACCACCGCCGTAGGCAGCCTGTCAAGGACAGACTCGATACTTTTTCCGGAATATTTAAAACGCAGCTTGATCAACGGCCCCATATACATGAATTGGATCCGTTTGCGGAACTCTCCTTCCTCGAAGCGGTCGCTGTCCTTTATCTTAATCTTTTCCTCAATTCTGCGATATTCTTTAATCCTGTCAATCCGAAAAACTGCCGGGTACTCGTATTTCGGCACATAGATGCCCCTTTCATTTTTTTCTACAATATTTGCATTCAGGTAAAAATAATATTCCGAAAACAAAATCGCCAACGGCTGAACGATACGCTTGACTGCTTCTGCGGATGTCTCCTGCTTCTGATAGAGAATCTCCAGCAGATTGCGTTTCTCAAGTCCGGGGCCGATTGCCCCTGCCATCTCCCAAAGTTTCCCTTCAATGTAGGATTCATGGTCGATCTCTACATAATGGATCTTCTCGTTGCCGATCAGTTCCTTCACCAGCTTCATGCTTTCCTTCGGAACACATCCGCTGACGATCTTATCCAGGATACCGTTGATCTCTTTCTTCGTAAATGCCCTGCTCTCTAATAAAATCTTGCTGACGGCAAGGATCTCGCTGTTGGAGAGTAAGGTGTCTTCCAGGCCGGTCATGACATAACCGTTCATTTCCTTCTCATGTTTCACTTCCCGCATGTCTGCCGCACCAGTGGTCCTTCTTTCTGCCAGAAACTTATTAATAGCTGCTATATCCCGCTGGATTGTGCGTTCGTCTACTCCATAGCAGAGTGCTGCCTCTTCCTTGTTGATAATCCGGCCTTCGCATAGCTTTGTATAGCTATCCAGGATTCTCTGGACTTCTGCTTTTCCATCTTTATCTTTCACTGTTTTTTTATCTTCCACTGTTTTTCTCCTTCGTATGCGGGCGTATTTTTTCATGCCTTCCGGCTCCAGCCGCATTTGGGGCATATTTTCTTTCCCTTCGGAACTTTGCCGCCGCACTTGGGACAGGTCGTTAATGCAGATTTCTGAATATTGCTTCCCAAATCTTTTGCCGCTTCGGAAAACTGAGAGGTTATAGTTTCGACATCCGCATTTTTCAAACTCTTTTTCAAGTCGTCCTTTGATTTGATATGGAAATCCTTCACTGCGGTCCATACAATGACCGCAATATTACAGATTCCCGCGATCCAGAACCCGATCATTCTATGTACACTGGTCTGCACGCTGAAAAAGTCGCTGGTGTATTGTCCTCCGGCACTCCCCACCAGGATGCTCACAAGAAACATCAGAATGATCGCAATGGTCGGCAGCAGTATATACAGATAATGTGTGATTTTCTTTGTGCTTTTCATCAACGGAAGCACAAACAGGATGATAGGAATCATATAGCATATTATTCCGATGGATGAGTATTCCATGATTCCGAATCCCGTAACAGCGGCTCCGATCTCTCCCGTGGAAATCACCTCGCCGAATACTTCCGTACTGCCGGATGCATTCAGTGAAACCCATGGTAAAAAGAAACTGATAAAGTTTATAACCGCTAAGATCATCCTTGGTTCTTTTTTCATTTTGTCCAATATTTTCATTTGTTGAATCCCCCTGTGTTGGTTAATTTTTCTGTTGGCACTTTTCTTTCTGCTG